>Ga0209415_10000792_pt1 | contig 59425 bp, 60 predicted proteins | sample PeaSoiSIISIP2007_FD_187696 | JGI IMG/M metagenome (GOLD analysis project Ga0209415, IMG submission 187696) | Peat soil microbial communities from Weissenstadt, Germany - SII-SIP-2007 (SPAdes) (version 2) | ecosystem: Environmental > Terrestrial > Soil > Wetlands > Peat | place: Germany... | reverse complement strand
CCACAACGAGTGCTGGTCATGAGGTACATGGCGTAGAACCACAGGTGGAGCGCCGTCGAGGACTTGTGGAAGATCGTCCCCGCCGTCGGGTGGATGTGAAGCGAGCAGGCCGTGCAGGTCCAGGACTGCCGCTGTTGCTTCGTCTCGTACCGCTGGAAGGCCCGCTCCTCGTCGCACCGGGGGCAGAGGGCGTGGGTCCCGTCCGGGGCGTAGCGGGTGGTCCAGAGCCAACGCAGGCACGTCTCGTCGTCAGGGAAGTCCTTCATGAACTCCATGAGGGAGTACGACGATTCCGACGACGCTGCTCTGGCGGGGGCTTTGCGGTTTCCGGGGGCCATACATCTATCCTACGCCCCAGGACTTATACAGTCAAGGGATACTTACCCTATTTAGTCACGTATTCTCTCCCCATGGCCGAGGGCGACCAGGTGTTCAGGGCACTGGCCGACCCGACGCGCCGGTTCCTGCTCGACCGCCTCTTCGAGCGTGACGGCCGCACGCTCACGGAGCTCGAGTCGGAGTTGGCGATGACGCGCTTCGGTGTCATGAAGCACCTCCGCCTCCTGGAGGAGGCGGGACTCGTCGTCACCCGCCGGTCGGGCCGGGAGAAGCTGCACTTCCTGAACCCGGTGCCGATCCGACTGATCCACGACCGGTGGATCGACAAGTACACCGAGCCTCACGTCTCGGCGCTCGTCGATCTCAAGACCCGACTGGAGGAGATGGCATGACCGCGATCATCGAGACGAACGAACGGGAGACGTCCATGGAGAAGGTTTTCGAGATCTACATCCGCACCACCCCGGAGCGTCTCTGGGAGGCGATCACCGACCCCGAGACGAGAAGCAAGTACCAGTTCGGCGCCCGCATCCGGTCGGACTGGACACCCGGCTCGCGTTTCGAGCTGAGCAGCCCCAACGCCCCCGGGCTCCTGGGCGAGGGCCAGAACCTCGAGGTCGACCCCCCGCGACGGCTCGTTCAGACCATGGTGGCGCTGTGGGGCGACGACGTGAAGAGCGAGGGCACCTCGAGGATCACGTGGGAGATCGAGCCCGTGGGCGATTCCTGCCGGCTGCTCGTCACGCACGATCAGCTGCGGGAGAACGCCAACGACCAGCTCTACGGTGGTTGGCCGATGATCCTCTCGGGCCTCAAGACGTGGCTCGAGACGGGACAGCTCCTCACCACCCCGGGATCCCTGATGTACGGCTGAGGGCGGGCGCCGGGCCCGGGCCTACGCTCCGGCGTCGTGGACGTCGTCGTCGATGCGCTGGCCGGTCAACAGGTCGAGCTTTCGGGCCTCTTGACCGGCCTGACCGACGCCGACTGGAGGGCACCGACCCGCTGTGAGGGTTGGGACGTCGCCGACGTGGTGCTCCACCTGGTGCAGACCGACGAGATGGCGGTCGGCAGCGCCACCGGCCGATTCGCCGAGGTGGTGTCGGCCTTGGCGCAGGGCATCGGTCCCACCGGCTCCGTCGACGAGGGCGCCGCCCGGATGGTCGAACGCGGACGGGGTCTGGCACCGGGCGACCTGCTCGAGAGATGGACGTCGGGCGCGGCGCGGCTGCTCGACGTCGTCATGGCCATGGACCTCTCCACCCGGGTCACCTGGGTGGCCGGAGAGCTGTCGGCGCGCACCCTGGTCACGACCCGGGTGGCCGAGACGTGGATCCACACCGGCGACGTGGCCGGTGCCGTCGGGGTGACGCTGCCGCCCAGCGACCGTCTGCACCTGATCGCCCGCCTGGCCTGGCGGACACTGCCCTATGCCTTCTCCTCGGCCGGTCGCACGATGGCCGGCCCGGTGGCCTTCCACCTGGTCTCGCCGAGCGGCGAGACGTGGGACTTCGTTCCCGAGGAACCGGCTTCCACCACGATCAGTGGACCGGCGGTGGACCTGTGCGCCGTCGCCGCCCGGCGGGTCGACGCCTCGGCCACGGCGCTCGCCGGTGTCGGTCCCGATGCCGGCGACGTCCTCTCCCTGGTGCGCACCTACGCCTGAGACCGCTCGAGGGGTGCCGCCGGACCGTCACTACCGGGCGAAGGCGTGCCATCCCAGCCACATCCATCCCAGCACCAACAGGATTCGTCCGGCCGGGCGGGCGGTCACGCGTCGGGCGAGCGTTCCCAGACCGGGGAAGCGTCCGCCCGACGCCGACGCGGCGATCTGGCTGGCGGCGAGAGCTGCCCCGAGCAGGGCCCAGACGAGGAAGGTGCCGTCTCGCCCGATCATCGGGTGACCAGGAACCACCCGAGCGCCAACCAGGAGGCGAACGCCGCCGTCTTGCCCACGCGGGAGGAGTCGAGGCTGTCGATCAGAGTGCTCAGGGTGGGGTGCTGCGCCCGGGGCAGCTCGGCGACGCAGTAGAGCTCCCATGCCGTGAGACCGAGGATCGGCACGCTCCAGACGGGCCACCACCGGCTCCATCGGGGGCCACCGCCCCCGGTCGACGCCGGCGCCACGGGGGCCGGTCGTCCGCCGCGGTGGATCGACCACGCCGTGGCCATGACGGCGCCGGCCAGGGCCACGGCGGTGACGACGTCGGCGCCCAGGGTGAACGGGCGGGTGAACGAGGCCACCACGGCGCCGGCCAGGCCCGCCGTGGCGCCCACCGTTCTCCATCGTCGCCCGGGCACGGGGCCTCGTCCCACGGGCATCACAATGCCATTCCGACACGTCGCCGACGGGAAGGGCCCCGGGCCCGAGGCGGGCCCCACTGCGAGACTACGCAGGTGGCCACGATCCGCGACGCCCGGCCGGGCGACGCCGCCGACGTAGCCGACGTGCACGTCCGGTCGTGGCAGGCGGCCTACCGGGGACTGCTCCCCGACGACTACCTCGACGGACTGGACCCGCAGGATCGCATGGCCCGCTACACCTTCGGCGCCACGGACCCCGGCGCCCCGGGGACCGTCGTCGCCGTTCTGGACGGCCTCATCCGCGGATTCGCCACCACGGGAGCGTCACGCGACGCCGACACCTCCGGTGTGGGCGAGCTTCTGGCCCTCTACGTGGCGCCGGAGGCGTGGGGAACCGGGGTGGGCCGTCTCCTGATGGCCGAGGCCCGGACACGTCTGTCCCGACGCGGGTTCACCGAGGCCGTCCTGTGGGTTCTCGTCGGCAACGAACGGGCGGAACGCTTCTACCGCATCGACGGGTGGCTTCCCGAGGGTCGACGACGCCACGAGGAGGTCTGGGGGGTCTCCGTCGACGAGGTCAGATTCCGGCGCCCCCTCCCCTGATCGGCGCCGCCCGGTTCAGCTGTAGTCGACCTTCCCGGCGCCGGGCGTGCCGATGGCGAAGGCCAGGCCCCGCAGGGGGGCGTGCGCGCTGGCCGGCCAGATGCTGTGCGTGGTGTCGGGCGGGGTGTAGACGAGATCACCGGCGTGGACCTCGCGCTCCTCGTCGGCGATCTTCATGATCCCGTGGCCGGAGATGATGTAATAGAACTCGTGCGTCGGGTGGGAATGGGCATCGACGGCGCCGCCTCCGGCGATCTCCCACTCGCTGACGAGCTCGAGGAAGCCGCCTTCGGTGGCGGCGCGCATCTCCTGGGGGGGGACCAGCCACCACACCGGGGTGGTGCCGTTGTGCTCGATCACCGGGGCCATGTCCTCGATCGACCGGATGTCCATGTGCGCGATCTCCTTCGTGGGTACGCCCCGAAACGGTAGCGGAGGCCTACTGCTCCGACATGATGGCCGCCAATTCGGCCAGCGGATCCCGCACGACGGGCCCGGTGGCCTCCACCACGGCGTGGGTGATGGTCCCGTTGAACACGAAGGGCGCCCGGTACCCCTCTCCGACGGCGGGTCCCCACTCGTAGCCGCACGTGAGACCGACGCCCACCCCGTTGAATCCCGACGGGGTGAATCGACGGATGGGACCCTCGGCCACCACCACGTCGTCGATCAGGAGGGCTCCCGCTCCTCCGCGCCGGTCGTCCTTGTCGAAGGTGAAGCGCAGTGTGTGCGGTCCGGGGCCGACGACGTCGTCGGCCTCGATGACGTGACGCTCCTTGCCGTAGAGGTTGTGGACGTACCGCAGACGACCGTCCAGGAGGTGCAGCGACCAGCCTCCGAGGGCCGAGCCCAGGGCCAGGAGCACCCCGGCCGGGACCACGTCACTCGGTATGTCCACCTTCACCGTGATGGCGTGGGAGCGGTTGCGGACGTTGACGGCCACCGGTTCGGGCACCTGGGCGCCGCCGGCGAAGTAGCGGAAGGTGGTGCGGTCGCGGCGTCGGTGCGGCCTCGGATTGGTCAGTACCCACAGCACCCGATTGTCCAACGGGAGCACCTGGTTGCGCTGGGCCTCGTCCCACCACCGCGCCACCATCTCGGCCACCCGTTCGGGTTGCTCGGCGGCCAGGTCGTGCGTCTCGGAGAGGTCCTCGGCCACGTGATAGAGCTCCCACACGTCCTCGTCGAACGGGGCGTTGGGATTGAGGCCGTCGTCGTAGATGGGACCGACGGGATGGTAGGTGACCGCCTTCCACCCCCGGTGGTAGATGGCGCGTGAGCCGAGCATCTCGAAGTGCTGCGTCAGGTGCCGCTCCGGCGCCGACGCCGCCTCGCGCTCGAGGAGGTAGCCGAAGCCGATGCCGTCGATGTGGGACTGGGGGACGCACTCGATCTCGTCGGGCGCTTCGATTCCCACCAGCTCGAGCACGGTGGGGAGCACGTCGATGGCGTGGACGAACTGGTGGCGGATCCCGCCGGCACTCTCCGACAACCGGGCCGGCCACGAGATGATGCAGGGGTCGGCGACCCCTCCGTGGTGGACCTCCCGCTTCCAGCGCTTGAAGGGGGTGTTGCCCGCCATGGTCCAGCCCCAGGGGTAGTTGTTGTGCGTGAGAGGTCCACCGATCTCGTCCAACCGGTCGTGCATCTCGACGGTGCCGGCCGGGTCGAGGTTCGACAGTCGGATGTCGTTGATGGAGCCGTCGGGCCCCCCCTCGGCGCTGGCGCCGTTGTCGGACACCAGGATGACGACGGTGTTGTCGAGCTCGCCGATGTCCTCGAGGAAGGTGACGAGGCGACCGATCTGCGCGTCGGTGTACGAGAGGAATCCGGCGAAGCACTCCATGAAGCGGCTGGCCACCGTCCGTTTCATGTCGTCGAGCTCCTCCCACGCCGGCACCCACGGCGGACGGGGCGAGAGCTTGGTGCCCGGGGGGATCACCCCCAGGTCCAGCTGGCGGGCATAGGTCCTCTCCCGCCAGGCGTCCCAGCCGTCGTCGAAGTGGCCCCGGTACCGGTCAATCCAGGGCCGGGGGGCCTGGTGTGGCGAGTGGCAGGCACCGGTGCAGAAGTAGAGGAGGAAGGGCTGATCGGTGTCGACGGCCCGGAGGTCGCCGAGGAACTCGATGGCCCGGTCGGCCAGGTCGGCACTCAGGTGGTAGCCGTCCTCGATGGACCGCGCCGGTCGGACGGAGTGGCTGTCGTGGTAGAGGGCGGGGACGAATTGGTGGGTCTCACCCCCGTGGAAGCCGTACCAGCGGTCGAATCCCCGGGCCAGGGGCCAGGTCACCCGGGAAGCCGCCATGTGCGTCTCGTCCTCGGGTGTGAGATGCCATTTCCCCACGGCGTAGGTGGCGTAGCCGTGCTGGCGCAGGATCTCCGAGAGATACCCGTTCTCCCTGGGCGGTTTCCCCCAGTAGCCGGGGTAGCCGGAGGCGAGATCGGCCACGCGTCCCATGCCGCTGCGATGGTGGTTGCGTCCGGTCAGCAGGCAGGCCCGGGTGGGCGAGCACAAGGCGGTGGTACGGAAGTTGGCCAGACGGATGCCGCGGTCGGCCAGGCGGTCGATGGTGGGGGTGGCGATGTCGGAGCCGTAGCAGCCCAACTGGGCGAAGCCGACGTCGTCCAGGACGACGAGGACCACGTTGGGCGCACCGTCGGGGGCCGTCGGCTCGGGGGGCCACCAAGGCTCCGAATCACGCCAGTCGCGTCCGATCCGACCCCCGAACTCCGTCGCCTTGGCCATGGACCGCTCCCTTCACCGCCGCCGATCGGCTCCCGATCCGGCTGATCGACCGGTGCCGGCGGTTGCCCGCCTGCCGTCGCGCCCGTGGCGCCCGGCTGTCGACCGCCGGTCAGCATGCCACCGTCGGAAGGAGACGCCCGGCGGTGCCGGGTACCGGGGCCCACAGGAAGGGCGGGGTCGGCCTCCGGCGCCACGGCGCCCTCGTCGGGGGGTATCGTCCGAGGTCACAGGCCATTTCGGGGGGATCGAGAGCCCGTGTGTCGGGGTCAGGGACCCTGATGGCCGGACCCTCCGCTCGGCACGGTACGCTGTGGCACAGCACGGGCTCTTTGCCGCGCGGGCCCTGCCGTGCTGGTCTCCGATGGGGACTCCTGGTGTTACTGACGCGCGGAGCCGAGGAGGAACGCGACGTGCCCCCGTCGTCTCGAAAAGACCGAGGTCGGACCAAACCCAGTGACCCCAAGGGCCGGGTGAGGCGCGGCCGTCCGAAGGTATGCGTCTTCTGCACCGAGCACATCGCCTGGGTCGACTACAAGGACATGAACCTGCTCCGTCGCTTCATGAGCGACCGCGGGAAGATCAAATCGCGGGCCAACACCGGGACGTGCCGGCAGCATCAGAGCGACGTCGCTCTGGCCATCAAGAACGCCAGGGAACTGGCCCTTCTCCCCTACGCGGTCCGAACGCTGGCCGGCGACAAGTCCGCCGGTCGACGCGGTCGGGGCGGTCCGGGTCGCCCTGGGGACCGGCCCACCGTGCCCGCCGCGGCGCCGGTGACGGCGGACGCCGCCGATGTGGCCGCCACGGGAGAAACGGGGACGCCGGCCGTTGACCAGTCGGCGGCCGAGGAGATTCTGGTCACCGTCGGCGAGGGAGCGGACGGCCCGGACGCCTCCTCCGACGACGAAGTGCAGGGCTGAAAGGGTCGGTCACCGTCCATCGGCGTCTCGCCGGGGTGGCCCGGTGTCGTCCTCGGGACGGATCACCGCTCTTCCAGCGGTCATGCGACTGACGAGTGAGCCGGCCCCGGGCCGGCAGGGAGAACCATGGCGACACAGCGAACGAGTTTCAACAAGCTCCAACGAGATCGTGACAAGCAGGAGAAAGCCGCGGCCAAGCGTGACCGCCGCCAGAGCCGGGCGGCGGCGCCCGACCAGGAGGATCCGCTGGCCGCGGTGGCGCCGACGGGCAACGAACCCAGCGCCCAAGAGCTTCTCGACGAGGTCGAGAAGGTCCACCGGCAGTTCGATGCCGGGGTGATCGATTTCGAGACGTACGAGAACACGAAGACACTGCTGCTCAGCCAGCTTCCCGTCGACTGATACCGGGTCGTACCGGGGTCGGTCTCTGGGGCTCGACCTCCTTCTCGGTGCCGACGGGGCAAGACAGGACCGTGAACGGGCATCCGCACCCGGCCATCGAGACCGTGGTCTTCGATATCGGCGGAGTGCTCCTCGACTGGAACCCGCGCCATCTGTACCGCAAGGTGTTCGACGACGAGGAGGCCATGGAGCTGTTCCTCCGTGAGGTCTGCACCCCCGAGTGGCATGACCGGCACGACCGGGGCGAGAGCACAGCCGATTCGTGCGCCCGCTTGGCCCAGGTCCATCCCCAGTACGCTGACGAGATCTGGGCCTGGTCGACGCGCAGCGAGGAGATGGTGGCGGGACCCCTCGAGGACAGCGTCGCCATCCTGACCGACCTGACCGACGGCGGGATCCCCTGTTACGCGCTCAGCAACATGGAAGCGGAGACGTTCCCGGTGCGCTTCGAGCGGTACGCCTTCTTCGCCTTGTTCGACGGGATCCTGATCTCGGGTCTGGAGGGAGTGGCGAAGCCCGATCGTGCCATCTTCGAGATCCTGCTCGAACGTTTCGGGTTGGATGCCGGGACCACCTTGTTCATCGACGACAACGTCGCGAATCTCCATCCGGCGTCGGCCCTCGGCATGTCCACGGTGCATTTCGAGTCGTCGGAGGCCCTGCGGCGCTCCCTGCGTGCCGTGGGTCTTCTGCCCGGGGACCACGACGGCCGGGGAGCGCCCTGAGCGGCACGCCCCCTGCGTGTGCGGGTGCGACCGCTTCGGGTACAGAATGGGCCATGGCTCGAGACAAGTCTGCGCCGGAAGGCGATGCCAAGAAACGCCGGATCCGGACCTCGATATTCCGCAGCATCATGCGGGTCGGGTTCCTCCGTCACTTCTACGTCCGGCGTCTCCTGCGCTTCATGGAGAAGTCCAAGGCCAAGAAGCGTGCCCTCCCGCCGGACCTCGTCCGCCTGGAGCAGATGCTGTCGCGTCTGCCTCCCAAGAAGCGGGCCGAGGCGCTGGAGACGGCCCTCCTGGCCAGTCCCGACGAGACCCCCAGTCGTGAGCTGCGGCGCGCCGCCGCTCGCCAGGATCGCCTGAGGAGCGACGGACGGGGCTACCGGTCCGGAACGGCGGCTGACCGACCACGTCGACACTCCTGACCGCCGTGCCCACCGGCACCGGAACCGGCACCGGCTCCGACCTCGGCTCCTTCGACGGCGACGGCCACATCGGTCCCGTCGTGGTCAGCCGGGACGAGCTTCACCGGCGCGTGGCCGAGCTCGCCGCCGAGATCACCGCTGACTACCGAGAGCGCCCGCCCCTGCTCGTGGGCGTCCTCAAGGGGGCCTTCATCTTCATGGCGGACCTGGCGCGCGCCGTCAGCCTCCCGGTGGAGATCGATCTCATGGCCATCGCCTCGTACGGGGCGGACACGACGTCGAGCGGGGTGGTCCGGATCATGAAGGACGTCGACACCGATCTGATGGGTCGCGACGTGCTCGTCGTGGAGGACATCGTCGACAGCGGGATCACGCTGTCGTACCTCCGGCGCTACCTGTGGGCCCACCGACCAGCCACCTTGGAGGTGTGCGCCCTGTTGGTAAAGTCGGGTCTCCAGCACCGCGACGCCGACATTCGCTACGTCGGGTTCACCATCCCGCCGGACTTCGTCATCGGCTACGGCCTGGACGTCGACCAGCGCTACCGGAACCTCCGCGACATCTGCGTCTACCGGCCCGACGGGGCCACCGATGACTGAGCTCAGGTCGGGATCCAGCGCGTCCGGGGCACCGTCCCCGCCCGTCGGCGGATCGACCCTGGTGGTCGACCACCCTCTGGCCGTCCACCGCCTGTCGGGGCTGCGCGACGCCACCACCGACAGCCCCACCTTCCGGAAGCTCGTGGCCGAGCTGTCGACGTTCGTGGCCTACGAGGCCCTGCGCGACCTGGCCACCGTCGAGCGGCGCCTCGACACGCCGGTGGCGGACGGCGTCCGGTGCCGTCGGGTGGAGGAGATGGTCCTGCTCGTGCCCGTCCTGCGCGCCGGCCTCGGTATGGTGCCGGCCATCCAGGAGGTGCTCCCGGTGACCGAGGTGGCCCACGTGGGCCTGCGCCGGAACGAGGCCACCCTGCAGGCCGGGGTCTACCTCGACCGCCTCCCCCGGGACCTCTCGGGACGCCGCGTGGTGGTCTGCGATCCCATGCTGGCCACCGGTGGCTCGCTGGCCCAGGTGTGCGACATGGTGAAGCGGCGCCATGCGTCGAAGCTGACCGTCCTGTGCCTCATCGCATCGGTTCCGGGACTGACGTTCTTCCGGGAACGGCATCCCGACGTCGATGTCGCCTGTGTCGCCGTGGACGGGGAGCTCGACGACCGGGGATTCATCGTGCCCGGCCTGGGCGACGCCGGTGACCGCCTCTTCGGCCCGCCCGATTGATCAGCGGCCGATGTCCTCGTCCCACAGATCGGGCTGCGCCTCGATGAACCGGGCCAGGAGGTCGGTACAGACGGGGTCGTCGAGATCGAGGACGTCGGTCCCCAGGTCGGCGAGCCAGGCGTTGCCGCCCATGAAGTTGCGCGATTCACCGATCACCACCGTGCCGATCTGGAACTGCCGGACCAGGCCGCTGCAGTACCAGCACGGGGAGAGCGTGGTGACCATGACGCAGTCCCGGTAGTGGCGACGTCGCCCGGCGTCACGGAACGCCGCCGTCTCGGCGTGGCAGGACGCATCGTCGTCCTGGACCCGCCGGTTGCGTCCGCGACCGAGCAGGGTCCCGTCGCGGTGGAAGAGCGCCGCGCCGATGGGGATGCCGCCCTCGGCGAGACCGAGACGGGCCTCCTCGAGGGCCACCGGGAGGAACCCCCGTGCCGTGGCCGGGTCCATACCGGCGCCGGAGGCGTTGTCAGCAGGCGTCACCGTACTTGCGGACGGGGGCGGAGCCGGTCAGAGTCTTTCCCGTGGTCGACGCGGTCGGGAGGTACAGGACTCGGATCGGGGCCCAGGACGTCGACCTCCCGCTGGTGCCGATCGCCGACGACCTGGCCATCGCCCTGCTCATCACCGTGGACCACGGTGTCCGCTTCGCCGAGCAGGCCGGGACGGAGCTGGCCGAGCTCCTCGCCCCGTACGGCGCCGACGTGGTCGTGTCCGTGGCCACCATGGGCATCCCGCTGGCCATCGAGGTGACCCGGGCGCTGGGACTCGACGACTACCTCATCCTGCAGAAGACACCCAAGATCCACCTGCAGGACGCCATCTCCGAGCCCGTGACCTCGATCACCACCGGAGCGCCGCAGCGGTTGCTGTTCGACCGCGCCCGGGTCCCGGTCGTCGCCGGGCGTCGGGTGGCGGTGGTCGACGACGTCATCTCCACCGGCGCGTCGGTGTGCGCCGCCCTGAACATCCTGCGTCGGGTCGGAGCCCAACCGGTCGTCATCGGCGCCATGCTGACCGAGGCGTCGACCTGGCGGGTGGCCCTGGGCGAGGACGCCGCACTGGTCCACGCCCTCGGAGGCATCCCGGTGTTCCGTCGTGAGGAGTCCGGAGGGATCGTCGAGGACTGGGACGGAAGCAGCGACCGCGACATCGTCCCCGCCAGCGTGACCACTGAAAAGTAGAGCCCGACGCCGGGCCGTCGCCCCCACCGGGCGCCGGGGACCGGTTCGTCGCCGACGGCGCGCCGTCGTCACGTCGTGCCGGCCGCACCGGCACCGGCCCCGGCCCCGGCCCCGGCTCCGGCTCCGGCTCCGGCTCCGGCTCCGGCTCCGGCCAAGAGGGCGTCCTGGCGCTCGGCCTGCCGCCTCACGCTCTTCCAGGCCAGAACGCCGTAGACGATCCCACCGGCGCCGACGCCGGTGAAGACGCTGAAGTCCGCTCCGGCGTGAAAGGCGATCAGGTTCATCCAATGGGGAACGGAGAAGGTCGGAGCCAGCGCCGACAGGGAGGCGACCATGCCGACGACCTGGGCGATGATGGCGGGCCAGTGGACGCCACCCCGGCTCCAGTAGAGGCTGCCCCGGTCCACGCGCTGGAGCTCGGCCGGGACGTAGCGCCATCTCCGCATCCCCCAGTCCACCAGGTAGATGGCCACCCAGGGGGCGATCCAGACGATGACGACGTCGACGAAGTCCCTCAGGTAGGTGCTGAAGGAGGAGTCGAAGATGGCGTAGACGGTGACGACCAGACAGATGACGCTGTCGATGATGACCGCCTGGTACCGCTTCACGTGGACACCGAGCGCCTGGAGGGTGACGCCGGAGGAGTAGAGGTCGAGGCTGTTGATGGCGAAGAGCTGGACCATGGCGAAGAGCAGGAACACCACCACGAACCAGGCCGGGATGACACTCTGGTGGACGAACGGCAGGAAGGCGTTGGCCGACGTCCACCCCGAGCTGAGAAACGTGCCCACCACCGCACCCAGGGTCATGACCAGGATCTCGGGGACCGCCGTCCCCAGGAACACCCATCCCACGACGGCCGTCTTCGAGGCCTCCGGGGGCAGGTAGCGCGAGTAGTCGTTCCCGCATTCCGCCCATCCGAGCCCGCTCAGGGTGATGGTGAAGGCCAGGCCCACCATGTAGGTCTGCCACCCGGCGCCGTGGGCGACGGCGTTCAGATGGGCGTGCCCGGCACTGAATCCCAGGAGGACGGCGAAGAGGACGGTGAACGGGATGATCAGCAGGCGCAACGTCTTCACGATGGTGGCGTGGCCCAGGAAGGGCAGGATGATCTGGACGGCCACCGCCACCAGGACGAAGAGGACCTTGGCCGGGGTGCCGGGATCGAATCCGGCCTTGATGGCGAGGACCAGGAGAGCGCCGACGATGAGGATGAGGCCTTCGGTCTCGAACCCGATCTGGGTGATCCAATTGAAGAACGAGATGAGGCGCGACCCGTTGGGGCCGTAGCTGGCGCGGTTGATGGCGAACACGGTGGTGCCGGCGTCGGGGCCCTGCAGGCTGCAGACGCCGAGCAGGACGAACGAGATGTTCCCGACCACGATCAACGAGACGGCCTGGGCGAAGGTGAAGCCGAACGTCATCAGGATGGCCCCGTAGACGAAGTACTCGATCTGGACGCTGGCCCCGGCCCACATGCCGAAGAGGTCGCGCGGCCTCGCCCATCTCTCCTCGAGGGGGATGTAGTCGATCCCGTGCTGCTCGACGTGGAACGCCTTGTCCGCCTCGGGCAGGTCCATGTCCGGGGGGACCTCCACCGTTGCCGTCACTCGTCCTCCCTCAGCTCGTGCCCGTCGCCCGCCGGACACCGATGCGGACTCCTGGCCTCGTCGAGGCCGGCCCACACGATGTTCGGCACCGCCGGCCGCGTCAAGCGTCACCGCCCTGGGCGTCGACGAAGCTGTCGAGCTCCCGGAGAAGATCTCGACGGCGGTCCTCACCGGCGAAGCTGGACTCGATCGACGTCCGGGCGACGGCGACGAGCTCGGGTCGGCCCCACGAGAAGGTCTGCGCGCACAGCGCGTACTCGCCGGCCACATCGGCACCGTAGAGCACGGGGTCGTCGGTGTTGAGAGAGAACGTCACGCCGTGGCGGCGCAGGTCGTCCACCGGATGGTGGGCCAGGTCGGGAACGATCCCGAGCACGACGTTCGAGGTGGGGCAGATGTCGAGCGGGATCGACCGTCGGGCCAGCTCGGCCACGAGGCCGGGGTCGGCCACCGCCCGCACGCCGTGGTCGATCCGTTCGGCACCGAGGACGTCGACGGCCTCCCGGACGCCGGCCGGTCCGCTCGACTCGCCGGCGTGTGCGCACCGGCGCAATCCCCCCCGGCCGGCCCTGGCGAAGGCCTCGGCGAACCGCTCGTTGTGCGATCCGCTGCTCTCGTCGCCGTCGATGGAGAGGGCCGCCACCCGGGGATGGCGTCGGGCCAGGATCCAGTCGACCAGGGCCAGCGCCTCGGACCCCGTCTGGCTCCGCTTGACGCTGACGCAGAGGACGGCGGTGGCCAGGCCGTCGGTCTCGGCGGCCCGGAAGCCGCCGTCGAGAGCGTCGATCATGGCGTCGAGACGTCCCCGCCAGTGCGGCCAGTGCGTGGGATTGACGATGACGTCGATGTGCCCGACCCCGCTCGACGCCGCCCGCCGGGCGGCCCCGTAGGCCACGGCGGCCAGATCGTCGGGCCGGTCGATCAGCGCACAGGACCAGTCCAGATAGGAGAGCAGCTGGGGGAGGCTGCTGATCGTCACCGCCGGCGCCTCCCCGTCGGCGCCGCCCGTCCCCGTCCCGGCGAAGGGCGCCACGCCGTGGCGCCGGGCGGCGCCGTTCACCAGAGAGGAGTCGATGCAGCCCTCGAGGTGGAGGTGGACCTCGGCCTTGGGGAGAGCCACGATCCACGATCGCTCGACGGCCTCCGGCATCGTCCGGAAGGTAGCGCAAGGCGGGAGACCGCCACGGGGTCAGGTCTCCGTGAGCGCAATGCCCTTCCCGTCGGGCGACCACAGGGGCTCGGCGATCTCGAACCCCACCGGCGAGCCCCACCGGTTCCGGGACGAGACCTCGTGGACGGGCCGCCGGGGGGCCACGCCCCACCGGCCCCGGGGATAGCCGAAGGACACGCAGCAGGCCATGACCCATCCCTCGTCGGGTGGGACGCCGAGGATGTTGAAGGCCTCGGGACCGTGGAAGACGCTCAGCACGACCGTGAGCGCACTGCCGACCCCCTCGGCCCGGGCGGCGAGTTGGGCGCTCCAGACGGCGGGGTAGATCGACCCGCCCGAGGGATCGTGCAGGGCGAAGCCGAACAGGAAGAGGGGGACGTCCTCGAAGTGGTCGGCGAGATGCTGGGCGGAGCGTCGGACGCTCTCGAACTGGACGCTGTCAGGGTGGTCGGGATCGGCGGCGGCGGCGGCGATCCGTGGGGCGTAGACGGTCCTCCACAGCTGCTCCATGCTGTCGCGGTAGAGGGGCCCGAGCAGCGCCTTGACGGCGGGGTCGTCGACGAGGAGGAAGTGCCACGTCTGTGCGTTTCCGCCCGTCGGCGCCCGGATGGCGGCGTCCAGGATGCGAGCCTGGACGTCCAGGGGAACGGGATCGGGTCGCACCCTGCGCATGGCACGACAGGTGTAGAGGGCTTCGTAGAGATCCATCGGGCCTGTCTACCAGGGCGCCGGTCGGGATGGGCCCTGCTCAGTACACTCGAAGATCCGAAGAGACATCGCTGAGGCCCTGACCTCCGGCGTGGCGAAGGAGGTCCCTTTGGAAGACGACGTCGAGAGGCAGCCGGGAGGAGGGGCCCTCGAGCCACAGCCCGACGCCCTCCCCGGTTTCGACATGGTCGCCGCCTCCATCCGTGCCGACGCGTCGGACACCGAGACGTTCTTCAGGGTCCTGGTGGCCAAGATGTCGGACGCCCTGGGTGACCGCGTCACCGTCAAGCGGTCGGGTGGCCTCCTGAAGCGCGATCGGCCCGTCACCGGTGTCGAGATGGATCTGACCAACGCCGGGGAGGGCGTCGTCCTGGCCGCCATCCGTGAACACAACGCCATCGCCTGCACGGTGGTGCGCCGGGTCCGGGGGATAGCCCTCTCCACCAAGCAGGTGCCGATGCCGGAGTGGATCGAGGAGCTCGTCTCGGCCCTCGCCGACGAGGCGAAGAGGTCGCAGCAGACGTGGAGCGCGCTCCACGGACTGCTTTCATAGTCCAGAGAGGCGGGATCGTGACCGACATTCCCCAGCAGCAGTTGCCGGAGGACGCCCTGCGGCGCCTGAAGGAGACCGAGATCGCCGGCGGGCGTCGCCTCTTCACGTCGGACCTGACGGTGAACGAGTTCCTACTCGTCGAGGAGGCCGGTTTCACGCCCCTCGGCCTCGTGATGGGCAGCTCGATCTACCAGATCGGACTGCAGACGCGTCGTTGGAGCCAGTCCACCGAGCTCGACAAGCTCACCCAGGCCATGTACACGGCCCGGGAGCTGGCCATGACGCGCATGGAGGAAGAGGCCGACGTGCTCGGTGCCGACGGCATCGTGGGAGTGCGCCTGGACGTCAACTACTACGAGTGGGGCAAGTCCACCGCCGAGTTCATCGCCGTGGGGACGGCCGTCAAGGCCAAGGACGGGTCGTCGTGGCGCAATGCCGAGGGGAAGCCCTTCACCTCGGACCTCTCGGGTCAGGACTTCTGGACCCTTCTGCGCGCCGGGTACGCGCCGCTCGGCCTGGTCCTCGGTACGTGCGTCTATCACGTGGCCCACCGGACGCTGCTCGGCACCATGGGCTCGGCGGGACGGGCGACGGAGCTGCCCAATTTCACGCAAGCCCTCTATGACGCACGCGAGAGGGCCATGACCCGGATGGAGGAAGAGGCGACCCGCCTCCAGGCCGCCGGGATCGTCGGGGTGCAGCTGATCGAGAAGTCCCACATGTGGGGGAGCCACACCATCGAATTCCTGGCCATCGGGACAGGGGTCCGCTCGCTCGGGGACGACCATGTCGTACCCCCACCGGTGCCGGTCATCACCATGGACCGGTGATGACCGGTCCCGCATCCGACGACGCCGGTGCGGCCGGCCCGCTCGAGATCGGCTTTCAGCCCGACAGGCGAGAGCGGGCCACCTGGACGAGCGACCTCACCGTGGCCGAGGCGGCCGCCGTCCGGCGGGTGGGGATGGTGCCCGCCGGCTTCGTCATGGGAACGGCGGTCATGCAACTGGCCGCCGCCGGGGGACAGCTCTACGGCCAGTGGGGGGGCCTGGCCGGCCAGTCATGGGGTTCGGGGAGCGGCTACTCCGAGACGTTCCCGTGTGCCCACACCTACGGGACCGGCATCGGATTCGGTGCCAGCGTGGGAGCCGCCCAGGAGCACTACGGCTTCAGCATGGAGGACGCCCTTCTGGCGGCATCGCTGGCCGAGGGCTACCGGCTGGCCATCGAGCGCCTCCACGACGAGGCGACCCAGATCGGAGCCCACGGGGTGGTGGGCGTCGATCTCTTCTTCGAGAACCTCGTCGGTTCGCAGGGGACGGCCACCTTCTTCGCCCGGGGCACGGCGGTGGCGCATCCCGGAACTCCTTCGTTGCCCTCGCCGTTCCTGACCAACGCCTCCGGCCAGCACTTCGAGCGCCTGATCGCGCTGGGCTACGTCCCCACGGGGCTGGCCGTGGGTGTCGGGAGCGTCTACGTCCAACCCAATTGCCAGGCCCGGGGCGACTTCACCGTTCCCGGCGTCAACCGCCAGATCCCGTCGGCCATCGGCGTGGCCCGCTCCCGGGCACGGGAATCACTGGCCGCCACGGCTCACGGCTCCGGTGAGGGCGTGGTCAACACCGAGTGGACCGATCGACGCGTCAATCGCTACGGGGAGAGCTGGGACCAATTGACGATCGCCGTCGGGACCGCTGTCCGGCGCTACAGCACCGAGGCCCCGCCCATCACCCCCCGCCCCGTCCTCCCGTTGCGACCGTGAGCGCGCGCACCCCGACAGAACCGGGCATCGCCACCGCCCTGGCCGCCCTGCGCCAGCCGTTCGTGGCCGGCGATCAGCCCACGTTCCTGTCGGACCTGACCGTCGGCGAGCTCGTCCTCCTGGAGGAGATCGGCTATCGCCCCGTCGACATCGTCTCCGGCGCCGGCTCGGCCAGTTGGAATCCCCAATTCACGACGGCGGCGACCGAAGGGAACATGTGGGGACGGGCCATCGCCACCGCCATCGACAACGCCCGTTCGGGGATCCTGGAGGAGCTCCGCTCCCATCGGGCCGACGGGGTGGTGGCCATGAAATTCGAGCTCGAGCGCGAGCACGCCAACCTGCTCACCTGCACCATGCTGGGGACAGCCGTGCACGGGGCGGATCGCCGAGCGGGCTCCGCCCAGCCCTTCGCCACCACCCTGTCGGCTCGGGACTTCCATCTGCTGGTGCGCGCCGGCTACCACCCGGTCGGCATCGTGATCGGGGTCTCCGTCGTGGGATTCGCGGCACGGTCCGCCAGCCAGTCGCTCGGTCTGTCCCGCGACAACGTGGAGCTGAGTGACCAGACGACGGCGCTGTACTCGGCGCGCGAGAAGGCCATGGAGATGATGGAGCGCGAGGCGGCGGAGCTGCACGCCGACGGTGTCGTGGAGGTCCAGCTCCAGGAACGCCCGGTGAACGCCTTGCTCACCCACGCCGTCGAGTTCATCGCCGTCGGCACCGCGGTGTGCCGCGGGCCCGACGGCCACCGGGATCTGGGCCCCGAGTTCCAACTCACGCTCGAGGACCCACCGGACACGACCTTCAGCGACCGGTAGGACCGGCCTGTTGGGCCACCGCTCAAGGCGGACTCGCCGGTGTGCCGATGCTGGAGCGAGACGGGAGGTGGTGCTCCATGAGCGACGTGTCACGGGGACCGGGATGGTGGGTGGCATCGGACGGCAACTGGTACCCGCCGGAGCAGCACCCCGACGTGGCGGGCCCTCCTCCCGCCGCGGCGCCGGCTCCTCCCCCGCAGCGACCGGCCTGGCCCGACCCGGGCCCCGGGCAGTGGTCCACGGTGCCCGTCGGCGTGGCCTCGGCGCCCACCCGCTCGTGGATCACGAAGCCCGTGGTCCTGGTGGGGGCGGCCATCGTGGTGCTGGCCGTCGTCGGCGTCACCCTCTCCGTCGCTCTGGGCGGGTCGAGCTCCGACACCCCGCAGTCGGTGGCCTCGGCCATGACGACGGACCTCCGCAGCGGCGACTACTCGCATCTGTGCATGCTGGCTCCGTCGGCCCAGGGCCAGAGATGCCGGAACGACATGAGTCTGATCATGGCCCACGACATCGCCTACAAGCAGGTCTCCCTGGGCAAGGTCACGGTGAGCGGCGATCGCGCTCTGTTCGTCCTGACGGGATCGGTCTGTGAGGGTTCCGGTCAATGCCTGTCGAACAACGATGCCGATGCCGCCACCGACAAGGGACGGACGTTCGACCAGGTGTACGCCAACGCCGTCGGGCCCACCTCGTCCAGTCCGTTCATCGTCCCGATGGTCGAGCAGGACGGGAGCTGGTACGTCACCGGATTCTGACGCCGGCGTCGGGAGCGACGTGTCGCCCGGGCGCGGGGACCTCTCGCCGAGGGGGGTCTTGACGCATCCTGCTTGACGGCCTCTCGCCGGCGGTCCACGCTTGTCGTGCCCGGGCTGGAGGGAGGGTGCGATGATCCGTTTCCGAACCCGGCGGAGCCCCGTTCTCCGCCCCTGTCGGGGGGCGACGGCGGCGCTCGCTCTGCTCGCCGTGACGGTCTGGTCGGCAGCGGCCGGCCCGTCGGCCGGCGCCGCCACCCCCGCCGCCAAGCCGGCCCTCTGTGCGGCGTCGGCGGTCGAGATCACCGCCACGACGAACCGCACCGCCTACTCGCCGGGCCAGCTGGTGACGTTGATGTCGAAGATCACCAACGTGTCGCAGACACCCTGCAGCGTGTGGCTGGGCCTCGATCCCGGCTTCTCCCCGAGCTTCGTCGTGGCCAACGCCAAGGGCCACGAGGTCTGGGACCGCTGTTGGGTCGACGATCAGCCGGGTGCCTGTTTCGAGATCCTCTACCAACACCGGTTGAACCCCGGGCGCTCGTACCACACAGTGGCGCATTGGGACCAGGGCTCGGGGACGGGATCCACACCGCCCCGGCGCGTACCCCCCGGCACGTACACCTTCTTCACCTATTACCAGTACATCGCCGGGGCCCAGGTGGCCTTCACCATCAGTCCGGCAACCGGTGCGGTGGCGAGGCGGTAGCACGGCGTCAGACACCGCCGGCTCCGGCCTCATCGTTACGGGGGTCGTCCGGGGTCGACTTGCCGACTAGAGCTTCAGGACGGTGTCCGGCTCCAAGGTGACGTCGAGGTTGGCGTCGACGCAGACCTCGCCCTTGATCTTGCCCTTGACGGACGTGCCGAGGCCGGTGCCACCGGTGACCTTGCCCTTGACGTTGTATTCCGTCGTTCCGGCGGCGCAGCTTCCATGGGGGTCCTTCTCGTCCTTGGTCGCCACCGTCGCCGTGACCTTGACGTTCGTCGTCCCCCCGGATGCCCATGTGATCGTGCCGGAGCCGGTCGTCAGAGAGGAGACGGGGATCGTTCCCGATCCGCCGGTGTTGGCCGTGTCCGTGCAGCCACCCAGGGTTCCGACTCCACCGGAGGCGTTGCCACTCAGGGAGGAACATGTCGTCCCACCCCCCCGCCCATGCCGGGCTGCTCAACCCCACGGTGACCGCCGAGGCAGGAATCACCAGGGCAGCGGCCACCAAAAGAATTCGACGCATGCTTCCCCCTTTTCTCAACTCTACGAAGACGTCCACCACGATGGTTCGTCGCGTGAACGCCGGAACGTGGCCAGCGCTACACAAGGCGTTCCCGTGATGCAGGGGGAGGTCTGTCGGCGGTCCAGAGGCGGCAGCGGCGCCACCGGGAACGTGCGATCGTCGATCACACCATATCCCGGGCCCACTGCTCGAGGGCGGGACGGAGGTGGCGCAGGGCCGCCAGGGCCCTCAGGTTTCCGCGCACGAAGCCGTGGCGCTCGGTGTCGCCGACAGCCCGTACGACGGCCAACGGGTGATCGGCGAGGACCCGGGCCAGCCAGACCGATTCCATCTCCACGGCCAAGGCGCCGCCGCGCGCCAGAGCGCTCCGGGCGGCACCGTGAACGATCGACGTCGAACAGGCCACGGCGCCGACACGGACGTCCCGCCCGTGACCGCGCAAGGCGGCGGCCACGGCGTCGGCCTGCGGCAGGACGATGGGATCGGCGCCGTCGGGCGCGTGGAGGGCGTCGGCCACGACGAGCTGACCCGGCTCGAGCGAGGACTCGAGGCCGCCGGCGATCCCGACGACGGCCAGGGGACGTCCCCCGGGCAGAGTCCCGGCCAGGCGGGTCCCCGTGGCCCCCGCCTTGGCGTGACCCATCCCGGTGCGGACCACGTCGCCCCCGATGGCGAGGGCCTCGAGGCGAAGGGCGGCCAGGACCGTGACGCCGGCATCGGATGGCATGGCCGCATTCTGTCCGGTGGGCGGGGGCGGGACACGGAAAAAGGGGAGGTCGCCACTAACGTGAAACCGCCGGACCATCAGGGGCGACAGCCCAGAGGGGGACAGTTGGCCGAGATCTCGGGAGTCTGCGAGGAACGATTCGCCGGGGTGCGTGACGCGTTGGCCGCCAATCTCGACAACGGGCTCGATATCGGCGCCTCGGTGTCGGTCTTCATCGACGGCGCGCCGGTGGTCGACATTTGGGGTGGCCACCTCGACGAGGAGGGCGCCGTTCCCTGGCAACGCGACACCATCACCAACGTCTGGTCGATCACCAAGACGATGGCGGCGCTGTGTGCCCTCATCCTGGCTGACCGCGGCGAGCTCGAGTTCTCCGCTCCGGTGGCCCGCTACTGGCCCGAGTTCGCCGCCGGGGGAAAGACCGGTGTCGAGGTCCGCCACCTTCTCGGCCACACCGCCGGCCTCTCGGGGTGGTCCGAACCCATCACGTCCGACGATCTCGCCGACTGGGACAAGATGACGTCGTTGCTCGCCGCCCAGGAACCGTGGTGGGAGCCGGGAACCCAGTCGGGGTACCACGCCCTGACGCAGGGGTACCTCGTCGGGGAGGTGGTCCGCCGGATCACCGGCGTGTCGCTCGGAGCCTTCTTCGCCTCCGAGGTGGCCGGCCCCCTCGGCGCCGACTTCCACATCGGTCTGCCCGCCGAGGCGGACGCCCGTGTCGCGCTGGTCATCCCCCCGGAGCTGCCCGAAGCCACCGAGACCTCGTCCATCGCGGCCCGGACCCTTCTCAACCCCAGGATGACCGGGGCCGAACCGTGGAAGGAGTCGTGGCGCCGGGCCGAGATCCCGGCCGCCAACGGGCACGGCAACGCCCGGTCCGTCTCTCTGGTCCAGTCCGTCGTGGCCTGCGGCGGGGAGGTGGCGGGTGTGAGCCTGCTCTCGGCCAAGGGATGCGAAGCCATCTTCGAGGAGCAGGCCAACGGCACCGACCTCGTCCTCGGACCCGGGTTCCGGCTGGGCACCGGGTACGGACTGAGCTCGGACATGATCCCCGTCGGGGCCCATTCCTGTTTCTGGGGAGGATGGGGCGGCTCGATCGTCGTCATCGACCTCGACGCCCGACTCGTCGTCTCGTACGTCATGAACCGGATGGCCGCCGCCTTGTTGGGAGACACACGGGGCGCCGACATCCTGTTCGCCGCCGCCGTCGGAGCCGCCGCCACCGGGGCCTGATTCCCGTCCGGCCCGCACCGGCGACGCCGGTCACGAGCGAGGCCTGTCGTCGCCGTCGTCGCGGCCGCCGCCGTCGGCGCCGTCGAGGGCCGGGGTGAGCCGGTCGAGGAAGGCACCCTGGGCTTCGAGGAGCTTGCCGCGGGCGGCGTCCACGGTGAACCACGCCGCCCTGTCGATCTCGGGGAAGGACCGGATCCGCCCCGATCCCCGGGGCCACTCGATCTCGAAGGTGTTGCTCCGGACATTCGTGACGTCGAGGTCGCCGGCCACCGCCCAGGCCCGGACGCGCTTGCCGCCCCGTTGGGTGACCTGTCCCAGGTCGATCCGGGGCCCCGCCGGCGGGTCCGTCCCCAGCTCCTCGGCGAACTCCCGGTCGGCCGTGGCCGCCGGATCGCCGTCGCCCTCGACCTCACCCTTGGGGATCGACCAGGCCCCGTCGTCCCGGTTCCTCCACAAGGGACCGCCGGGATGGACCAGGAGGACCTCGAGGACTCCGTCGGTCATCCGGTGCACGAGGAGGCCGGCGCTTACTGCTGGCATCTCCCAGGACTACACCCTCCGGTACTCCCACCGGGCACCTTCGATGTGCACGGCGGCCGCGGCGGCCGCGGCCGCATTCCCGACCGTGCGGACCCTCCCCAGTCAGGGTCACGCGGAGTACGGAAGGAGGCACGGACGGTAGACTTCCCCAGGGGAAGACGTGGCCTGGAGCGGTCGGGCCGTGTCCGCCCGCACGTCGCCATGACCACGGCAGTGACCTCCCCGGCGGGACGCGGGGCTCGCGCCTCCGACGCGGGGAGAGGGCTGCTCGGGTTCCGGTCGCGCCGCTGGCGCCGGGCCGCCACCGCGGTGGCCGCCGCCGTCGCCCTGGGGACGGGCTGCCTGCTGGCGGCCACCGACCTCCAGGCGCGGAGCGCGATCCGGACCACCGACGTGTCCCTGGCGTCGGCCGACCGTCAACTGAGCGGCCTGCGGACCGAACTGGCGCGCGCCGAACAACGCCTGGCCGGCGCCCGCGCCCGCCGCGCCGACGTGACGCGGTCCTTCGACGCCGCCCAGTCCACCCTGTCCACCACCCAGAAGACCCTGGCGGGCGACGAGGCCGGCATCCACAGCCAGGGCGTCGACCTGGGGGTGCTCGACAGCTGCCTGAGTGGCGTCGAGCAGGCCCTCAACCAGATCGCCGTGGGACAGACGGCCGGAGGTCTGGCCTCGTTGCGGGCCTCGTCGTCGTCCTGTTCGGCGCTGAACGGGACGGTCTAGCGGTGCCGTCGTCGCGTCGGCGCCGGCTCCTCGGGGCCGTCGCCGTCACCGTCGTGGCCGGTCTTCTGGTGGCCGGGGTCGTCGACGACATCGCCGTCCATGCGCGGCTGCACCGGGGCCAGAGCCAGGAGGCGACGACGACGGCGCTGCTGCGCCGGACCGCCGCTCTGCTCTCGTCGACGACCTCGTCGGTGCAGCGGGCCGACGAGGGGCGGGTCGCCACCCAGAAGAGTCTGACCCGGGCGACGGCCGAGCTCGCCTCGGCCAAGCTGCTGTTGGCGCAGGCGCAGACGGGGATCGCCTCGGGCGACGTCGCTCTCGTGGCCGTCCACTCGTGCGCCAGCGGGGTGAGCCGGTCGGTGTCGGCGCTGCAGGCGGGGAACCAGTCGCTGGCCGTCGCCGATCTGTCCTCGGTGGCCGCCGTCTGCGAGAACATGCTCGACTCCGGATCGGGCGGGCCCGTCTACCCGTTCGACTTCGCCGATCCGGACATCATCGTGGCCAAGGGCACCTACTACGCCTACGGCACCAACTCGACGGCCGGGAACATCCAGATCATGGACTCGTCCGACCTCGTGAACTGGAAGAAGGCGGGCGACGCGCTACCCACCCTGGCATCGTGGGCCACTCCCGGATTCACCTGGGCCCCGGCGGTGATCCACCTGAAACGGTCGTACCTCCTCTATTACACGGCGGCGACGGCCGGGAGCAGGATCCAGTGCATCTCGGTGGCGACGGCCAAGAGGCCCCAGGGACCCTTCACCGACTCCACCAGGGCGCCGTTGGAGTGCCAACCCGACCTGGGTGGCTCGATCGATCCCACCCCGTTCGTCGGCGTCTCCGGGAAGCTCTTCCTGGTGTGGAAGTCGATCGGGGGCGGTGGCCGACCGTCCACCATCTGGGCCCAGGGTCTCGATCCGCAGGGGACCCTGCTGCAGGGTCCCGGGCCCTCGGTCCTGCTCCGTCCGAGCCAGCCGTGGGAGGGGTCCGTGGTCGAAGCGCCGTCGATGGTCCTGGCCGACGGGAGCTACTTCCTCTTCTACTCGGCGAACAATTGGGACAGCGCCGATTACGCCATCGGCGTGGCGCGCTGCACCGGCGCCCTCGGTCCCTGTGTCAAGCCGTTGTCGCGCCCTCTCTACGGATCACAGCCGAACCTCGAGGGTCCCGGCGGGGAGACCGTCTTCACCGACAAGCAGGGACAGCTCCAGATGGCCTTCCAGGCCTGGCTTCCCGGCGCCGTCGGCTACCCCCACCCGCGGCTGCTGTTCATCCGCCCCCTGGTCATCGCCGACGGCGTCCCCGAGGTCCGACCGCCCGGATGAGCGTTGTCCGCCGTCATTGGCCGGACGCACGGACCACAACTCTCAGGACCCCGTCGGCTCGAGACGGTCGTGCCAGGCGATCAGGTCGTCGGTCGGGAAGGGGCCCACGGCGCCGGGGTGGAGAGGCGCACCGAGCAGGTAGCCCTGGGCCAGGTGACAGCCGAGGGTCTGCAGGATGGGCGCCTGGGCCGATCTCTCGACCCCCTCGGCGATGACGGACAGGCCGAGCGAGTCCCCGAGGCCGATGATGGCCCTGACGATGGCCGTGTCCTCGGACCGCAGATCGACCTCGCGCACGAAGCTGCGGTCGATCTTCAGGGTCTCGACGGGAAAGCGCTTGAGGTAGGCGAGCGATGAGTACCCCGTCCCGAAATCGTCGATGACGAAATGGATCCCGATCTGACGCAGGTCGTGGAGCACCGTGACCGTGGCCTCGGCGTCGCGCATGAGCGTGCTCTCGGTCAGCTCCAGCCAGAGGCGATCGGGATTGATCCCGGTGGTGTCGAGGACGTCGGCCACCAGATCGGGGAAACCCGGATCGACCAGTTGGAGTGATGCCACGTTGACCGAGATGTTGAGCCGGGCCTCGTCGAGGCCGGCGGCGTCGCGACCGGAGGCCCAGACGGCGGCCTGCCGGCAGGCCTCCCCGAGGGCCCAGGCGCCCAGGGGGACGATCAGGCCGCTGTCCTCGGCCGTCGAGATGAATTCCTCGGGGAGGAGAAGACCCCGGGTGGGGTGGCGCCACCGCACCAGAGCCTCCATCCCGACCATGGTCCTCGTGTGCAGATCGACGTAGGGCTGGTAGTGGAGCTCGAGCTCGCGGCGCTCCAGAGCGTCGCGGAGCTCGTTGGACGTTCGGAGACGACTCCTGGTCAGATCGTCATCGTCGTCGCTGTAGACCTCCACCCGCGCCGGCCCGCGCTCCTTGGCCCGGTACATGGCGATGTCGGCATGGCGCAAGAGCGCCGACCCCGACTCGTCGTCGTCGGTCGACAGGGCGATCCCCACGCTGAAGGAGACGAACGTCTCACCGCCGGCCTCGGTCAACGGATCGCCCATGGTCGACCGCAGACGCTCGGCGATCTCGAGAACGTGCGCCTCGTCGGCCACCTCGTCGCACAACACCGTGAACTCGTCGCCCCCGAACCGGGCCAGGGTGTCACTGGCCCGCAGGGCACCGCTCATCCTGTCGGCCACCGCTCGCAGCAGGCGATCGCCCACCTCGTGACCGAGATTGTCGTTCACCATCTTGAAGCGATCGAGATCGAGGAACATCACCGCCACCCGGTGGCCGCTGCGCCGGGCCCGGCGCAGGGCCATCTCGAGGCGATCGGCGAAGAGGTCCCGGTTGGGGAGGTCGGTGAGAGGGTCGTGGATGGCGGCGTGGGCCAGGTGCTCGCGCATCTCCCGGCTCTCGGTGATGTCCTGGACCTGGCCGATGAGATAGAGGGGCTCTCCCGACGAGCCCCGCACGCACGACGCGCTGACCGAGGTCCACACCGTCTGGCCGTCGGGGTGGAGGTAGCGCTTCTCGATGGAGAAGCTGTCGATGGCACCGGCGGTCAACGCCCGCACCTGCGAGAGGTTCTCCGACAGGTCGTCGGGGTGGGTCAGGTCGCGGACGTTGGTTCCCACCAGGACGGCGGCCTCGAGACCGACGATCTCGCAGTAGGCCGGGTTGACCTTCAGCAGGACGCCGTCGGGATCGGTCAGAATCATCCCGATCGGGGCCATGTCGAAGGTGGTCCGGAAGCGTTCCTCGGCGGCGGCCACCGCCGCATCGGCCCGACGCTGCTCGGTGACGTCCTCGATCTGGGCCATGACGTACAGGGGAGTCCCGTCGGTCTCCCGGACGCACGACGCGTGGACGCACACCCACACCACCCGGCCGTCGTCCCCGACGAGGCGCGTCTGGGCCCGGAGATGGACGGTCCCCCCGGCCACCAGGGCGTCGACCTGACGCGCCACGGCCTCACGATCGGCGGGGTGGACGACGTCGGAGAGGGCCGTTCCCACCAGCTGGTCGCCAGGGCGACCGACGATCCCGGCGGCGGCGGCGTTGACCCGCAGGAGCAGGCCGGTCGTGCCCACCAGGGCCATCCCCAGGGGTGCCTGGTCGAAGGTGAGATCCCGGAGGGGTTCCCCGCTCACCGCCCTCGAACGAACATCGAAACGCCTCCCCTCGGGCCGCCACCGTCCTGCGTGCTCGTCGGTCGGCGACTGAGAGTGGTATCGGCAGGCGGCGTCGCCAGCTTGATCGCCACCCGGCGAGGTGGTGGGGGACCTCACGCCGGTGGCGGGCCTCCGCATGGCACGGGGACGTCCCGGGCACAGGCATGATGAGGAGGTGTCGACGGGGGAATCGGACGAGCGGCCGTGGGGGAGCTTCACCGTCCTCGACGACGCCGAGGGGCACAAGGTCAAGCGGATCGTGGTCCGGCCCGGAAAGCGGCTCAGCTACCAGCGCCACGCCCGTCGCTCGGAACACTGGTTCGTGGTCGGCGGACGGGGCCGAGCCATCGTGGAGGGGTCCGCCCGTGAGCTGACCGAGGGCACGGCCATCGACATCCCCGTGCACTGCGCCCATCGGATCGAGAACGACGGGACCGCCGATCTCGTCTTCATCGAGGTCCAGCACGGCGACTACTTCGGCGAGGACGACATCGTCCGGTTGGAGGACGATTTCGGTCGGGCCCCGCTCGGGAGCTGAGGCCCGGGCTACCGCGTTCCCGCCGAGGCGGCGACGTCGTCCCGGCCCCGAGGCGACGCCGTCCCGGGATCGGTGACGGGGAGGCCGTCGACGTAGGTGACCCTGTTCGTCCGGACGGCCGGGACGCGTGGCCCGGGCAGGACGATCCCGACGAGGTTCAACGGATCGGCCGCGTTCAGCGGGACGGTCTCACCGTGGCGCCCGGCGCGCCGCAGCGAGCGCAGCTCGTCGACGGCCTCCGGCAAGGCGTACTGCTCGCCGGCGAAGCCGGTGACGAAACGCCCGCCGCGCACGAGGCCCCGGGCCTCGAGCCGTCGCAGGGCCCACACCACCTCGCGCCACGGCAGGGCCAGGTTCTCCCGGGCCATCAGGTCCCAGAAGACCACGCCCCAGCGGGCCAGGAGCTGACCGGCCACCTGCTCGGCCAGAGCGTCGGGGTCATCGGTGGGGCCGGGGACGGGCAACAGGGCCCAGCGTCCCTCGCCCCCCTCGCGCCACGTCGGGACACGGCGCGCCCCGATCCGGCTGCGCTGCTCGTGACGGTGACGTCTCTTCCAGGCCTGGCGGGCCGAGAGCAGGGAGCGGACCGCCTGGAACCCGTCGGCCGTGACGATCCCCCGGGCGACGAGGTCCCACAGGCCCTCCTCCACCTCGACGGGCAGCCGACCGGTCGCCTCGCGCAACTCGGCGTGGAACATCGCTCCGTTCCGGCGCAGGGCGTCGAGCACGTCGCGCCCCGCCCCGTGCGCCGGCTCGTGGACGGCGGCGTCCCCCCGCGCCCCCTGGAGGAGCCAGGGCAGGTCGGGGCGCAGCGCGAAGGTCACCGGAGTGGCGCGCGACGGGGTGGCCGATCCCCGGCGCACGGCGTCGTCCTCGGAGTCGGGCCGTAGGGCCAGACGTCCCCAGACGAGCTCGCCGGAGAGGCACAGATCCTCGAGCCAGTGCGGTTGGTAGTTCTCGACCCGGGCCGGGAAGATCGTCTCCTCCCAGGCGCCGGCGGCGATCTCGAACCCCTGCAACTGGTCGACGACGGCCATGACCCCGGCCCGGCCCGTCCGCTGGGAACCGGGCGCGACGTGCTGCCAACGCAGGAGGAACCGCATCAGGTCCTGGGCCGTCACGGGCTCGATGGCGCGACGCAACGTGTGCTGCGTGTAGGCGTGGATCCGGGCCAGGAGACGGCGGGCGCACCACTGTTCGCCGTCGGGGCCGGCGGGGTCGAACCGTCCGCGCATGGCGAACCCTTCGGCCTCCAGGCGGGCCAGTCCCACCGTGACCCGGCTCACGGTCAGCGCCGTCCGCTCGGCCAGGAGGGCGACGGTGAGGGGACCGCTGACGTCGAGGTGACCGCGCAAGGCGTCGGCGGCGGCCACGTCAGGGTCGACGGCGGTCCCGGGCCCCGTTTCCCCGTCGCCCGCCGGCGGTGCCGGGAGGCGGTGGTCGGGGAGGAAGGTGGCGCCGGGGAAGAGGGCCTCGACCGACGGCCGGCGTTCCACGGCCGACCAGAGGGTGGGTCCGTCGTCACCGTCCCCGGCGACGACCACGGCGGTGGCCCGACCCGTCGCCGCCATCGCCTCGAACCAGGCGCGGTGGTCGGCCACGGGCCGCAGGACCAGGAGGCAGAGCAGGAGATCGTGGAGCTCCTCGGGATCCCGGATGTCGGGCGCCGCCTCGGTCCGGACGCGCTCGACGGCATCGGGGTCGAGGGCGGCCAACGCCTCCGACTGCAGGGGGAGCCCACGACGCATCTGGACGGCCCGGGTCCGGCGCTCCTCGAGTGGCGCGTCGTCGAGGAAGGTGTAGGGCTTCCCGTTCAGGATCTCGTGGGACATCACCGACGGTTCGGTCGACTCCACGAAGTGCACCCCGATGGCACCGGTCTCCAGCCGGTGGAGCATGCCCACCAGGCCGTCGACGTCCATGGCCTCGTGGAGACAGTCGTGGAGGGTCTGCCGCACGAGGACGTGGTCGGGGATCCGGACGGGCCCCGCCGCCGCGTTCTCCTGGCAGGCGGCCAGGGCGGGGAAGACGGCCGCCATCAGGTCGTCGGACTCCATCCGCTGGATAGGCAGGGGGTTGCGCTTGCCCCCCCGGAAGCGGAGGACGGCCAGGGAGCGGTTCAGGTTCCACCGCCACCGGGAGGTGAACATGGGGGAGGCCAGCACCGCCTGCTCGAGCGCGGCCGGGGCCGTCTCGGACCGGAGCAGCCGGGGCGCACTCGGGAGAGGGAAGCTGTGCTGGGGTCCGAGGGACAGCACGACGGCGTCGTCGTTGGCCGCCGCCTGGAGCTCGAAGTCGAAGGTGGCGCAGAACTTCTTCCGCAGCGCCAGCCCGAAGGCCTTGTTGATCCGACCGCCGAGGGGCGCGTGGACGACCATCTGCATCCCGCCGGCCTCGTCGAAGAAGCGTTCGAAGACGATCTCCTCGGCGGTGGGGAGCACCCCCAGTTCGCCGAGCCCTGTCGCCAGGTAGTCGACCAGCTGCCGGGCGTCGGGGAGCCCGAGCCCGCAGGCCTCCGCCACCGATGCCGCGGCCGCGCGGCGCCGGGCCTCGTCGGGGACGCCGGGCGCCGGGGCGGGGTCGGCCGGTTCGGTGGTGAGGGACCGGCCGACCGATCGGCGCAGGGCCGAGACCTCCTCGGAGAGCTCCTCGGTCCGGCTCGGGGCCTCGCCGACCCAGAAGGGGATGGTCGGCTGCGCCCCTTCGGCGTCGGTCACCCGGACCTCGCCCTGGGCCACCCGGCGGATCCTCCAGGAGTGGGTGCCGAGGAGGAAGACGTCACCCACCATCGACTCGATGGCGAAGTCCTCGTTGACCGTCCCCACCGGCGTGTCGTCGGGGTCGAGGATGACCCGGTAGTCGCCGACCTCGGCGATGGCCCCACCCGAGGTGAGGGCGGCGAGCCGGGCCCCGCGTCGCGGTCGGAGGACGGCGTTGACCCGGTCGCGGTGGAGATAGGCCATCCGCTTCCCCCGCCCCGTGGTGATCCCCTCGGAGGCGAGGTCGAGGACGGCCTCGTAATCGGCCTCCGCCAGCTCGGCGTACGGCCCCGCCCGGCGGACCAGCGCCAGGAGGTCCCCCTCGCCCCATTCCTCGGCGGCGGCCACCTCGGCCACGATCTGCTGGGCCAGGATGTCGAGGGGGGCGACCGGCGGATGGGTGGCGTCGAGGCGACCACCGCGCACCGCCGCCAAGAGGGCTGCGCACTCGACGAGCTCGTCGCGCGTGAGCGGGAAGAGGATCCCCTCGGGCGTCCCGAGCCGGGTGTGGTTCGACCGACCGACCCGCTGGAGGAGGGTGGCGATGGCCCGCGGCGAACCGACCTGGCAGACGAGCTCGACCGGGCCGATGTCGATCCCGAGCTCGAGGGACGCCGTGGCCACGAGCGCCCGGAGGTCGCCGGCCCGCAGACGGGTCTCGACCCGGTGGCGGCGGTCCTTGGAGAGGCTCCCGTGGTGGGCGGCCACGTGGTCCGGGCCCAGCCGCTCGGCCAGGAGGTGGGCCAACCGCTCGGACATCCGCCGCGTGTTCACGAAGACGAGGGTCGTCCGATGGGCCCGGACGTGCCCGGCGATCCGGTCGATCACCTCGCCGAACTGCTCGGTCGACGCCACCGCCGAGAGCTCGGCCCCGGGGAGCTCGAGGGAGATGTCGAGCCGGCGGGCGTGCCCGCAGTCGACGATGGCGGTCGACCGGCCGCCGCCCACGCCCGAGAGCAGCCGGGCCGTCTGCTCGATGGGCCGCTGGGTGGCCGAGAGCCCGATCCGCTGGGGCCGGGGACCGCTCTGGAGGTGCTCGAGACGCTCGAGGGTGAGGGCCAGGTGCGACCCGCGCTTGTCCCGGGCCAGGGCGTGGATCTCGTCGACGATCACCGTCTCCACCCGGCCGAGCGTGGCGCGGCTGCGGGTGGCGGTGACGAGGAGGTAGAGGCTCTCGGGGGTGGTCACCACGAACGTCGGCGGGTCCTTGACCATGGCGGCGCGCGCCCCGGCGGTGGTGTCGCCCGTCCGGACGGCCACTGTGACGGGGGGGACGGCCAGTCCGAGTCGGGTCGCCTCCTCGGCGATCTCGGCCAGGGGTCCCTCCAGGTTCTGGTGGATGTCGACGGCCAGCGCCTTCAGGGGCGAGACGTAGACGAGGCGGGTCACCCCCGGCACCAGCCGGCCGGCGTCGTGGGCCCGGTAGGCGGCGTCGATGGCCACCAGGAAACCGGTCAGGGTCTTCCCCGACCCGGTGGGGGCGGCGATGAGGGTGTCGACGCCGGACCGGATGAGGGGCCATCCCTCGAGCTGGGGGGGAGTGGGGCCCCCGGGGAAGCGCCGGGCGAACCAGGCGGCGATGGCCGGGTGGAACCCGTCGGGGTGGATCCCGGGGGGCGCGGTGCTCACCCTGCTCAGGGTACCGGTGGGGTGTGGCGGGGGCCGCCGGGAATCCCCGTGCCCACGGATTGGTTGCATATGCAACGAAAGAAGGCGCTCCCGGCGGTTACGGGGGCGTCTCGGCGACGGAGATGACATGGCAGACCTGAACCAGACCCTTCCGCTCCTCCCCCTGACCTCGGGAGTGGCTCTCCCGGGGATGGTCTTCACCCTGGCGCTCGAGACCGACGAGGCCCGGGCGGCGGCCGACGCCGCCGGAGCCGCCGGCGGGCGCCTCGTCCTCGTCCCCCACGTCGACGGGCGCTACTCGTCGATCGGCGTGGTGGCCGAGATCATGGAGGTCGGCGACCTCCCCGGGGGACCCCGGGCCATGGTCGTCCGCGGCGCCGAGCGCGTCACCGTGGGGACGGCCGTCCCCGGGACCGGGACCGCCCTGTGGGTGCAGGTCGAACCGGTCACCGAGGGTCCCGTCACGCCCGAGGCGACCGAACTGGCGCGCGAGTACCGGGCCGTCCTCGAGAACATCCTCATCACCCGCGGGGCGCGCCGGATGGCCGAGCGCCTGCGCGAGGTGACCGAGCCGTCGCTCGTGGCCGACCTCTCGGGCTATTCCCCCGACCTCTCGCTGGCCCAGAAGGTCGAGGTCCTCGAGACCGTCGACGTCGAGGAACGGCTCCGGCTCGTCATCGGCTGGGCCCGCGAGACCTTCGCCGACCTGACGCTGCGCGACCAGATCAAGTCCAACGTCGAAGAGGGGATGGAGAAGACCCAGCGCGAGTTCCTCCTGCGCCGCCAGCTCGAGGCCATCCGCAAGGAGCTGAACGAGCTCGACGGCACACCCGACGAGGGCACCGTCGACGACTACCGGGCCAAGATCGAGGGACGCGACCTCCCGGCCGACGTCCGCAGCGCCGTCCTGCGCGAGATCGACAAGCTGGACCGCACGACCGAGCAGAACCCCGAGAACGGCTGGATCCGAACATGGCTCGACACCGTCCTGGAGATCCCCTGGGGCGCCGTCTCCGAGGACAACCTCGACGTCTCCGACGCCGCCCGGATCCTCGACGAGGACCACGAGGGCCTGACCGACGTGAAGGAGAGGATCCTCGAGCACCTGGCCGTCCGGGCGCTGCAGCACGAGCGCGGCCTCGTTCCCGTCGGCCGCCGCGGGGCTGGTGCCATCCTCGCCCTCGTCGGCCCTCCCGGTGTCGGCAAGACGTCGCTCGGCGAGTCGGTGGCGCGCGCCCTCGGACGCAAGTTCGTCCGTGTCTCGCTCGGAGGCGTCCGTGACGAGGCCGAGATCCGCGGTCACCGGCGGACCTATGTCGGCGCCCAACCGGGCCGTCTCGTCCGGGCTCTGCGCGAGGCGGGCACCATGAACCCCGTCATCCTCTTGGACGAGGTGGACAAGCTCGGTTCCGACTACCGCGGTGATCCGTCGTCGGCTCTGCTCGAGGTCCTCGACCCGGCCCAGAACCACACATTCCGCGATCACTACCTCGAGGTGGAGCTCGACCTGTCGAAGGTCCTCTTCCTCTCCACGGCCAATGTGATGGAGACCATCCCCGGACCGCTCCTGGACCGGATGGAGGTCATCCGTCTGGACGGCTACACGGAGGAGGAGAAGCTCTCGATCGCCCGCCACCACCTCCTGCGGCGCCAGCTCGAGCGCTCGGCGCTGCGACCCGACGAGGTGGTCGTCACCGACGACGCCCTGCGTTCCATCTCGGCCGACTACACCCGGGAGGCCGGGGTCAGGAACCTCGAGCGCGAGATCGGGCGACTTCTCCGCAAGGTGGCGACGAAGCTGGTCTCGAACGACGTGACCGCACCGGTCGAGGTGGACGACGTCCGCCCCTGGCTCGGTCGGCCCCGCTTCTTCTTCGAAGCCGCCGACCGGACCGCCGTGCCCGGCGTGGCCACCGGACTGGCCGTCACCGGAACCGGTGGTGACGTCCTGTTCATCGAGGCCACCTCGATGGACGGAACCGAAGGGCTCACCCTGACCGGTCAGCTGGGCGACGTCATGAAGGAGTCGGCCGAGATCGCCCTCTCCTACGTCCGCTCCCACGCACCCGAGCTCGGGATCGCCCCCGGGGCCTTCACCGGCCGGCGTTTCCATCTCCACGTCCCGGCGGGCGCCGTTCCCAAGGACGGCCCTTCGGCCGGTGTCACCATGACCACGGCGCTGGTGAGTCTGCTGCGGGACCAGCCGGTGAAGTCCGTTCTGGGCATGACCGGCGAGGTCACCCTCCAGGGTCGGGTCCTCCCCATCGGCGGGGTGAAGCAGAAGGTCCTCGCCGCCCACCGGGCCGGTCTCACCGAGGTCGTCCTCCCGGCCCGCAACGGGCCGGACCTCGAGGACGTCCCCGAGGGCGTCCGCCACCAGATGACCTTCCACCTGGCCGAGGAGATCGGCGAGGTCCTGGCGGCGGCGCTGGGCGAGCCCGGCTCCGCCGTGGCGACCGGGACCGAGCCGCGCGCCGACGTCGTCGTCGCCGCCTGAGTGGTGGAAGTGGCGGGAGTGACGACGGCGCCGGTGCCGGCGTTGTAGAGACGGGCCCGGACGCGTCGACGCGCGTCCGGGCGGTGCGCCCGGACCGGTGAGGCTGTCACACTGGGCGGGCACGCAATTCGTCCCGTCGAACGCGATCAGCGGGACGGGGCCGTCCGGGAGGGGGTCTTCGGTGGTCGTGACGTCCGTCGACCGACCGCTGCCGGCACCGGTCCTCGTCGCCTTCGACGCTGCCCGGGCGCAGCGCCGGATCACCGTGGCGACGCGACCGGTCCTCGTCGTACCCCATCTCCTCGCCCTCCTCCTCCTCGGGCCGGTGGCCATCGTCGTGGCCGCTCTCGGATGGTTCGGGGCGCTCCTGCTCGGACGGCTCCCGAGATTCGCCGCCCGATTCCTCCCCGGGTACCTCCGTTGGCAGACGAGGCTCTACGCCTACCTGTTCCTCCTCACCGACGTCTATCCGCCCCTCTCCCTGACCGACGCCGACTACCCCGTCCGTGTCGCGTCGCAACCGGGGCCGCTCAACCGGTGGGCGGTGGCCTTCCGGCTGGTCCTCGTCGTTCCGGCCACGGTCGTGGCGGCGACGGTGACTTACGGGATCGCCGGCGTCGTCCTCGTCGTCACCTGGTTGATCGTCCTCGTGAACGGTCGTCTTCCGGCCTCGCTGCACCAGGTCTTCGCCGCCTTCGTCCGCTACGAGGCCCGCCTGGTCGGCTATCTCGCCATGGTGACGTCGGAGTACCCGTGGGGGCTCCTCGGCGACCCGGAGACGAGCGCACCGCCCACGCCGGCGTGGCAGCCGACACCGCCGTCGCCGATGCACGACCCGTACTGGCAGGTCGTCCTGACGTCACGGGCGAAGAACCTGGTGGTCTTCGTTCTCGTCGTGGGTGTGGCCTCGGTGGTCTCCCTCAACGTGGCCAGCACCGCCTCCCGGTACCACCGGCTCCAGGCCGAGGAGGCGGCCGGTGCCCGTGTCCAGGGCGCGTACCAGTCGCTCAGCACGGCCGTGATCGACTACGAGTCCCGGACGCGGTCCTGCGCGGGCACGGGCCAACCGCTCTCCTGTCTCACGGGGGCGGCCCAGACCGTGTCCCGGGCCTTCTCCACCTTCGTCCGGCGTCTCTCGTCCACGGCGGTGCCGGGGTCGGCGATGTCGGCGCGCCAGGTCCTCGTATCCGACGGAAGCCGCGCCGAGGAGGACTTCGAACAGTTGTCGGCGTCGTCCTCGGCCGTTCGCTACCAGTTGGCCATCGAGGATGCGAACCTGTCCCGGCTCCTCTTCCGTTTCGACCGGGACTACGTCGCACTGGGAAGCCGACTGAACGATCTCGGTTGACGGGGCCATCGCCGCGCCGGGAGGGCCGGACTGGCACACTGGCTGTGACGCGGTCCGGCCCTTCGGACCGGACCGGTGAAGGGGGATCCCTTGGCGACCCACGACCCTCGGACGGCGGCGCCCATCATGATGGCGTTCGCGGGGCCGACCAAGCAGCGCCGGCTCACCGTCTTCTTCCGCATCATTCTCGTCATCCCACAGTTCATCGTCCTGTTCTTCGTCGGTATCGCCGCCTTTGTCGCGATCGTGATCGGTTGGTTCGGCGCCCTCATCACGGGGCGACTCCCCAACTTCGCCGCTGATTTCCTCCCGGGTGTTCTCCGGTGGCAGATGCGGGTGACCGCCTACGAATTTCTGTTGACCGACAAGTACCCGCCGTTCACCCTGGAGCCCGACGACACCTTCCCGGTGTGGCTTGCCGCCCAGCCGGGTCGCTTGAATCGTTGGGCGGTGCTCTTTCGTTTCGTCCTCGGCTTCCCCGCCTACGTTCTCGCCTACATCGTCCAGAACGGCGCCTTCACCATCGTGGCATTCGTCGCCTGGTTGATCGTTCTCATCACGGGCCGCATGCCGCCGTCGTTGTATCAGGCCTATTCGGCCGTCCTCCGCTATCAGGCGAGGGCGTACGGCTACTTCTTCATGATCACCTCGGAGTGGCCGTGGGGGCTCTTCGGCGACAAGGAGACGTTCGGAACTCGGGGGCCGGTCCCGGCCTACGCCCCTCCTGCATACGGCGCCCCTCCTGCGTACGGCGCCCCTCCTGCGTACGGCGCCCCTCCTGCGTACGGCGCCCCTCCGGCCCCCGGCGCCTCCCCGGCCCCCGGCGTCCCCCCGACCCTGCCGGGCGTGACATTCACCTTCGGCGGGCCGGCCTACCTGTGGGGTTACTCCGACGACCGCTCGATGTGCGGCATCTGGTCGGCCACCGATCTCAGTGCGCCTCCGCAGACGTGGCCGATCGGGGAACAGGGGGAGGCGTGGACGAGGTTCTGGGAACTCGATCCCCATGCCGTGGCCTTCAACGAGCCCGCGGCGCCACCGGCGGCGACGCCCTGGTCGCCGGGCGCGACGACACCGGTGGGCGCGTGGACAGCGCCCTATCCGACGGGCGGTTCGCCGTACCCCGGCGGCGGGTGGTCCGATGCACCGGCTGGATGGTCGCTGCCGCCGAGCGGAGGTTGGTATCCCACCCCCGGGTCGGACGCCGACGATCCCCGCTGGCGCCTGATCCTGTCGGAGGGGGGAGCCAAGGCACTGATGGTCGTCTTCATCGTTCTCGGATCGGTGGCCGGAATCGGGAACCTCGCCGTCCAGTTGGGCCACCACTCCCTGCAGAACATCGAAGCCAACGTCGAGGTTCAGGCGGCGTACGTGTCGCTCAACAACGCGGTCACGTCCTACGAGTCCACCACGAAGGCATGCGGGAACTCGCTGTCCTGCGTGACGGGTGCCGACCGACCGGCGGCGCAGGCGTTCGCCACGTTCGTCAACACGCTCGACTCGGTGTCGGTGGGGTCGGGGGCCGCCTCGGCCAAGTCCCTGGTGGTGGCCGAAGGCACACATTGCCAGCAGGTCTTCGATCAACTGGCCGCGTCGACCAGCTTCGCCCAGTACGAGCAGACACTCCGGAGCAACGGCCCGATTCTCACCGTGTTCTCCGAGGACTACCAGCGCCTGGTCAATGCGCTGAGCTGAGGGAGTTAATGCGCTCAGCTGGGCGGTCAGTGCGCTGAGCCGAGGGTCGACGGCACGCCCGACCTTATGCACAGGGTGACGAGCGTCACCGGGCCCAAGTCATCTTCCCATCGCACGCCGATGGCCGTCCCGTCACCATGGCGTCACCCTTCGTTCACTCTGCCGGGTCCTGTCCACAGCCATGTGGATGTCCGGACGACGGCTCGGGACCCCCCGGCCCCCGTGCGGACGGGCGGCTCACAGGAAGCTCACAGACAGGTGGGCACGGTGGCTTGTTGGTGATGGTCCGGGCGGGGAGACTGGCGGGACGCCGACCGGAGACGCCGCCGGCGGAGGACGACAGCGGCGGGGGAGGCGGTGCCGATGGAGGTGGTGCGGACACCGGACGATCGCTTCGCCGATCTCCCCGGCTACCCCTATCCGCCGTGCTACGCGGAGGTGGGGTCGAAGGAGACCGGGCCTCTGCGGATGCACTACGTCGAGGCCGGCCCGCCGGACGCTGATCCGGTCCTGCTGCTGCACGGCCAGCCGACGTGGTCGTATCTGTACCGCACCGTCATCGAGACCCTGGCCGCCGCCGGCCACTGGGTGTTGGCGCCCGACCTCATCGGTTTCGGGCGTTCCGACAAGCCCACCGACCGGTGGGCGTACACCGTCCGACGCCATGTCGACTGGATCGGGCGTCTCGTCACCGCCCTCGACCTGCGCCGGATCACCCTGGTGGTCCAGGACTGGGGAGGACCGGTGGGGTTGGCCGCTCTCGCCGCCGACCCCGATCGATTCGCCCGGGTGGTGGCGTCCAACACCATCCTCCACACCTCCGAACCGTGGCTCGACGGGCGTCTGGGTTGGGCCAATTACGGACTGGGGGACAGCAGGGTCGTCCTCGAGGAGGCGCTGGTCGACTACGTGTCGTACACGCAGCGGGCGCCGACGCTGCGGGCCAGTGACTTCGTGGCGTTCGCCACGGTGGGCGACGTCCCCCCCGACGTGCTCGCCGCCTACGACGCCCCTTTCCCCGACGAGACGTTCCAGGCCGGGATGCGGCAGTTCCCGGCCCTCATCCCCCTCACCCGCAACGACCCCGGCGCCGCCGTCAACCGGGCCACCTTCGCCGCCCTCGAGCACTTCGACCGGCCGTTCCTCACCGCCTACTCCGACGGTGACGACGCCAGCGCCGGGTGGGACGCGGTCTTCCAGGAACGGGTGCCCGGGGCGCGGGACCAGCCGCACACCACCATCGAGGGTGCCGGCCACTTCGTCCAGGAGGACAGAGGGACCGAGCTCGGCGACGTCGTGGCGCGCTTCATCGCCGCCACCGCCGGCACGGCCTGAGCGGGCCGGTCGACCGGGAAAGTCGTAGGATCCCGCCGTCGTCGATCGATGGGGGAGGACCGGTGGACTGGCAGGCATGGGCTCGGCGGATGGAGGCGACGGACGGGCCCGACGCCTTCGAGGCCCTGTTCGCCCGGGGTGGGTTGTTCAGTGATCCCGTCACACCGTGGACGTCGGACGTGCGCAAGGTCGCCAGTGACACCGACAGCATCTTCCCGGACTGGCAGCAGAGGATCGACACCATCCGCGGGGGGGACGACTGGGCCGTCTTCGAGTGGACGGGGACGGCCACCTTCCATCCCGAGGGTCCCGACGGGCCGGGCATCCCCATCAAGATGGAGGGTGCGACCGTGATCGAGGTGGACGACGAGGGACGGGTGACGCGCTGGCGCGACTACCTCGACACCAACGAACCCACCCAACAGATCCAGAAAGGGATGGCGGCCGCCGGCCTCGATCCCGGATCGGCGCCCAAGCCGGACTGACCGGGCGGCCGGTGTCTGCCGGTCAGCGGAGAGCGGCCGTCGGCGAAAGGCCGTGATAGGGGCTGCCCGCCTCCTGCCACGTCTCGTAGAAGGCGAAGAAGGTCGGACCGAAGGGATCGTCGCCCAGCAACGGCATGGCGGCGCGGCGGACGGTGAAGTCGAAGGGCGCCAATTCGGTGGCGGCGGCGAAGTGCCGCCGGGCCGGCTCCTCGTCGCCCTGTCGCAGCGCCTGGGCCGCCACCCGGAAGTGGAGGCGGGCCATGACCTCGTCGTCGGTCAGGCCGGCCACGGCGCCGCGGGCCTCGTCACCCGACAGCGGCTCCTGCCCGTCGTTGACCCAGCGCCGGACGGCGTCCATGTGGGGTCCGGACTCGACGCCGGTGAAGTCCTTGAAGAGGTCGGACCCGAAAGCGACGCCGTTCGGTCGCACGATCCGGTCGTCCTCGTCGATCCAGAGGACGGTGGGGACGTTGCTGATGGCGTAGAGCTCGGTCAGGAGGTGGTTCTGGTCGACGAGGACCGGATAGGTGATGCCCTCCACCCACGGCCGGACGTCGTCGGCCGAGTTGTCGATGGCGACGGCGATCACGGTGAAGTCCCCGTCGGCCAGCTCGTCGTGCAACTCCTGCCAGCCGGGGAGGTCGTAGCGGCAGCCGCACCAGCTGGCGAACGTGACGAGCAGCTTCTTCTGGCCATGCCATTCGTCCAGCCCGTGGGGGGCGCCTTCGAGGTCGGGCAGGCGGAATCCCGGTGCCTCCAGCCCGTCGAGGGCCTGGCTCCTCACGTCCGTCGCCAGTCCGAGGGCGGCGATGCCGGCGTCGGGATCGACCACCACCGGCCGGCCGAGCGCGGCGGCCACGGCGGCCACGTCCAGGCGGCCGTCCACGACGAGGGGGCCGGGATCGGCCACGGGGACGCAGACGTCGCCCCGACAGAGACCCTCGGGTTTGAGCTCCCATCCGAGGGCGGCGCCGAAGGCGGCGGTGTCGACGAGGAGGCGCCCACCGTCGGTGGTCCCGGTCACGGTGTGGACGTCTTCGTCGATGACGGTCAGCTCGGACATCGACTCTCCTCGGTCCGCACGGGCGGGGAAATGCTACGCGAATCGGGCCCGGGCCATGTCGACGCGCGCGCCGTCGCCGGTGAGCGGGGTGGCCTCCCGACGCAGGAGCGCCGCTTGTTCGACGGCCAGATGACGGGCGAACGACCCGTCGGACATGACCACCCGATGCCACGGAACGTCGTCGCCGAAGCGGGCCAGGACGTGGCCCACGAACCGGGCCGACCCGAGGCCGGCGCAGGCGGCGACGTCGCCGTAGCTCATGACCGAACCGGCCGGGATGGTCTCCACGATGTCGAGCACGGCCCGGGCCTTCGGCGACGGTTCGTCCACGGGGCCGACCCGGTGTCTTCTCGGACCGAGCGCGTCAGAGCAGCGTCAGTACAGCGGCGACCAGGCGCTCGTGCGCAGGAGCTTGGACTCCCAACGGTCGCGGTAGGCGAGGGCGTCGTGCATGAACTGGCCCGGTTGGCGCATCTCGTCGGGGACCTCGTGGGTGAGGAGGTGGAGGAGCATGTCGTCGTTCATGATCTTCTGCATCAAGATGGCTTCCTTGCGCCGACCTGAGCCGAGGGCCGTCTGGAAGACGACCTGGATGTCGAGGAGGGTGCCGTCGCGCGCCTTCATGGGGCGGTAGTAGCCCTTCTCCCAGAAGTCGACGTAGTCGTCGACGGCGGCATGGGGCCAGCCCGTGTCCTCCATGTAGATGGAGAGCTCGTGGGTGGAGCCGTCGGTGGGGACGGTGGAGAGGTCGATGTCCTGCATGGGGGACCAGGCGACGGGGAGGAGCATCTTGGCCGTGACGCCGTGGCGGAGCTCGTCGACCTCCCGGCCCCACTGGCTCAGGTCACCGCGCTGGAGGCGGTGGGCCAGGGCCTCCCAGGCCGCACCGTCGCGGATCGCCGTGATGGTGACCATGTGGTACGCCGGTCCGCTGCCGTGGGCGTGGTGGAGGTACCAGAGCAGCCGGGCATCGTCACCCTTGGCCAGGGTGGGCATCCAGCCCGAGCGGTAGGCGTCTTCGAACTCGTCCTCCCTGGCCCCCTTCACCTCGTGGACCTCGTGCAGGAACAGCATCCGGATCCCCTCCGTTTCGACCGATGTCATCGCCGCGGCGCCCCCTGGGCCACGGACCCGGGCCACCCTAGTGCCGTCTCCCGGACGGCAGTCGGCCGGTCGATACGCTTCGGGACAGTGATGCCGGCCATGAGCACCGAAGAACTGCAGAGCTTCCTCCTCGGCGCCTTTCCCGATTCGCCCTCGACGATGGTGGTGGAGGACAGCGGGGAGTGGGGAGTGAAGATGCGCCTCCCGGTGACGAAGGCGCACGGTCGGCCGGGAGGGACGGTGTCGGGTCCGGCCCTCATGGGCCTGGCCGACGGGGCGGCGTGGCTGGCCATCCTGGCGCAGATCGGCCCCGTGGCCCTGGCCGTGACGACGAGCCTGCACATCGACTTCCTGCGCAAGCCCGCTCTCGTCGACATGGTGGCCGAGGGGCGCGTGCTGAAACTGGGGAAGACGCTCGGTGTGGTGGACGTGACCCTTCGGTCCGACGGCCACGATGACGTCGTGGCCAAGGCGCAGGTGACCTATTCGATCCCCCCGACGAGCACCTGAGCCCGGCGGCGGTCGGGGCGAAATTCGGCCGCCGCCGGGCCGGCGTCTGGGGCGGGCCGGCGGGGGGGTGGGGGTGCCCACTGCCTTTGGCCCCAGGGGATGTCCCCTTTCGGGGTATGACCGACGACCGGGACGGACCAGGAGGAGGACCTCGGCGTCCTCTCGGCTGGCGCCGACGGTGACGCGTCCGGTTCGGGATACGGGGAGAGAGGGTCCCCTGGTCCGGAGGGCGGTGAATCGGTCATGTCCACAGGATGCGATCCGAACCTGTGGGGACCACAAGCGTGACCTGTGTATCCGGTGTGAATCCGGCTCGTCGGGATCAGCCGGGGCGGTCCTTGCCGGCGGCCTCCGGGGGCGTCAGGCTGGCGTGTCGTGACGGGCGCCCGGGAACGACGACAGCGCCGGGCCCGTCGGACCGGCGTCGTCATGACGGTGGTGCTGCTGGTGAGCGTCGCCGTCGTCACGACGGTGGCGCGGCGCCCGGGTTCCCCGTCGGCGGCGGTGTCGGTCTGTCCCGGCGCACGGACGGCGGGGGCGACGCCGACGGGCGGGGACCGGGTGGGTGCGGTGCCCAGCGGTTCCCTGCCGGCCCCGTTGGTGGCCCAACCGGCGCGACTCGGTCTCCTGCCGGTGTTCCACGAGTGGGCCTCGATCTGCGCCCTGCCCGCCGCCCTCGTCGAAGCGACGTGTTGGTGGGAGTCGGGCTGGCAGGGCGAGGTCGTCTCGGTGACGGGGGCGGTCGGTGTGTGCCAGATCGAACCGGCCGCCGCCCAGACCATCCGTGGGCTCCTCGACGACCCCACCCTCGATCCGCGTTCGCCGGCCGACAACATCGAGATGTCGGCGGCCTATCTCCGGTGGCTCCTCGACGAGACGGGCGGGAGTCAGGATCTGGCCCTGGCCGGTTACTACCAGGGCCTCACGTCGGTCCGGGAGCACGGGATCCTGCCCGTGAGCCGGCCCTACGTGGCGGGCATCACGGCTCTGCTGCGCCACTACCGCTGGTCCTGAGAGCAATGGCCCGGAAGAAGAGAATGGGAGGCGGCGACTGCGAGTTCGTGGTGGTCGGCGCCGGTGCGCTCGGACTGAGCGCGGCGCGCGCCCTCGCCCGTCGAGGACGTGAGGTGGTCGTCTGCGAGCAGGCCGCCGTCGGCCACGGAGGCTCCGGGTCCAAGGGATCGGCGCGGATCTTCCGTCTCGGTTACGACGACCCCGCCTACGTCCGTCTGGCCGTGACGGCACAGAGACTGTGGGGCGAGCTCGAGGACGAGTCGCAGACCACCCTTCTCACCACCACCGGTCAGGTCACCGTGGGCGACGACCTCGACGTCCTCGCCGCCGCCATGGCGGCGGGGGGCGCGCCGTTCCAAAGGCTCGCCCCCGATGAGGTGACGGCCCGGTTCCCGGCCCTGTCGGTCGCCACGGCCGCCGTCTACGAACCGGCATCCGGCGTGATCGCCGCCGACCGGGCCCTGGCCGCCCTGGGCCAGGCGGGCGGCGTCGAGATCCGGGAGCAGACCCGGGTCACGCGTCTCGATGACACGGGGAGCGCGGTCCACGTCGTCACCCGGACCCCGGAGAAGGAGGTCGTCCTCCGGGCGTCGGCCGTCGTCGTCTGCGCCGGGCCGTGGACGGGACCCCTCGTCTCGGCCGCTGGCGTCGACCTGCCCTCGTGGCCCACGCTCGAGCAGGTGGCCTACCTGGCCCCCCGGGTGGGGTCGGTCGACGACGTGCCCGTCTTCGTCGAGCGCCGCCGGCCGTGGTTCTACGGGCTGCCGGTCCGGGCCGGCGGGCTCGTGAAGGTGTCCTTCCACGGCGCCGGCCCCGTCGTGGTGCCCGACCGTCCCGACGGGGACGGGGATCCGGAGGATCCCGATCCGGCACTGGTGGCCGCGCTCACGGCGTCGGCCCACCGGCTTCTCCCGGGATTGGCGCCGGAGGCGGTCGCCACCGAACGGTGCGTCTACGACAGTTCCCCCGACGGGGATTTCGTGCTCGACCGGGTCGGGTCCATCGTGGTCGGATCGGGCACGTCGGGTCACGGGTTCAAGTTCGCGCCGCTCATCGGCGAGGTGCTCGCCGATCTGGCCACCGGCGCCGACGTGGGCCGGGAGCTCGGTGCGGCGGGGGAGATGGGACGCTTCGCCCTCGGCCGTCTGCGCTCGGCCGGCGGCGGGAGGGGACCGACGGTCCACCCGTAGGCGGTCCACCGGTGGTCGTCCGTCGGTAGAATGGCGAGGTGCGATGAGAGCGCCCGCCTTGCGGTCCTTGTCCCCCATCCCCGGAGGCCGTCCGTGCCCGCGCGTTCTCGTATCCCCGCCACCGTCGTCGCCAGCCGACTGTCGTTCGACCGCGGCGCCCGGACCGTCCTGAGAGACGTCTCGCTCACCGTCGCGCCCACGTCGTGCATCGGGGTGGTGGGGCCGAACGGTGTGGGCAAGTCCACCTTGCTGCGTCTCCTGGCCGGGTGGGAGCAGCCCGACGCCGGGACGGTGCGCCTCGACCCACCGGGCGCCACCGTCGGCTACCTGGCTCAGGAGCACGAGCACCGGCCCGGGGAGACGGTGGGCGCCGCCCTGGTCCGCCGGACGGGCGTGGCCGCCGCCGAGGCCGAGCTGGCCGCCTCCGGTGAGGCTCTGGGGCGGGGGGAGCCCGGCGCCGAGGACCGCTTCGCCCTGGCCCTCGAACGCTACGACGGGTTGTCGGCGGGCGACATCGACGCCCGGATCGCCGGCACCGTGGCCGATCTCGGTCTTCCCGCCGGCGTCGTCGACCAGGAGACGGCCACGCTGTCCGGGGGTCAGGCGGCGCGGATGGCCCTGGCCGCCATCGTGTTGTCCCGATTCGACGTCACCCTCCTCGACGAGCCGACGAACGATCTCGACTTCGACGGGCTCGAGCGCCTCGAAGCGGTGGTGACGGAGCGCTCGGGCGGGATGGTCGTGGTGTCGCACGACCGCGCCTTTCTCGACGCCACCGTCACGTCGGTGGTGGAGATCGACGAGCACGACCACAGCGCCCGGCTGTTCGGAGGAGGTTGGTCCGCCTACCTCGAGGAGAGGTCGACGGCGCGCCGGCACGCCGAGGAGACCTACGCCGTCCACCAGGCCCGACGGCGGGAACTCATGGACCGGGCCCGGCGGGAACGCCAATGGGCGACCTCCGCCGTGCGGCGCGAGCGCCGTGACCAGCGTGACAACGACAAGGCGCAGCGTGATTTCCGGATCAACCGGACGGAGAAGTTGGCCTCGCGGGCCCGCCAGACGGAGAGGGCCGTCGAGCGCCTGGGCGTGGTGGAGAAGCCGTGGGAGGGCTGGGATCTGCGCTTCACCATCGACGAGGCACCGCGGGCCGGCGCCGTGGTGGCGCGCCTCGACGGCGCCGTGGTGGCCCGTGGCCGGTTCCGGATGGGTCCGATCGACCTGGAGATCGGCTGGGCCGAACGGATCGGGCTGGTGGGGCCGAACGGGTCGGGCAAGACCTCGCTCGTCGAGGCGCTGCTCGGACGGTTGCCCCTGGCCGCCGGGACGGCGCGGTTGGGACCGGGCGTGGTGGTCGGCGAGCTCGGCCAGGACCGCAGCGCGACGCCGGAGGGCGCCGCCGACGAGAGGTCGGTGCTCGACCGGGTCATCGACCGGTGCGGGCTCACCGTTCCCGAGGCCCGTTCCCTCCTGGCCAAGTTCGGGTTGGGACCCGAGCACCTGAGCCGGTCGAGGGCACTGCTGTCGCCGGGGGAGCGCACCCGGGCGGAGCTGGCCATGTTCCAGGCCCGGAGAGTCAACTTCCTCGTTCTGGACGAGCCCACCAACCACCTCGACGTCCCCGCCGTCGAGCAGATCGAAGAGGCGTTGTCGGGGTTCGGCGGGACCGTCCTGCTCGTGTCCCACGACCGGCGCCTGCTCGATGCCGTCGACCTCACCAGACGCATCGATCTCGCCGAGCACGTCCCCGGCCGGTCACCGTGACGGCGGTGTCCGCCGCCACCGGCGCCACGGCCACCGCCGGTCGTCAGTCCCGGGGCGCTCCGAGCGTGCGCGCCAGGGCCCAGACCTGTTCGTCCACGGCGCGGCGCGAGAGCTCGATGGCGGGGGCCAGGAGGTCGAATCCGTGACAGGCACCGGCGAAGCAGTGCAGCTCCACCGGGACACGGGCCTGCATGAGACGCTGCCCGTAGATGATCCCCTCGTCGCGTAGAGGATCGAGCTCGGCCGTCATGATGTAGGTCGGTGGCAGGTCGGAGAGATCGGTGGCCCGGCCCGGCGCCGCGTAGTTCGACACGTAGTCCCGGCGGACACCGAGATAGAAGTCCCACATCTGGGCGTTGCTCCCCGAGGTCCACACCGGGGTGGCGCTGAACGCCTTCATCGACGGCGTGTCCATGCGGTCGTCGATCACCGGGTAGATGAGGAGTTGCATGGCCAGCGGGACCCCGCCGCGGTCACGGGACATCTGGGCCACGGCCGCCGACAGGGCCCCGCCGGCACTGGAACCGCCGACGGCGATCCGATCGACGTCGATCCCGAGGTCACCGGCATGGGCCGCCACCCAGACGAGGGCGCTGTAGCAGTCCTCCACCCCGACCGGGAAGGGATTCTCGGGAGCCAGGCGGTAGTCGACCGACACGACGACGCAGCCGCCGTCGGCGGCCAGGCGCAGGCACCGGCTCTCCTCGGTGTACAGATCGCCGATGACGAAGGCGCCTCCGTGGAAGTAGACGAGGGCCGGTGACGCCGAGGTCGAGGACTTGGGCGTGTATATCCGGACGGCGACGGCGGCACCCTCGGGCCCGGGGACTTCTGTGTTCTCCACCGCCACGCGGTCGTCGGTGGCCATCTCGGTGCCCATCATGGTCAGGAGCTCGGGCGTCGAGCGCAACAGCTTGATCATGTTCTCGTCGCCGAGGTGGCCGGCAGGGTCGACGGGGAGGGCCGCCAGTGCCTGTGCCAGGTCCGGGTCGATCGTCAGGTTCACTGCGCCTTCTCTCTTCCTCTCCCCGTCCGCATGCTCGTATTTAAGACGAATGACCCGGGGCCCGCCGGGATCGTCGGTTCAGCGGAACTTGGGGATGACCTCCGTCCCCATGAGCTCGATGGTCTGCATCACCGTCTCGTGCGGGACGTTGTAGGGGTTCACCAGGCATAGGAGCAGGTCGATGCCTGCTTCCTCGTAGAGGCGGCACATGGCGACGCACTCCTCGGGGGTGCCGAGCACGCAGGCGTTGGCGTCGATCAGGTACTCCAGGCTGATCAGGTCGAGCAGCCCCGCATCCTCGGTCTTCTTGAGGTCGGCGGCGTAGGAATAGGTGCCGAGGTCCTGCTGGCGCTCGGCCATCCAGTCGGTCAGGGTGGCGATCTGGCGCGCACCTTTGGCCGGGTACCACTCGAAGGACTGGCGGGCGGCGTCGATGGCCCCCTGCCGGTCGGGCGCGCAGAGCGCCATCGTGAAGGTGGCGGCGTGGTTGTTGACGAAGGCCCCCAGTGGTTGCCGGCAACCCGCGACGGCGGCGCGGTAGATGTCCACCTTGGCTTTGATCTCGGCCGGTGAGATGCCGACGGCGAACGAGCACAGACCGAGACCCAGCTCCCCCACCTGGCGGTGGCCGTCGTCACTGGTCGTCGCCCCCCAGATGGGCGGGTGCGGCTTCTGGAGGGGCTTGGGGATGACCCGACGCTTGGGCATGTTCCAGAAGCGGCCCGAGAATTCGTACTCGTCGTTGGTCCAGCAACCGACGACGTGGCCGATGGCCTCCTGCCACATGGCCCGGGAGTCGGCCGGGTCGACACCGAAACCCTCGAGCTCCATCCGGGTGGCGGACCGGCCGGTGCCGAAATCGACACGGCCGTCGGAGAGGAGGTCGAGGACGGCGACCGACTCCGCCGTCCGCACCGGATGGTTGTAGGGCTGGGGCATGAGCCGGACCCCGTAGCCGAGGCGCATGCGGGTCGTCTGGGCGGCGATGGCCCCGTAGAGGATCTCGGGGTTGGAGCAGTGGGAGTACTCGGACAGGAAGTGGTGCTCGACCGTCCAGAACGCGTCCCAGCCGAAGCGTTCGCCGGCCAGGGCCTGCGCCAGGGTGTCCTTGTAGGCCCGGTGCTCGGATCCGGCGTCCCAGGGCTCGGCGACGGGGATCTCGTAGAAGAGCGCGAATCGCATGGCGGGTCCTTTCAGGCGGCCAGGCCGACGATGAGGTGGTCGTGGACGAAGGATCGGACGGCGTCGGGGTCGTCCATGTCGAACGTGACGGAGGGCATCACGGCGAAGGAGAGCATGATGCGGACGATCCATTCGCTGGCCCGACGGTGATCGAGGCCGGATCGGATCTCACCGCGGCGCTCGGCGTCGTGGAGCAAGGGGAGCCAGAACTCGATCCACTGGGCGAGGAGGCGGTCGACCTGTGCGCTCAGCAGGGTGGCCAGGAGGCTGTCGCCCTCGGCGGGCAGACGGAGGGTGAGAAGCTCGTCGCCGAGATGGCGGCGGATGAACACGGCCGCCTCGCCGACCTGCCCGGCCAGGGTGTGGCGACTGCCGACGGCCGCCGCGCTGCTCGTCACGAAGCGGGTGGCCACGCGGGTGAGGACGGCGTCGACGAGGGTGGCCCGGTCTCCGAAGTGGAAGTACACCGATCCACGCGACAGGCCGGCCTGCACGGCCACATCGGTCATGGAGACCCGCCGGAGCCCGAGCCGGCTCATGCAGGTCTCGGCGGCGTCGAGGATGCGTTGCTCGGTCGGGGCGTCAACGGCCTCCGCCGGCGCCGGGGGAGGCCCGACCACCGGGTCGCCCCCCGTCGCCATCGTGGTCCGGCCCGTCGGTGTCATCGCCCTCGTCGTCGTCCGTCGTCCGGGCCCGGGGTCCCCCCTCCTGGCCCACACAATTGAACAATAACTATCATTCTGTTCAAAGCGGGGCAAGGACCGGGAGCGGCCGGGGCCGAGCGCCCGGTGCCCGGGCCGGTCAGAATCACGGGACGACAGCGGGACGGGACCGGGCCACGGCCGGCCGGGCGGGGGACGAGGGAGATCCGGATGCGGGGCTTGAAGGGCAAGAACATCGTCGTCACGGGGGCCGCCTCGGGGATCGGCCGGGCGTCGGCGGCCCGACTGCTCGAGGAGGGGGCCCGCGTCCTGGGCGCCGACATCAACCCGAGCGGTGACCGACCCGACCCCGCCGGGGAGCACGACGCCTGGGCGTTCACGGTCGTCGACGTCAGCGACGAGAGCTCCGTGGCCGCCATGATCGCCGAGGGGGTGCGCCTCTTCGGGCGTATCGACGGCGTCGTGAACGCCGCCGGAGTGGCGGGTGGTGGTGCCGTGCACATGGTCGACGTGGCCGAGTGGCGCCGGGTCGTGGACGTCAATCTGTTTGGGACCTACCTGGTGGCCAAGCACGCCCTGACCCAGATGCTCGAGCAGGACCTGGTGGACGGGGCGCGCGGCGCCGTGGTCACCATCGCCAGCATCGAAGGGATCGAGGGGACCGCCGGTGGCAGCGCCTACAGCGCCTCCAAGGGCGGCGTGGTGATCCTGACGAAGAACATGGCCATCGACTACGCCGGACGGGGTATCCGCGTCAACACCGTGTGCCCGGGCTTCATCGACACACCAATGACGAGAAACATCTTCGGCATGATGGGCATGGAGACGCCGCGCCACGACATCATCAAGGAGCACAAGCTCGGACGTTTCGGCCAGCCCGAGGAGATCGCCGCGGCGGCCGCCTTCCTTCTGTCGAGCGACGCCTCGTTCGTGACCGGACACGCCCTGGTGGTGGACGGTGGCTACACGGCGGGTCGCGACCACGGCGTCACCGAGATGCTCGGTCTGTCGGCGTCGTAGGCCGACGAAGAAGGGAGGACGGCCATGGACGGCGAGATCGTCATCCGGGGAGGCACCGTCATCGACGGCACCGGCTCCCCTGGACAGAGGGCCGACGTGGCCGTGACGGGCGGGCGCATCGTGGCCGTGGGGGAGGGTCTGCGCGGCGACCGGGAGCTCGACGCCACCGACCAGGTGGTGTCCCCCGGCTTCGTCGACATCCACACCCACTACGACGCCCAGGTGTTCTGGGACCCCTGGCTCACCCCGTCGTCGTTCCACGGTGTGACATCGGTCATCGCCGGCAACTGCGGCTTCTCCATCGCACCCATACGGTCACGCGACGTGGCCCTTCTGGCCCGGACGCTCCAGCACGTGGAGGACATGAGCTTCGACACGTTGTCGGTGGGAGTGCCCTGGGACGAATTCGAGTCGTTTCCCCAGTACCTCGATGCCGTCGAACGCCGGGGGACCGCTCTCAACTACGGCTGCTACGTGGGGCACACGGCGGTGCGTCTCTTCGTCATGGGCGAGGCGGCCTACGAGCGGGCGGCCACTGCCGAGGAGGTGACGCGCATGCAGGCGGTGGTGGCCGACGCCCTCGACGCCGGGGCCGCCGGCTTCGCCACCAGCGCGTCGCCGACCCACAACGGGGACGGCGGCCGCCCGGTGCCCTCGCGCGTGGGCGATCTCGACGAACTGCGGGCCCTTCTCGCCCCTCTGCGCGATGCGGGGAAGGGGGTGGTCGCCCTTCTTCCCGCCGACGTCATCTCGCACCGGGAGGTCTCCGAGCTCCAGGCCGAAGTGGGGCGACCGGTCACGTGGACCGCCCTGTTGACGGTGAAGGGCTATCCGTACCACGAGAAGGTGGTGCGTCGGAACGACGAGGCCCGGGCGCGCGGCGTCGAAGTCTGGCCCCAGGTCTCGTGCCGCCCTCTCGTCTTCCAGATGAACCTGGCCGAGCCGTTCACCTTGAACAGCCGGGCCAGCTTCTCGCGCCTGATGGACCTGAGCCCCGACGACCGGATGGCCGCCTACCGCGACCCGGCCTGGAGGGCGGCGACGTGGGAGGAATTGTCGGGCGGGAACGGGGGCGGGGGGCTTCCGTTCAACTGGCCGTCGGTCTCGGTGGCGGAGTCGGCGTCTCACCCCGAGCTCGCCGGTCGGAGCGTCGTCGAGCTGGCCGGCGAGTGGGGATGCACGCCTCTCGACGTCATGCTCGACGTCTCTCTCGACGACCGTCTCGAGGCGCGCTTCTGGTCGGTGCTGGCCAACGACGACCCCGAGGGGATCGCATGGCTCCTGCCCCGCGACAACGTCCTTCTCGGCCTGGCCGACTCCGGGGCCCACGTGTCGCAGCTGTGTGACGCCTGTTTCGCCACCGATCTGCTCGGGACGTGGGTGCGGGACCGCCACGTCATGCCCCTCGAGCGGGCCGTCCACAAGCTGACCGGGGAGCCGGCGGCCGTCTACGGCCTGGCCGACCGCGGCACGGTCGAGGTGGGCAAGGCCGCCGACCTCTGCGTCTTCGACCCCGCCACGGTGGCGCCCGGACCCCTGCGCCGGTTGCACGACTTCCCGGCCGACGGCGAACGGTTGACGGCCGACGCCCCCGTCGGGATGACGCACGTCCTCGTCAACGGTGTGCCCATCCGGCTCGACAACGAGCCGGCGGCGGAAGGTCTCGACGCCCGGCCCGGGACGATCCTGCGGACGTGACACCGACCGGGACACCGAGGTCGACGGGGGGGCTGCGCCGGTGGCCGTGACGGGACTGGCCAACCTGGCCGTGAAGGTCGCCGACCTCGATGCCGCCGTGGCCTTCTACGAGTCGGCCGGGGCCGAGGTGCGCGACCGGATGCCCTGGCACGGCGGGGAGCGGGCCGACGTCTTCCTGGGACCGGTCATGATCACCCTCTTCACGAGGGCCCTGTACGAAGACGCCGTCGACCTGCCCGACGACTGCTTCTTGCATCCCGCTCTGTTCACCGACGATCTCGACCACGAGATCCAGGGTCACACCGTGCTGTGGGGGCCGGCCGAGGTGAGCGGCACCTTCGGGCGCCGGCGGATCGTCTTCGTGGAGGCGCCCGGGAACATCCGGCTGGAGTTCATGGAACAGCTGGAGGACCCCGACGATCGGTAGGACGGCCGGGAGCTTCTAGTCCCGCGTCCAGCGAACGGGCGGGCCGTGGTCCCCCGACCGCGCTATGAGCGTCTCCTGCCCCCCGGGCCAGCACGTCACGGTGACCCGGAATCCCTGGCGAGGATCGTCCGACGGCTCCATCCGGGCCCAGACGAGGGGGATGTCGTCGGTGGCCTGTGCCCCGGCGTCCGCCATGGTGGCCGACAGATCGTCGCGGTCCTCGGTCGTGAGGTACTGGGCGAAGACCGACTGCCAGACCAGTTGGACCGTCGAGCTCTGTCGCTGGGCCAGGACGCGGGGGATCCACTCCCCGGCGGGGGCCGTATCGACGACGGGCGGGAACCGCTCGGCCACGCCGAGGGCGGCACGCATGCGGGCCAGTCGCTTGGGTTCGTCGGGCCAGATGTAGGAGAGCAACGCCAACTGCCCGTCGGCGCTGGTGGGGTCGATCGGTGCGACGTCACAGCCGCGTCGTTCCACCACGGTCAGATGTGTCTCCGCCTCGATGGGGTCGGGCACCGGGGTCCCGACCCACGGCCCCTCGAGGACGACCGGCGAATCGGGGTCGCCGAGGAGAATGCCGTTGCTGCGGTAGGCGAAATTCTCAGCCAGGAGGTTCAGCCCGGCGCTGGCGCCGATCTCGAGGAGTCGGACGGGCCGGCGATAGCGGTCGGCGATCCACAGCAGCACCCCGTAGAGGATCGCCGATCGGCCCGGTTCGTTGGTCTGCACCCCCCGGCGCAGCACCAGCCGGAGCTCGGCGGCGTTGGCCCGCAACGTCCGTTCGGCCGCCGCCCACACGCCGTCGGGCGGGAGCTTGCCGCCCACGCTCGGGTAGTAGCCGGCCAGGTCGGGTGCCCGGCCGGCCAGGACGAGGCGGTGGAGGGCGGCCAGGAGACGCAGAGCGGGCGCCTGTCCCGCCGGCAGGGGGACGCCGCGGTAGAGCTCCGCCACGATCCCTCCCCGTTCGAGGTCGTCGGCAGCACCCCGCATGAGGGCGATGGACAACGGAGATCGCCCGTGGCGCGCCATCACCTGGGCGTGGCCACGGAAACGAGCCGGCAGGTCGGCTCGGCCGGTGGCGAGGTCCCCCGAACCGGCGTAGTCCCCCGGAACCGAAGGAGTGCTGTGCACCCCGACAGTATGGCCGGTGTGTGCCAGGGTGGGGTGGGGCGGACGATGGGGAGGCCACGTGACGACGACGTTCTCGCACCTGGGGATCTGCGTATCGGATCTGGAGCGTTCGCTGCGCTTCTACTGCGAGGCCTTGGACTTCGCCCCGGCCGAGTCCCATGCCGTCGGTGCCGAGTTCGGCAGGCTCATGGAGCTCGACGGGGTGGTCCTGCGTTCACAGTTCGTCCGTCGAGACGCAATGGCCATCGAGCTGCTGCACTTCACCTCGCCGGACCCGATCGGTGACGGCGCCCGCCGACCGATGAACCAGCTCGGTCTGACCCACCTGTCGGTGCGGGTGGACGACGTGGACGCCGTGGCGGCCGCCGTCGAGCGTCTGGGGGGAACGGTCGTGGCCGGGACCCGCACCACCTTCGAGCTCTCGGGCACCTCCCTCGACTTCGTCTACTGCACCGATCCCGACGGCGTCCGGATCGAGCTGATGAACATCCCCGGTTGATCCCGCCGGTCGTGGCGAGCGGTCCGGACGCCGATGGGCGCGGCGCCGAACACCGGGGGTACGGTCGACACGATGCCCGACGCCGAACGCTCCATCGAGAACCTGATCTTCTCCTACGCCGCCTACGTCGACGACGGTGATCTCGACGGCGTGGCGGCGCTGCTCGGCGATGCCACCATCGGTGTCGACGGCGTGACGGCCGGGCTACGGGGCCGGGAGAAGATCCTCGAGCTCCTGCGCTCGACGATCCGGATGCACGAGGACGGGACCCCTCGCACCAAGCATGTGACCACCAACGTGGTCATCGAGGTCGACGAGGAGGCCGGGACGGCAGCGGCCCGGTCGTACTTCACCGTGCTCCAGGCGGCCGACGGTCTCGGGCTGCAGACGATCGTCGCCGGTCGCTACCGTGATCGCTTCGAACGCCACGACGGTCGGTGGCGCTTCGCCGAACGCCGGTTCACCACCGATCTGATCGGGGACGTCAGTCGTCACCTGCTGGCCGGACCCGAGATCCTCGGAGGTGCGTAGGACGCCGTCAGGTGGGCAACGTCGTCGGGATGGACTGGGCGAAGTGGAAGAAGTCGTCGGGGTCGTACCGGCGCTTCACGGCCACGAGCCGGGGGAGGTTGGCGCCGTAGTAGGCATCGGCCCAGCCGACCAGGGTGGGGTCGATGTAATTCTGATAGGCGGCGTCGCTCACGAACGGGGCCATGGCGCCGGCGGCACGGGCCAACCACGACTGGGCGGCGTCCACCGTCGCGGGCGGGGCGCCCGGCCCCCACGAGGTGCTCGACTGCAGGGCGCAGAGGGCGTGGCGGTGGACGAAGGCGGTGGCATCGGGGGCCACGGTGTTGATGGCGCCCCCGTAGGAGTCGAAGACGAGGCCTCCTCCCAGCTGGGGAACGGTGGCGTGCAGCTCCTGCACCGTCTGTACGGCCGCATCCACGCCGGCGCCGGGCAGCGCCGTCATCAGGTAGGCCGAGGTGGCGGCGAAGGCGGACCGCGGCAGCGTGGCGCCGGCGCTCTCACCCGACAGGTGACACTGGCCGATGCTGAGGTCCCCACACCCCGCCTCCACCAGCATGGCGTGGAGGTACGAGTCGGCACTCACGAACCGGTTGGTGGGGGTCCCCGCTCCCAGGAGCGGCTGGAGCAGGCCGGTGAGGGCGTCCGGTCCCCCCACGAAGACGCCGTTGCTGCGGACGTTCAGCCCGTCGCTCCCCGCCGACTGCAGCTGGCAGTTCGACCACAACTCGTCAGGTGCCGCCGCCATCCACTCCTGCCACCGGCCGAGAACGTCGGCCGCCGCCTCCCATGGCCAATTGACGGTGAAAAGGGCGAGCTCGGGTAGCGGGTGCAGCCCGAAGGTGAAGGAGGTGGCGATCCCGAAGTTGCCACCTCCGCCGCCCCTGCTGGCCCAGAACAGATCGGCGTGGTCGTCGGCACTGCAGGTGAGGAGCCGCCCGTCGGCCGTGACGACGGCCAGCGCCACCAGGCTGTCACAGGTGAGGCCGTACTTCCGGCCCACGACACCGATGCCGCCGCCGAGGGTGAGCCCGGCGATGCCCACCGTCGGGCAGGAGCCGGCGGGCAGGAGCATCCCGGCCTGGGACAGCTGGCCGTAGACGTCCACCAACTGCGTCCCGGCCCCGATCACGGCGCTCATCTGCGTGGTGTCGGGGGAGACCGTGTCGATGCGCGAGACGTCGACGACCAGTCCCGGCCCCGTGGAGTACCCGCCGTAGCTGTGCCCGCCGCTGCGGGGGATGGCGGTGATCCCGTGGTGGCGGGCGAAGGTCACGCAGCGGACGACGTCGGGAGCGTTGGCGCAGTAGGCCACGGCGGCCGGGTCGACCCCGGCGAAGCGCAGGTTGTAGACGAGCTTGGCGCCGGCGTAGGCCGCCGCCGAGGGCAGGACGAGGGTGCCGTCGAGGGATCGGGCCAGGCCCGACCACGCGGCGGGGTCGAGGACCTCGGTGGTCGACGGCGGTGGTGCCGGCCGACCGGTCGGTCTCGTGACGGCGGACGGGGAGCTCCCCGTCCCCCCACATCCGGCCAGGGCACCGAAGAGGCCGGCCGAGGTGGTGGCCGCCAGGGCCACCGTGGCATCGCGGAGGAACTGCCGGCGGTCCCGCGTGCCCGACCGACCCGGCGGCGACGGCTCCGGGGGCGGATGCGACACGCCGTTCAGGAACATGGGAGACCTCGGTGGCCGGGCTGCGGGTGCGCCTGAGCATGCCTGAATGCCGCGTCCGGCGCTCGACGCACGACGAGGGCGGTGAATGCGGACAGAATGGCGGGCCGATGAGCCCCCGCGCCATGTACGGACCGGACGTCACCTTTGTCGGTGTGCCGGCGGCGAGCCTCGAGGACCCGGCCAGCTGGGCCGGTGCGTCGGCGGTGGTCATCGGGGCCCCGTTCGACGGCGGGACGTCGCACCGTCCCGGGTGCCGCTTCGGTCCACAGGCCATTCGCGTCACCGACTACCTCGCTCACGACGGTCGGCGACCCCACCTCGCTCTGGGCGTGGATCCCCTCCTCGAGCTGGGCGTGGTCGACGTCGGCGACGTCGTGATGCCTCCCGGTGACATCGAGCGGTCTCTCGAGCGACTCGAACAGGCCGTCGAGCGCGTGGTCCGCTCGGGAGCGGTGCCCGTGATCCTCGGTGGTGACCACACCATCGCCCTTCCGGACGTCACCGGAGTGGCGCGCGCCGTCGGTTGGGGCCGAGTCTCGGTCATCCACTTCGACGCCCACGCCGACACCGGTGACACGCAGTTCGGTTCGTTGCTCGGCCACGGCACGCCCATGCGACGACTGATCGAATCAGGTGCCACCCGCGGTGACCGCTTCCTCCAGATCGGACTGCGCGGCTACTGGCCCGGACCCGAGACCCTGGCGTGGATGGACGAACAGGGGATGCGCAGCTACGAGATGACCGAGGTCACCGAGCGCGGTCTCGACGAGTGTCTCACCGAGGCGGCCGCCGTCGCCCTCGACGACTGCGACGCCGTGTTCCTCTCGGTCGACGTCGATGTGGTCGATCCCGGGTCCGCCCCCGGGACGGGGACACCGGAACCGGGAGGACTCTCGGCTCGGGCCCTGCTGGACGCCGTGCGCCGTCTGGCCATGGAGCTTCCCGTGGCCGGTCTCGACGTGGTGGAGGTGGCGCCGCCCTACGACCACGCCGAGATCACGGCGTACCTGGCCAACCGCATCGTCCTCGAGGCTCTCTCCGGTATGGCCTGGCGGCGGGCGAAGATGGCCGGGGGAGCCTGTCGGGAGCCGGGGAGCCCTCTGCTCCACCGACGACGCCGTCCCCGCTGAGCGCCGGGCACCCCCGGCCGTGACGCCGCTCCGCTTGCCTCAGACTAGAACGTGTTCTAGTCTGAGGCCGACCTGGGCGCCGGTGGCCGGCGGCCGGGGACGGGGGAGGAGCCGGACACGGCCGACAGCGCCAGGACGGGACCGGGGTACGACCGCATCGGGACGGTCTACGCCAGGCACCGGCGGCCCGATCCGCGGGTGGCCGAGCAGATCGGCCGCGCTCTCGGCGACGCCGCCACCGTGGTCAACGTGGGCGCCGGGACCGGTTCCTACGAGGCGCCGGACCGGGCCGTGGTGGCCGTGGAGCCGTCGGGGGTGATGATCGGCCAGCGCCCGCCGGCCGCCGGTCCGGCCGTCCAGGCGGTCGCCGAGCGACTGCCCTTCGGCGACAACGCCTTCGACGCCGCCCAGGCGATCTTGACCGTCCATCACTGGGAGGACGCCACCGCCGGCCTGGTCGAGATGGCCCGGGTCGCCCGTCGCCTGGTGATCCTCACCTTCGACCCCGTCGTCCACAAGTCGTTCTGGCTCCTGGAGGACTATGTCCCCGAGGCCAATGCCCTCCCGTCGACGAATGCGGCCGGACCCGAGACCGTGGCTCAGGTCATCGGTGCCGATCGCATCGAGGTGGTGCCCATCCCCGCCGACTGCGTCGACGGTTTCAACTGGGCCTACTGGAACCGTCCCCATGCGTACCTGGACCCCGAGGTCCGCGCCTGCATCTCGGGGCTGGCCTTGTTGGACGCCGCCCTGGTGGCGCGCCGCATGGAGAAGCTGCGCTCCGACCTCGACGACGGGACCTGGGACGGTCGTCACGGCCATCTCCGGCGGCTGAGCACCATCGACGGTGGTTTTCGTCTCGTCGTGCGCCACTGATGCGACTCGAGGACATCGACCTGACCGATCTCGACCGCTTCGTCGGAGGCTTCCCCGACGACGTCTTCACCGTTCTGCGCCGCCGGGCCCCGCTGTGGTGGCACCCACCGACGAGCCACACCCCCGGCGACGTCGGTTTCTGGGTGGTGAGCAGCCACGCCCTCGTTCTCGATGTCGTCTCCGACGCCGCCACGTTCTCATCGGCGGGGGCTCCGGACGCCGCCGGCGGCGGGACCCTGATCGAGGATCTGCCCTACGGGTTCGCCGCCGGGGTGCTGCTCAACATGATGGACGACCCCCGCCACCAGCGCATCCGGCGACTGGTCACACCGGCCGTGGCGCCGCGCGCTCTGGCTCTTCTGGAAGGCGAGCTCCGCCGCCGGACGGCCGTCATCCTCGACGCCGTGGTCGACCGGGGTCGTTGTGACTTCCTCATGGATGTGGCCGTCGAGCTGCCCCTGCAGGCCACGGCCATGCTGATGGGGGTCCCGAACGAGGACCGCCACGATCTCATGGCCTGGTCGGGGGCCAGCCTGACCTATGACGACCGTGAGCTCGGCGGGACGAGCTCAGCCGTGCAGGATGCGTCGGCCGCCATGGCCACCTACGGGTCCGCCCTGGTGGCCCGGAAGAGGATCGACGGGGGGAACGACATCCTGGCCACGGTGGCGGGCGCCGCCGTCGAGGGGGAGGACGGGGTGACGGCACCGTTGTCCGATCTCGAGCTGCTCATGTTCTTCAATCTCCTCGTCGCCGCCGGCAGCGAGACGACCCGCAATGCCATCGCCTTGGGACTGGCCGCCCTGATCGAGCATCCCGACCAATGGGCACTCCTGCAGGCGGACCCTTCCTTCGTCCCCGGGGCCGTGGAGGAGATCCTCAGGTGGTCGAGTCCCACCCTCTACAACCGGCGGACGGCCACCCGTGAGGTGGAGGTCGCCGGTCGACAGATCCGGGCCGGTGACAAGGTCACGTTGTGGTGGGCATCGGCGAACCGTGACGAGGACGTGTTCGACGAACCTTTCCGGTTCGACGTCCGGCGCCTGCCCAATCCCCACGTGGCCTTCGGCTACCGGAGCCACTTCTGCCTGGGCGCCAACCTGGCCCGCATGGAGATCAGGATCATGCTCGAGGAATTGCTGACCCGGTTCGAGGAATTCCGTCTGGACGGACCGGTCCGGCGCTTCCGGACCAACAAGCACGCCGGCGTGAAGCACATGCCCGTCACCTTCCGACGCCGAGCTGCGGCACCGGCCCGCGAACGGGCCTGACATGCGAGGTGTGGCTGCGCCTCAGCGCATCCACACCTCGCGGATGCTCCCGGGCTCCTCGCGGACGGAGGTCGTCGGTCGTTCCAACCACGTCTCCAGGCAGCTGTCGGAGCAGAACAGCAACGTTGCCCCGTTGGCGTCGCGGCGCCGTTCGAAGGCGGTGTCCTCGGTCAGCGGGATCTGACAGATCGGATCGGGAATCGCCCCGGGTCCCGGTTGGTGGAGCCCCAACCGCACCACGCGGAGCGGTTGCTCCAGCCCGCGCACGGTGACCTCGTGGGGCGCATCGGCCGTTCCCCAGGCCGGCAGTTCGGCCACCACCTCGGCCAGGGCCAGCACCTCATGGCCCACGGCCATGTCGCACAGCCGGGACGCCACGTTGACGGCGTGACCGATGTAGTCGTCCCCCTCGAGCAGGATGACGTGGCCGATGGTGATCCCGCACTTGATGGCGACAGGCGCGGGGGATGTGTCCGCCGCGAATTGCATCTCCAACGTGGCGGCCACGAGAGGCTTGGTCTCCACGCTCACGAGCATGGCCCCGTCACCGAGCCATTTCGCTATGCGCACGGCCCGACGGGAGCAGATCTCCCGCAATGTCGACCGGAAGACGGCGAGGACTCCGACGGCGCGCTCGTCTCCTTCGGCCTCTGTCAGAGCCGTGAAGCCGGAAAGGTCGACGAAGGCGAATGTCCGACGTACGCGCACCCGACGATGATCGCGCCCTTGACGTCGGGGAGGCGAGTCCGGTGGTGGGGTGGCCTATTGAGATTCCCCCACGCACAAGCTCTCGACGCCTCGCACGTGCTCGTCACCGAGGCGGACCACGTCCTCGATGACGGGACCCGTGCCCATCTCGTCCACATCGGCGGGGAGCACGTCCGGGGTCCCCGCCCCGCTGTTCCCGCATCTCGCGGCGGTGGTCACCGCTCACCTCCCGGCCGGCTGATCTGCATAGCCACGACCAGCGTAAGGGCGCACCGTGAACGGTCGACGTCGGCCGGGTGACGATCGCGTGAACGGCGCGACGTCGTGCCGTTGTGGTGAGCCACGACGTGCCGCCGCCGTCCCTGACGCGCCCCGGGGCCGACGACGGCCGGCGATCGCCGAACCGAGTGGGCCCCTTCTCCT
>Ga0209415_10000790_pt1 | contig 59472 bp, 48 predicted proteins | sample PeaSoiSIISIP2007_FD_187696 | JGI IMG/M metagenome (GOLD analysis project Ga0209415, IMG submission 187696) | Peat soil microbial communities from Weissenstadt, Germany - SII-SIP-2007 (SPAdes) (version 2) | ecosystem: Environmental > Terrestrial > Soil > Wetlands > Peat | place: Germany... | reverse complement strand
GGGCAGTGCAGGACTCGAACCTGCGACCTCCTGCTTGTAAGGCAGGCGCTCTAACCAACTGAGCTAACCGCCCCTCGTTTCTGGGCGACAAATCGTCGTGGGGAGTTGCGCGCAAAATTCACAGGCCTTCGCGCAAAAAGCACTCTTCGCAGTATACGTGAGCGAGAAAAAACCGGTCAAAGCCAGGCGTAACGCGGCTCCCGCTAGACTGGCGCAGTGCGCCGCCTCACCATCAACGCCGACGATTTCGGACTCACTTTTGTGGTCAACCACACCATCGTGGAGGCGAACTGGTGTCCTATAGGCTTCTTTAACCGATTCCCAACCTCCGGGTCTTAGACAGAACCCGGCGTGGCATGGCCTGTTCGGTTTTTCGGTGCATCGAAATTTGCAACCGGCAGGATCACGGCCGCGGGTTATGATCGTCGCAGTTTGAGGGTGGGCGAATAGGGTCTGCCCCTTTCATGCCAGAAGCACACGAATTCCGCGAGCCGGAAGAGCTTATCGTGCGTGTGTGGGGAATGGCGAATGGCCACGCCTTCTTTCAGAACGCACACGCTCGTGACCTCACCAGTGCGGGCGCAATGCTCTACGGCATCGAGCATGCCCTGCAACCGGAAGACATAATCGGCGTGCAGTATGGCGAGAAGAAGGCGCGCTTCCGGGTGGTTGGGGTCCGGGACGTGGGGCTTCCGCAGCACATTCAAGCCGATGTGGAACTTCTCAGTGGACAGGAGTGTCCCTGGAAGGATCTGGCGATAGACAGGGCAGCGCGCGCCGAGCCATCCCCTGCACCTATCGCAGGCCACGATAAAAGACGGTTTCCCCGGCTCAAGGTCGCGCTTCCGCTGGAAGTGCGCGACGACCGTGGCGGGGGCGCGCCCATGCAAACTGCCACTGCCGATGCCAGCGGCCACGGATGCTACGTGGAATCGCTTATTCCCCTGCCTTTGGGAACCCATTTGCACCTTGTCTTTTGGGTCGAGGCCGATCGGGTCGCCACCACCGGGGTGGTCCGCACCAGCGACCCAGGCGTGGGGATGGGCATCGAATTCGTTGATCTGGATGACGCCGCGCAAAAGCGTTTGCAGAAGTTCCTGGAGAAGCTGGCTGCTGAATCTGGAAACTCGATGGCTACAAGCTAGGCTTTTCTAATCCTCCCTTTGCCTGTTCCACGCCGGTCGTGAAAATCCCGACCTTAAAGGAAGCTGGTCATCCCGCCGATGATACTGGGGTCGTGGATTTTCAGACCGAGATCCGAACCGACCGAAGAAAACGCCGCGTGACGCCGCTCGGGGGCTGGTCCCGCGCCGGCATGGCAAACCATGGCTGAAACCATCCTCTTCGTCGACGATGAACCCGCGGTGCTGGAAGGCTATCAGCGCTTGCTACGCCAGGAGTTCCAGATCGAAACCGCGGGCAGTGGGGAGCAAGCTCTGGAAAAACTGGCGCAGAAAGGCCCATTCGCGGTGGTGGTCAGCGACATGCGAATGCCGGGGATGGATGGAGCGCAGTTACTGGCGAAGATCATGGTGAAATTCCCCCAGGTGATGCGCATCATGCTAACCGGGAACTCCGATCTTCCCGCGGCCATGCGGGCGGTCAATGAGGGCAACGTCTACCGTTTTCTGACCAAGCCCTGCGAGAAAGAGGACTTGGTGCGCACCATCAATACCGCGCTGGTGCAGTATCGCCTCGCCAGCTTCAAAGAAGACTACTACCACGCGGCCGTCAACAGCGGGCCCCCACCGTTGGCAAAGCCCGGCCGCGATATGGCGTTGGAAGACGCCGCCGAGCACGTCAAAGAGCTGCTGGCCAAAGGGGCTAAGACGCATCTGCCGTCGACCGCGGGCGGAATCTATGTGGGTAAGGCGATCTGGATCGGCCCCGAGCACGTGGTGCAACGCATTTCGGCGACCACTGCCATCGCCCATCCCAAAAGGCTGCTCGATGCCACTCCCGGCCTGGGAGACGTGGTGAGAATCGAGTACAACAACGGCACGGCCACGGTGCGGGACGGCGCCTAAAAAGGTGCCGAGCGCTCTGCGCCGCGTAAAATCTGAATCGCCTCCACCCCATTTCCATCGAATGCACTGGGAGCCAAGCGGATGAAGATCGGCATCACCTGTTATCCCACCTATGGCGGCAGCGGCGTGGTGGCCACGGAGCTGGGGTTGGAACTGGCACAGCGCGGCCACGAGATTCACTTCATTTCCTACGCCCCGCCCATCCGGCTCACCGGGCCGCATCCCAACATTCACTACCATGAAGTCGAAGTCTCGCGTTATCCGCTGTTCGACTATCCGCCGTACGATCTCGCACTGGCCACGCGCATGGCGGAAGTCGCTGAGCTTTACGAGCTCGACCTGCTTCACGTGCACTACGCCATCCCGCATTCGGTGAGCGCGATGCTGGCCAAGCAGATGCTGGCCGCGGGCGCGAAGCCCCGCAGGTTGCCGTTCGTGACCACATTACATGGAACCGATATCACGCTGGTCGGGCAAGACCGTTCCTATCTTCCCATCACCCGTTTCTCCATCGAGCAAAGCGATGGCGTGACCGCGATTTCCGAATACCTGAAAGAGCGCACGGTGCGCGAGTTTGAGGTCAAGAACCCTATCCAGGTGATCACTAACTTCGTGAACTGCGATTTGTACTGCCGTTGCCCGGACATTGCTGGGCGTGAGGAATATGCTCCGCATGGGGAACGCATTCTCGTGCATCTGTCGAACTTCCGTCCCGTGAAGCGCATCACCGACACGATCGAGATTTTCGACCGGGTGCGGAAGAAAGTGCCCTCCAAGCTGCTTTTGATTGGCGACGGCCCGGATCGTTCTCGCGCGGAATGGCTGGCGGTGCAGAAGGGCATCCATAACGACGTTTTATTTCTAGGAAAACAGGATGAGATTCACAGGAAGCTGGGCGTCGCGGACATTCTGCTCCTCCCGAGTGAACTGGAGTCGTTCGGTCTGGCTGCGCTTGAGGGCATGGCCTGCGAGGTCGTGCCTATTGCGACGCGCGTGGGTGGAGTACCGGAAGTGATTGAACACGGCAAGAGCGGCTTCTTGGCTGCTGTGGGCGATGTCGACGCGATGGCCGGTTACGCCATCGACCTGCTTAGCGATGAAAAACGCCTGCGCGAAATGGCGAAAGCTTGCCGCGCGGTGGCGCAATCGCGTTTTTGCTCCAGCAAGATTATCCCGCAGTACGAGGATTTTTATCGCCGCGTGCTGGAACGCTCTTCATAGAGCGCCGCCGGAATTTCGTCTTCGTTGCGCAGAATCGGCAGCCGCAGCCGAATGAGAGTTCCCTTCCCTTCATGGCTGTCGATGGTCATGCGGGCGGTATCGCCGTAAAGCACCTTCAGCCGTTCCGCGACGTTGGCCATGCCGATACCGGTGCCGCCCAGGCCGGTGGGTTTTTCCAGCAGATTGGCGGCGCCCATGCCCACTCCGTCGTCTTCGACTTCGACGATTAGTTGAGAGTCCGAAAGGCGGCTGCGCAGGTGAATGCTTCCTCCCTCAATCTTCGAGGAAAGCCCGTGCTTGATGGAATTCTCCACCAGCGGCTGCAACAGCATGCTGGGGACCATTACGTCCAGCGACTCGGGTGCAAGTTCCTTCAACACTTGCAGCTTGTCGCGGCCAAAGCGGACGACCTCGATATCAAGATAGTTGTCGATGAACTCGACTTCCTCGCGCAGCGGCACGAAAGCCTCGCTGCTGTTCAGCAGGCGCCGCAAGATATTGGCCAGCTTGATAATCATTTCGCGCGCCGTATCGGGATCGAAACGGACCAGCGACGACACCGAGTTCAAGGTATTGAACAGGAAGTGCGGATTGATCTGGTTCTGCAAGGCTTCCATGCGGGCGTGCAACAGCAGGCGCTCTTGCTCTTCCAGTTTGATCTGCAGGCGGACGCTGTTCCAGATCTTGAGTTCGATCCCAATGGCGGTGATGGAAGTGGCATAGATCAATACTTCCACCCATATTGTGGAACTCTCCAAGCTGAAGGTGGCGTGGTGCGGCAGGCGATGCAACTCCGTCTGCACGAAGCGTAAGCCCACGAGGGTGACGAAGAACATGGTCTGCCATTCGAAAGGCCGCGGCTTCGGCAGATTGCGCCGCAGCCAGCGATAAATGCTCAAATCCACGCCCGGCGAAAACGACCATATGTCTTCGTGATCCGCGGCCAGCGTGCGCAATTGCCCGGCCAGGAAGCCGCATAGCACCATGAAAGGCAGCGTGGCCCAATCGCCATTCAAAGAAGCGGGGAAGGCCAATAATGCCCCGCCCAACATTCCAGTGAATCGGCCGCCGATCACACCCAGAAGAATGGTGGTTTCGAACGACAGGTCACCGGCGACGAAACTCTTTTGTATAAATCGTATCCACACGCCCAGGGCCGGGACCAAGCCGATCCAGAGCACAAGATAAATCTTCTGCTTGAGCGAACGCTCCTCGCGGAACAGCAACGACTTGAATTCGACGGAGCGCACCAATGCGCTGGCCAGGGCCGCGGCTACACCCAGCTTGATCAGCAGATTTACGAGGATAAGGCTCTGAGGCATGCCGTCCGCTGTGGAGAATGTAGCACGAAGGGTTGCGGGTCGAGTCTAATCGATGTTGTCATTCGGACCGCCCTGGGGTGCCCGATCCTAGCGCGTTCTTTGCGCTAGGGTGGGCTCCACGGATGTGACGAAAGTCAAACTTGGCTTGAATCTGAGAGGTCCTCTGCCCATGCTAGGTGCATTGATCGTCACTCCCGGTCACCCACCCTTTCGCAAAGTGCGCGAAAGGATGGGGCACCCGCCAGAGAATCACTTCTGATCGCCCTGCTTGTCCAGAATGGCTATGATTTTATACGTCTCCGACTGTGTTTTCTTGCCGTCAAGGCTTACTACCCAAAACAACTTTGCATTGTCGCCATGGAATTCAGCTTGAATTTTGTCCACGAGTGGCACGCGGCAACTCCTCCGATTTCCTTGAGGGCCTGCCATGCGCTCCCTGAATTTACTCTCGCAATTGACTACAGCAGCGCGTCCATCAGGCAACTCCAGGGTAAATGTCGCTCCACGCACGTGATAAGACACCTGCTGCGCAGGGATCACCGAGCCAGCGGTTGTGCTCGAGCCGTTGCAGTTCACGTTGGTGTCCGCGGCATTGCAGTTCACGTTCGAGTTGGATTGCGAATTGAAATGTCCAGGTACGACATATGTATAGTCTGTTTCATTGTCTTGGCGATTGACTATCTTTACGGCGAGAGTTTGTGCTGATACAGAAGCACAACATACGAGAATCAGTCCCGCAATTGCGAGTTTCATCTTGCGCTTCCTCCCTACTCCTCCAGCAACTGCCGCGCGATCACCAGGCGCTGAATTTCACTGGTGCCTTCGCCGATGGTGCACAGCTTCACGTCGCGATAAAACTTCTCCGCGGGATAATCTTTGATGAAGCCGTAGCCGCCGTGAATCTGCACGCCTTCGTTGGCGCACTTGACCGCCACTTCGCTGGCGAAGAGTTTCGCCATGGAGGATTCCAGCGTGGTCTTCAATCCGGCGTCCTTCATCGCCGCCGCTCGCAGGGTGAGCAGCTTGGCGGCCTCGATCTCAGTGGCCATATCGGCCAGCTTCCACTGGATGGCCTGAAAACTGCTGATGGCTTTGCCGAACTGCCGCCGCTGCTTGGAATATTTGAGCGCGGCGTCATAGGCACCCTCGGCCATGCCGAGCGAAAGCGCAGCGATGGAAATGCGGCCGCCGTCGAGCACGCGCATGGCGTCCACAAAGCCATGGCCTTCGATGCCGAGCAGATTTTCCGCCGGAACAATGCAATCTTCGAAGATGAGTTCGGCGGTGTCGCTGGCGCGCAGGCCAAGTTTGTTCTCTTTTTTGCCGGGACGAAATCCCTTGGTTCCCTTCTCTACGATGAATGCCGAAAGGCCGTGGGTATGCGCGGCGCGATCGGTGACAGCAATCACGACCAGCACGTCGGCGTAATGTCCGTTGGTGCAAAAGGTCTTGGTGCCGTTGAGCACCCACTGATTGCCGCGGCGCACCGCGGTCATGCGGGCGCTGCCGGCATCGGAACCGGACGACGGCTCGGTCAGTCCCCATGCGCCGATGAATTCGCCCGTAGCCAGCTTGCTGACGTACTTCTTCTTCTGCGTTTCGTTGCCGGAAAGGAAAATGTGGTTCGTACACAGCGAAGTATGAGCCGCCACGATGATGCCAACGGACCCATCCACGCGGGAAAGCTCTTCGATGGCGGAGACATACTCAACGTAGCCCATGCCCGCGCCGCCATATTCGTGCGGGAAGATCACGCCCATCAGGCCGAGCTTGCCCAATTCTTTGATGGTGGCCAGGGGGAACTCGGCGGCCTCGTCCCACTCCATCACATGGGGAGCGATTTCGCTTTCGGCGAATTGACGCACGCTCTTTTTCAGGTGCAGTTGTTCTTCGTTGAGTTGGAAATCCACGGTACCTCCGGCTGCCGCTGGCAATTGCGCCGCAAACCACTCACTCCGATGGGGAGATTTGATTAGAACATAACGCTTTGGCGGGAAAAAGTTACCAGCGGGAATTGCGCCGACCAACCGTCCGGTAGCGTTAAGCCGGCGAGCAGCCACTACGGACCGCCCGGAACGACACCTCCGCTTGGCACAGCGATGAATCTTTCGAACACCTCGTTCGAGAGCAGCCTTCCGCGGGGCGTCAGGCGAACCACGTCGCCTTCCACTTCAAGCAGACCGTGGTTCACGAATTCCGCAATCGTTCGAGAGAAGCCTGCCGCGGCCGGGGGTCCAAATTCCGCCGCGATTTCCGCCAGATTGACACCGCGGACAAGGCGCAGGCCCAGGAAAAAAGCTTCTTCCAACGCCGATTGGCTGGATATTGCGGTGCGAGACAATGGCGCCGCGGCAAGGTACGACTCCAGCGAGTCGGGGGTAGAAAAACGGATCGTTTCGAGGCGTCCCGGGGCCGCGCTCAATTCGCGATCTCTCGTCGCCCGTAACATGGAATGCGCATCGACCCCGAAGCCGAGATAGGGTTGGCGCGTCCAATACTTCAAATTGTGCCGCGACTCGCGACCCTCGCGCGCGAAATTGGAAATCTCATATTGCTCGATGCCGGCCGCCCCCAACCGTTCACATGCCGCGATATAGAGATCAGCGGTCAGGTCCTCGTCCGGAACGAAATGCGCGTGGTATTTTGTCCCACCCGCGATCAATTCACGCCCGAGCCGCGAATCTTGGTCCACTTCCAGCATGTAAACGCTGGCGTGGGGCACTCCAGAATCAACCAACACGGCAAGGGAAACCTCCCAAGTCTCGGCCGTCTGGTGCGGCAATCCCGCGATAAGGTCGACATTGATGTTCGCAATTCCCGCGGCGCGCAGATGACTGATATCCTCTTCTACGGTTTGCCGCTTATGCAATCGCCCGACCGAAGCCGCTTCGAGGTCGACAAACGACTGCACTCCCAGGCTCACGCGATTCACGCCGCAGGCTTGCAAGCTTTCGACCATGGCGCCAGGAAGCGTACCCGGAGCGCACTCCACGGTGATTTCCGCATCCCGCCGCAGCCGGAAATTTTGCGAAATCGTGACAAACAGGCGCCGCAGGTGCGTACCATCCAGTACAGTAGGAGTGCCGCCGCCCAGATAGATGGAGTCGATGGCCGGGTCAAAGCCCGTTTCCATTTGCGCGGCGATTTCAGTGGCATGTTCGATGTCGGAGCAAGCGCGGTCCACATAACGCCCAAAGACCGCGCGGGAAAAGACATCCGAGGCAAAGTTGCAGTAGCTGCATTTGGTGCGGCAGAACGGCACCGAGAGGTAAAGGCCGGTGGGCATTGGGAAACGATTATCCCACTTTGGCGAAACTCTCAGTGTGAGCATGTCATCTGAACATAGAGCTTTTCTCTAAGCCCACAGGAAGGCGGTTCCAACGAATTGCAGGATTCCACGGTTCCTCGCGTCGTCATCACCGGCATGGGCGTGGTCAGCCCCAACGGCATTGGCAAAGAAGCTTTCTGCCGCGCCATTCTGGCGGGCAAGTCCGGAGTAAAGCGCATTTCGCGTTTTGATCCTTCCAGCCTGCCAGTGCAAGTGGCCGGGGAAATTCCGGAATTCGACGAACTGGCGTGGGTGGACGCGCGCGAGCGCAAACATGTTTCCCGGGTGGTGCCCTTGGCCATCGCCGCTTCAACGGAAGCCATCCGTGATGCCGGTCTCGATCCCGCCGCTATGTCGATGGAGGAGAAGCGCGAGATCGGCGTCGTGCTCGGCACCGGCGGCGGCGCGCAGGAATTTTCCGAGGAGCAATACCGGCTCTGGCACTCGGGCCATGTGAAGCAGGTCAGCGTCTTCTGCATCCCGAGCGGGACTATGGGGACAATTCCCAGCGAGATCAGCATGCGCTTCGGCTTTCGTGGCTACAGCCATGTAGTGACGGCGGGCTGCACTTCTTCTACCGACGCGATTGGCTACGCCTACCAGCATATTCAGGCCGGCGTGCAGCCAATGTTTCTGGTCGGCGGAGTCGATGCGCCCATCACGCCCGGCATTATCTATGGCTACTCCCTGCTGCGAGCGCTCACGCAATCCTGGAACGACGCTCCCGCGCGTGCTTCCCGTCCCTTTTCCGCCGACCGCGACGGCTTTGTGCTGGCCGAAGGCTCCTGGATGTTCATTCTCGAGGACTATGAGCACGCACGCGCCCGTGGCGCTCGCATCTATGCAGAGATTGCCGGTTACGCCTCGACCTGCGAGGCCTTTCATCGTGTGCGGATGAGCGATTCGCCGGAAGAACCGGCCCGCGCCATCGCGCTGGCCCTGGAAGAAGCCCGCCTGGCGCCGGAAGACATCCAGTACGTGAACCTGCACGGCACCTCGACCGAAATGAACGACCGGGTGGAGACTCGTGCGCTCAAACTAGCGCTGGGTGAGCACGCGCGCCGCATCCCCATGTCCGGGCTCAAGTCGCAGATTGGGCACGCCCAAGGCGCATGCGGCTCCGCCAGCGTAGCCGCAACCATCATCGCCATGGAACACGGGAAGATCCCGCCGACCATCAATCTCGATGTGGCCGACCCGGAATGCGACCTCGACTACGTACCCGACCTCGACCGCAAAGCGAAGATCGAACACGCCATTTGCAACTGCGTGGGGTTTGGCTCGAAGAATTCGGCACTGGTGCTCCGAAAAACAGCGTAGCTTTTTCAATCTGGGCTTAGGATCCGGGACTGCAAACCACCCAAAGCTTTTCCATCCCGCAGGCTGCCTTCGCCATCTATTTGAGGTACCCTTGATGTAGCAGATGGCCACCCTCCACGAAGAAGATGTCCTTGGAAAAGCGTATGACAGCCGCCTGATGCGGCGGTTGCTGAAATACCTGCGCCCGTACTCGTGGCAGGTGGCCATCGCGCTAGTGGCGATTGTGCTCAAGGCCGTCTCCGACGTTCTGGGGCCTTATCTCACCAAGATCGCCATCGACAAGTACCTTTACAAGGCGGCGGGCGCGCATTCCATGCTGGATCGTTGGTTGAGCGCGAATGCGTTCACCGGGATCGCGCAGATCGGATTGCTGTGCATCGCATTGCTCGCCCTGGGTTTCTTGCTGGACTTTCTGCAAACCTATTTCATGCAGTGGACGGGACAGAAAGTGATGTTCGACCTGCGCAGTGAGATCTTCCGCCACTTGCAGCGCATGCACATTGGTTTCTACGACAAGAATCCGGTCGGACGCCTGGTCACGCGCGTCACCACGGATGTGGATGCGCTCAACGAAATGTTCACCAGCGGCGTGGTCTCGATTTTCGAGGACATTTTCGTGCTGATCGGGATTTTAGTCATCATGCTGAACATGAACTGGCGGCTGGCACTCATTACTTTCGCCGTGCTGCCCTTCATCGCTATCGCCACCAAAATGTTCCGCGACAAGGTGCGCGACTCCTACCGGCGCATTCGCGTGGCCATCGCGCGCATCAATTCGTACCTGCAGGAACACGTCAGCGGGATGGTCGTGCTGCAGCTGTTCAATCGCGAAGAACGTTCTTATCGCAAGTTCTCCGACGTCAATGCGGTCCACATGGACGCGTTCAAAGACGCCATCATGGCGCACGCGGTTTACTACCCGGTGGTGGAAGTGCTTTCTTCGCTCGCGATCGCCTGCGTCATATGGTTTGGTGGCAACGATGTGATTCGGCACACGGTCGCCCGCGGTTTGGTGATGAAGTCCGGCCATTGGCTCGTGTGGTTTCGCGTGGTGCGAAATGTGACCACCATTGGGGTTCTGGTCGCTTTCATCCAGTACGCGCAGCGCTTCTTCCGGCCAATTCAGGATCTCAGCGAAAAGTACAACATTCTGCAATCCGCAATGGCCTCGAGCGAACGGATTTTCAAGCTGCTGGATACGCCGGTGGATATCAATTCGCCTGCGTTGACGAGAACTCCTGATGGCCCAGGGCGCATTCAGTTCGAGCATGTGTGGTTCGCTTATCGCGAGGTTCCCGCGAGCGATGGCGACGGGGGCACAGCGGGACGGGCGGGGGCGCCCGTCTCCACGCGAGCCATACCTACGGAGGCGCTTCCGCCCGAGCAGGACTGGGTGCTGCGCGACGTCAGCTTCACCATCGAACCCGGCGAAACCGTGGCCATCGTCGGCCACACGGGCGCCGGCAAGACCACCATTATTTCGCTTTTGATGCGATTCTATGACGTGCAGCAAGGCGCGATCACCATCGACGGCGTGGACATTAAAGAGATGGACCTCTCCGACCTGCGCCGCCGTTTCGGCGTCGTGCTGCAGGACCCGTTTCTATTTACCGGAACAGTGGAAAGCAATATCCGCCTGGGCACACAAGGAATTGAAGATGAAGACGTAGAGAAAGCCGCCGAGGATGTGAACCTTGCCGACTTCATCCGAACTTTGCCTGGCGGCTTCAAAGAAGAGGTCCGCGAGCGCGGCTCAACTCTTTCGACCGGCCAGAAACAGCTCATCTCATTCGCCCGCGCACTGGCGCACGAGCCCAAGATTTTGATCCTCGACGAAGCCACCTCCAGCGTGGATACCGAAACCGAATTCCGTGTGCGCGATGCTCTGGCTCATATGGTTGAGGGCCGCACTTCCATAATCATCGCCCACCGGCTTTCCACGGTCCAGCGCGCGGACAAGATCATCGTCATGCACAAGGGCCAGGTACGCGAAATGGGTACTCATCAGCAACTCCTCGCCCAGCGCGGCATCTACTACAAGCTCTACCAGCTGCAATACAAGGACCAGGAGATGAACGTGGTTCCTGCGTCGCTCGGATCCGGCTCTGAGGTCACCGCCAGCGCCGACGATTAGGGGCGGGTTCCGCTACTTTTTTCCGCGATAAAGCCCGGCAATCCCGAAAGTGTAGGGCGTCCAATCAGCTTCGCAGAAGCCTGCGGAGCGCATGCGTTGCAGCATTTCGGCGGGTTCGGGGAAGCGATCAACCGAGGCCGGCAAATAAGCGTAGGGGCCGCGCACGCCTGAGATCAGAGTCCCGACGGCCGGCAGCACACGCCGGAAGTAGATTCGGTAGAGCTTGCCCACGACGCCGTGGGGCTCGCCGAAATCCAGGACGCCGCATTCTCCTCCCGGCCGCAACACGCGCAATATTTCCCGCAAGCCGGCATCGTAATCCACCAGATTGCGGAAGCCGAAGGCGCTGGTCACCAAATCAAAACTCGCATCGGGAAAAGGAAGCGACAAGGCGTCGGCTTCCACCCAGCGCAGCGAACTGCCAGCCGATTTCTCCCTGGCCCGCCGGAGCATGGCGTGTGAAAAATCCGCGCCCAGAATCGTGGGGGAGTCAGTCTGCGGTGCCCTTTGGTTCGCCCGACGGTGCAAGGCAAACGCCATGTCGCCGGTGCCACAGCAGAGATCGAGAACACGCGCATCCGGACGAGCCAGGATGAGAGCGAAGCTCCGCGCCGTGCGCCGCCACCAAAGACGGTCAATATTGAACGACAACAGATGATTGAGCAGGTCGTAGCGCGGGGCAATCGAGGTGAACATTTCCCGCACGGCGCGGGCGGCGGACTGTGGATCGTTGGCGCCTTGCGGCGCGGCGCCGAGCGTCTTCGCTTTGGATTGATCGCTCAAAGGATTGTTGCGTCATTCAGCAATCGCCGATTCCTCGCTATGTCTGGAAGGGCAGCCCGAAATCGTTCACTTGGAGAGCCGCCGCAATTCATCCACGGCTTCGATCACAATCTTCGCGGGGACGTCATTCACAATTTCCACTTTTCCGATGGCGCGCGGCAGCACGAAATGGACCACGCCGTCGCGCGTTTTTTTATCGGACTTCAGCAAAGCGAGAACGCTGCGGCTGTGCGTACTCACGGGAGGCAACGTGCCGAGAGCCAGAACGCTACCGGTGATTTCGCGAGCGCTGTCGCGCTCCAGGCGGCCCGTTGCGGCGGCGATGTACGTGGCCGCAATCATGCCCCAGGCGACGGCCTCGCCATGCAGAAAATGTTTGTACTTTGTCGCCGATTCCAGGGCGTGGCCGATGGTGTGGCCGAGATTCAGCACGCGGCGCAGCCCGCTTTCCCGTTCGTCCACCGATACCACCTCGGCCTTCAACTTCACCGATTCCGCAATCACCCATTCCAAGGTTTTGGCATCGCGGCGCAAACTCTTGATTTGCACCTTTTGCAGCGAACGAAACAGCTCGGGCAATCCGATGACTCCGGCCTTGAGCGACTCGTATAGTCCGGCGCGAAATTGACGCTCCGGCAACGTGGAAAGCACCGCGGGATCGATCAAAACCGCCAGCGGCTGATGAAATGTTCCCAGCAGGTTTTTTCCCCCGCGCAGGTTGACGCCGGTCTTGCCGCCGATGGACGCGTCCACTTGCGCCTGCACGGTGGTAGGGATTTGCACCAGGTCCACGCCGCGCATATAGACCGAGGCCAGCATCCCGCCCACATCGCCGACCACGCCGCCGCCGAACGCGATAACGAGGGCATTGCGCTCTGCGCCCATTCGCGTCATCTTCTCCGCTAGGTCTTCAATCGTCGCCAGCCGCTTGTAGCGTTCCCCGTCGCGCATCTCGACGAATTCGGGCGTGAATCCGGCGGCCGAGAGCGCAGCGCCCAGTTTCTTCCCCCAGCGCCGACGCACCGGCGGGACGGTCACCACAAAGACGCGCTTGCGGTCCCCTGCCAACCCACGCAGTTGCTCCCCGGCGCGGTCCAGCAAGCCGTTCTCGATGACAGCCTCGTAGGCGCGCGGCAACACATCGATTTTCACCTTCGTCATGCCTAGTCATCATAGCGTAGTCAGCGCCCGGCGATTCCGCCAGCGCGTGGTACCATTTTCCCCCATGCCTCACGCACCCGTGGAAACGGACTTCCTGGTGATTGGCGCCGGAGTTGCCGGGCTGCGCGCGGCCATCGAATTGGCGGCGGCGGGCCGCGTCGTTGTGCTGGCCAAGCGGGAAGTCACTGACTCCAATACGCAGTGGGCGCAAGGCGGAATCGCGGCCGCGCTTAGCGATGAAGATGAAATCAGCCTGCATCTGCAAGACACGCTCAACGCCGGCGATGGGCTCTGCAACCCGGAAGCCGCAAAAGTCTTGGTCGAGGACGCGCCCCAGCGCATCGAAGAACTCATTCAATGGGGCACCGAATTCGACCGCGAGGGCACCAAGCTCACCTTTGGACGCGAAGGGGCTCACAGCCGCAACCGCATTCTGCACGCGCATGGCGACTCCACCGGGCAGGAGATATTGCGCGCGCTCTACGCCAAAGCGAAGACCTTGAAGAACATTTCGGTTTGCGAGTTTGAGTTTTCCACCGCGCTGCGCATCGAGGACGGAGCGGTTCGCGGCGTCCATCTGGCGGGCGATCATGGCAGCGGCGCAAAGCGGCAAGTGCACGCGTCCGCCGTGCTGTTGGCCACCGGCGGCGCCGGGCAACTTTACCGCAACACCACCAATCCCGGCGTGGCCACGGCCGACGGCGTTGCCATGGCGTTTCGCGCGGGCGCGGAAATCAGCGATCTGGAGTTCATCCAGTTTCATCCCACCGCGTTGTATTTGAAGAACACGCCGCGCTTCTTGCTTTCCGAGGCCTTACGCGGCGAAGGCGCTTACCTGCGCAACGATGAGATGACGCGCTTCATGCACAAGTACCATCCCATGGGCGAGCTCGCGCCGCGCGACGTCGTGGCGCGGGCCATGGTTCATGAGCTTGACCTCAGCCGCTCCCGGGATCCGGCGGTTTATCTCGACCTCACGCATCTGGATGCGGATCACATCCGGGCGCGCTTCCCCCGCATTCACCAGACTTGCCTGCAATACAACATCGACATCACGGCCGACCTGATTCCCATTCGCCCCGCTGCGCACTATGCGATGGGTGGCGTGAAGACCGACCTCGAGGGCCGCGCTACCTTGCCAGGTTTGTATGCCGCCGGCGAGGCGGCTGCGACTGGGGTCCACGGAGCCAACCGGCTGGCCAGCAATTCCCTGCTCGAAGGCCTGGTGTTCGGCGCGCGAGCGGGCGAGGCGATGCGGGCGGAGTTGCGCGCGTCGAAAATGAAAAAAGAGCACGATGCGCAAGCCGCGTATTGCAACGGTCCCGTGGAGGCGAGCACGGAAGAGATTATCCGCGAGATTCAGGACTTGATGTGGCGGCATGCGGGCATCGTCCGTGATCGTACCGGGCTAACACTGGCCATTGAGCGTTTGGAGCAGATTCGTCCACGGGTCGTGCATCCACAGACGCGGCGGGCATGGGAGGCGCAGAACCTCTGGCAGGCCGGGCTGATTGTCGCCCGTTTGGCATTGCGCCGCGAAGAGAGCCGGGGCGCGCACTACCGGTCGGATTTCCCGGCGCACGATGACGCGAAATTCTTGAAGCACTCGATCATGCGGGGTGACGAAGTTCGCTTTGAGTAGAGCGTACCGAAGACTACGCCCTCTTCTTCTTCGGATAGATCACCGATGCCAGCACGGAAATCAACAGGACGACTCCGATCACCGCGAGGGCTGCCGCAGTTGGAACGTGCCAATAGTGAGAGAGCAGCATCTTGGTGCCAAAGAAAATCAGGATCAACGAAAGTCCGTAGTGCAGGTACTCCAACGTCTCCATCATGCCGGCTAGGGCGAAGTACAGGGACCGTAGCCCCAGGATGGCGAACACGTTCGAGGTAAACACGATGAAGGTGTTCAGCGTAATCGCCAGAACCGCCGGGATGGAATCGACTGCGAACAGGACGTCCGTGGTTTCGAGGACGAGAACCACGACCAGCAGCGGCGTGGCGTAGAGTCGGACGCGCCGCACGAAAAATTTGTCCCGTTCATAGTCTTCGGTCACGGGCATCCAGTGTCGGAACAAGCGCAACGCGGGATTCTTCTCCGGATCGATCTGGGTGTCTTTCTGGGTCATCAGTTTGGCGCCGCTGTAAATCAGTAGAACGCCAAATAGATAGATGACCCAGTGGAAGCGGCCAATCAGTCCCACGCCGGCCAAAATAAAAATGCCGCGCATCACCAGCGCGCCCAGAATCCCCCAAAATAGAACCTTGTGCTGGTAGATTGCGGGGACGCGGAAGTAGCGGAAAATCAGAAGAAAAATGAAAAGATTGTCCACGCTGAGGGAGAGTTCCAAAACGTAGGCCGTGACAAACTCCAGGCTGGCGGCGTGTCCACGCCAAAAATACACAATCACTGCGAAGCCGGCGGCCAGCGCAATCCACACCGCGCTCCACGCCAGGGCGTCCCGAAATTTCACCACGCGGGCGGCGCGGCGCAGGACCGCGAGATCGAGGCCCAGCATGGCCAGAATAAAGAGGTTGAAGAGAATCCAGAAAAGGAGATGGTTCAAGCTGTCGTCTCAGCCGGAATTAGAAACGAAAAGTTGAAAAAGGGAAAGCGCGCCTGTGCGCGGCCTCGAAAGGTCCAACTCAAAAGCCGGCAGCTCACTGTCTGGCGTTCAGCAGCTTCACGGTTTCCAGGATCACGCTACCCACAATCTCCAGGCTCTGCGGGCTGAGCTTGTCGATGGTGTCCTGCGGCGTGTGCCAGAAGACGTTGTTGTAGCCGTAATCGAAGTCTATTAAATCGGCGCAGGGCACGCCGCGCTGCACAAAAGGCGTATGGTCGTCGCCTACCGCAAGCGTGCGGACGAAGAAATGCGATTGATAGCCCAGCCGGGTTGCCGCCTGATACACCAAATCTTCCAACCAGGGTGTGGAGCTGGCGTCCCGATCCACATTCAGATCCGCGTCGCCGATCATATCCTCCAGCAGGAACGCTTTGATCTTCCTGAGCGTTCCCTCTCGCTCCCAGACTGACGCCAATTGACGGGTGCCGTAGACACTGTCGGCGTCGGTCCATTCCTTGACCGCTTCTTCTCCATCGGTCCACAGAAGCCAGACGCTGTAGCCATCGCGTTTCTTGCCGTGCAGCTGGTTGGCCAACTCCAGCAGCATAGCAGTCGAAGACCCTCCGTCGTTGGCGCCGACATAACCGGTATTGCGCAGAGGATAATTCGTATCGTAGTGGCCGGCGATGACGATGATGCCCTCGCGCGTTCCAGGAAACTTCGCGATGATGTTGCGTACCGGGAATTTGCCCGCGGGAGTATCGGCGGTGAAAAGATCGTCCTCGACCTGATCGCCTTTCAGGTGGGCGTAGATATACTGCTCGAGTTTCTTGTGGTTCGCGCTGCCGATGGGCCGCGGGCCGAACGCCGTGACCTCCCGCGTGTACTGCATGGCACGCGCAGAGTTAAAAGCGGGCGGAGGGCCCGCGTCGGCATCCGCGGGAGGCGCGTCGGGATCGCCCGCGGCCGGAACCGAAGCCGCCGCGATTTCCTTGGAAGCTTCCGCGGATCTGGAACCAGCGCAAGCGTTCAGGCCCAGGCACACCAGCAAAAAGATCGCTAGCGTTCCCCGCACACCGACCCCCATCGCCCGATCACCCGATCGATCATCCCTTTCGCGCCTCCCGCGCGCGGCGCTGCTTCGGGTGCACCAGCCAGGCGATTCCGATGCTCAGCCCGTAGAGCGCCACCATGGGAGCGGCAAAGACGCACATATTCGTGATATCGGAGGTGGGCGTCACGATCGCGGCAATGATAAAAATCACCAGAATAGCGTAGCGGAAATTTCGCCACATCCAGCCCGCGCTGACGATACCCATCAGGGACAGGAAGAAAATCAGAATCGGCATCTCAAAAATCAGTCCCAAACCGATGATGATGGTCAAGAACAAGTCGGTATATTCACTCACGGTAATCATCGGCTGAAATTTCTTGCCGAAATCGATCAGAAAATCGAGCGCTTTCGGGTAGGCGATTTTGTAACCGAACAAGCCGCCCGCTAGAAATAGGAAAACCGTCGAGAACATGAACGGCACGACGTAGCGCTTTTCATTGCGGTACAGGCCCGGGGAAATAAACATCCAAACCTGGTAGAGGACGAACGGCGAGGCCACAAACAACCCCGCCAGCAGCGTAATCTTTACGTAAAGATTGAAGGGCTCGGTGGGATTTAGATAAAAAAGCTTTTCCGGCATCCCGTTCTTATGCAGGGCGTCGATGATGGGGCGCTGTATGAAACTGTAGATGCTCTCGCGATAGACCCAGCAGGCCAGAAAACCCGCGGCCACGGACAGAATGGAGTAAATCAGCCGCCGCCGGAGTTCCTCGAGATGCTCGAGGAAGCCCATGGCGCGCATCGCTTCCCCGGACGGCCGGTCGTCGCTTTGCCCGGAGGACGTTTCCGCAACAATTTCAGGCATCGGGCGCCTTGGGTTCGAAGGAAGGATCCATGCCCGACAGGGTTTTGGGCGGCGCGGGCAGCGCGGCTACGGCGCCGGCCGGCGGCGCCGCGGGCGGCAGAATGGTCTGCCGCTTTTCTTCGACTTCGAGCTGATTGACCTCGGCCTCGATCTGCGCTTTGAATTCGTTGGAGGCGCGTTTGAACTCGTTCATCATCCGCCCAATCTGACGGCCAATCTCCGGCAGCTTCTTGGGCCCGAAGATGATCAAAGCCAACAGGAAAATAAAGATCATGTCGGGGAAGCTGTTCATTCTGTCATCATAACGCCCGAGACGATCTAGCAGCAATCGGGAGGCGGAAGGTCCTTCGGGTCTCTCTTAAGGAAATGCGGACTGTGGTTCTGAGGACGGAATCCCGCCACTGGGCACAACGCTTCCCGGTTGACACCGGGAGCGGCAGAAAATAAGATTCCCCCCAATCGACGGTCGGAGTTTGCTCCGGCCGTCAGTCAGATCAAGGCAGACAGGAGTCCGTCCATGAACAAGATTCTATGGCTCGCGGTGTTGCTGGCCCTCATCATTCCCGGCGGAGTCAGCGCCCAGACGCCGGCGGCTCCGAACGGAGTCACGGCGGCGCCCGGGGCGCCGGCCGCTCCAACGGGGCGGAGGAAATTGGTTTCCGTGATGAATTTCGACTATGCCACGGTGCACGCGGGAGTCTCCGGAATCTTCGGCCAGGATGTGGATATAGGCAAGGGCATTAGCGATCTGTTGATCAACAACTTGGTCAAGGATGGCACCTATCGCGTGGTCAACCGCAGCATCATGGATAAGATTCTGGCCGAGCAGAATTTTTCCAATAGCAACCGTGCCGATCCCAACTCCGCCGCCAAGATCGGCAAGCTTTTGGGTGTGGATGCGATCATCGTGGGCAGCATCACCGAATTCGGCAACGAGACCAAGAACTTGGGCGCCGGCGGCGGGGGCGGCAACTGGCACGGCATCGGCGCGGGCACCTTTCACCACAGTAACAGCAAAGCCAACGTAGCGCTGACCGCGCAGCTGGTGGATGTCGATACCGGCGAAATTCTGGGCGTGGCCGAGGGCAAAGGCCAATCTTCGCGGTCAAGCACCTCCATGCTGGGCGGCGGGGGCAATTGGCACGGGTTCGGCGCCGGAGGCGTGGATTTCGGCAGCAGCGATTTTCAGAGCACCATTATCGGTGAAGCGGTGAAGGCAGCCACCGATCAACTGACCACCGAGGTGATTGCCGACAACACCAAGCTAGTCGCGCGGACTATCGTGGTCGAGGGCCTAGTGGCGGCTGTGGATAGCGGGCAGATCGTGCTCAATGTTGGCACCAAGGATGGCGTGAAAGTGGGCGACGAACTGAACGTGATGCGGGTTACGCACGAGATCAAGGACCCGAAAGACCCCACGAAAGTGATTCGCAGAATGACTTCGCCTGTCGGGGTGGTCAAGGTCACCGACGTGGATGAGCAGTCCGCGGTTTGCACCTCGGTCTCAGGTTCAGGCTTCAAGATCGGCGACATGGTGAAGACGGTTACGCAGTAGTCCACTGCGGCGATTGAAGTGTGAGCCGCCGCGCCGAAATCGGTTCCAAGCCGAATAGCGACGCGGCTGGGATGACGAGAGCCCCTCGGCCGCCGTATGCAAATACGGCATTAAGCCTTGTTGACCCTCTTCGGCTGACTGCGACCAAATCCCCTTTTCACGATTTCAGAACGTCCATGCCAACCGGCCGTTTACCGTTTGCATCTAAATTAGTGAGCAGTCAGTGGTGTTTTCGGCAAATTACTTCCGTACTTGGAAAAAAATAAGGCTCTGGCGCAGCGTGCTATACTGCGATGTAAGGATGGCGGAAGGGCTTCGTACACCCGTTTCGAAGGACATTCACGATGGCCAGTAGTTCTCGTCGCAGTCTCTACGTAATCGTCCTATTTCTCGTAACTTGCGGCTTCTTGGGCGTATTGTTTGCGCAGAAAAATCCCGCAGTCGCTCCCAGTTCCGACTCCGATGTTCGCGACAGCCTGAAGTCGTTCACCCAGGTCTACAGCATCATCGAGGAGAACTACGCGGAGCCGGTGGACGCCGACAAAGCGATTTATGACGGAGCCATCCCCGGCATGCTGCACGTGCTGGACCCGCACTCCAATTTCTTCGATCCGAAAGCCTATTCGCTGCTGAAGGAAGACCAGCGCGGCAAGTATTACGGCGTGGGCATGCAGGTGGGTCCGCGCAACGTCAATAATCGGACCGTGGTTATCGTGATTGCTCCATTCGTTGGCACGCCCGCGTACCGCGCCGGCATTCATCCCGGTGACATTATCGCCGCGGTCAACGGCCAAGCCACCGACAACATGACCACCAGCAACGTGGCCGACCTGCTCAAGGGCCCCAAAGGGACGACGGTTCGCATCACCATCCTGCGCGAAGGCACGGAGAAGCCGCTGGAGTTTGCGGTCGTGCGCGATGAGATTCCCCGTTATAGCGTCGACTTGCACTTCATGATCCAGCCCGGCATCGGCTACATGCACATCAATGGATTCAACGAGACCACGGAGGACGAAGTGCAGGGCGCCCTCGATGAAATGGGCGATCTGAAAGGCCTGATTCTCGACCTGCGCCAGAATCCCGGCGGCTTGCTCAACGAAGGCGTAGGAGTCGCCGACAAGTTCCTGCGCAAGGGCCAGCTCATCGTTTCCCATCATGGCCGCGCGTCTTCCGAGAAGCGTTACACGGCCACTCATGGCAACGGAGGCAAAGACTATCCACTGGTGGTACTGGTGAACCGGGGTACAGCCTCGGCGGCCGAGATCGTTTCCGGAGCCATCCAAGACCACGACCGCGGGTTGATCGTGGGTGAGACTACGTTTGGCAAGGGTCTGGTGCAGACTGTGTATCCGCTTTCCGAGAACACCGGATTGGCGCTTACGACCGCCAAGTACTACACCCCGAGCGGACGGCTGATTCAGCGCGATTATTCCAACGTCTCGCTCTACGATTACTACACCGAGCGCGATGCCGATGCCACGACTGCGGGCCGGGAAGTGAAACTGACCGACAGCGGCCGCACCGTCTACGGCGGAGGCGGCATTACTCCCGACGTTAAGCTGCCACCGGTTAAGTCCAACCATTTCCAGGACACGCTGCTGCAGCACTACGCGTTCTTTAATTTCGCCAAGCACTACATGGTGAACCACCATCCGGACGAGAAAACGTTCGTGGTGGATGACGCGCTGTTGCAGGAGTTCCGCAAATTCATGGATTCGGAAATCGTTCCCTACACCGAGGCCGAGCTGGCGCAAAACGATACCTGGGTGCGATCCAACATCAAGAGCGAGATCTTCATCGACGCTTTCAGCCAAGATGAGGGCCTGAAGGTTCGCGCGGAAGACGACCCAGAAGTCATTAAGGCGCTGGAACTGCTGCCCCAAGCCAAGGCATTGTCGGATAACGCGCGCCGCATTGTCGCCGAGCGCAGCAGTGCGCACACGATCAATCAGTAATTGAGACTTACCCATTCCACGAAGGCCTGGGATTCCGGGCCTTTTGCTTTTGCTAAGACCTTTCCGCGACCTCTGCGGATGTTCTCAGCGAACTCCGGGCTTTGAGATTTGGGCTTTTGCGGTCATCTGAAAACCTTAAAGCGCAGGGTTCACGGAGGCAGGACGCTGAGAGAGCCTCGGCCGGAGCCGTCGTCGGGGCGGGTACTCTGAGGCTCCCATGGCCTTAGAACTCATTGACTTGCCCTAAGGGCTATGTGAGAATTCGCCTAGAATCCGCTTTGGGGGCCACGTTTGGCCGAGTCCGATGGCCCGGTCTGGAGCTTCGGATGAATAAGTCCATCTCCCACAATAGATTGCGCCCATCTCGGGCGAAGCGGTGGTTCCTGGGCATCTTGCTCTCATGGTAGGCGGAGGAGTGTGGATGTTGGCGACGCTGCCCGCCACGATTGGCGGATACACCGACTGGCGGTGGCGCCGTATTCCCAATTGGCTGACTGTGCCGGCTCTGCTTCTGGGGGTCGCGGCAAACTCAGCCGTGGGAGGCTGGCACGGCGCGAAAGCCTCTCTGCTCGGGGCTGCGCTGGGTCTGGCGATTCTGCTGCCGTTCGTGGTGGTGCGCAGCCTGGGAGCGGGCGACTGGAAGCTGGTAGGCGCTCTGGGCGCGTTTCTGGGGCCGCAGCGGTTGCTTGTCGTGCTGTTTGCGACCGCGCTGCTTGCCGGAGTGATGGCGGTGGTACTGATCGTGTGGAAGCGGCGGGTGCTGGAGACGCTGCGCAACCTGTGGCGGATTCTGGCGGCGTTCTTGACCCTGCATTTGCCCGATTCCCAGCTGTCGCTGGAGAACCCGCAGGCCTTGAAAGTACCGTTTGGCGTGGCCGTGGCCATCGTGGTGGTTCTGTATACAGCTTTCCAGATTCGGATGGCCGGCTGAATGGAGTAACAGTTGAGACTGACTGGCTGGAAAAATACGCTGACGGCGGACGAAGGTGCGGAAATCGCCGAGGTCGCGATGATTCTGCCGCTCGTGTTGCTTTTCCTATTCGGCATCCTTTGGTTCGGCCGGGCTTACAACATCTACACCACGGTCACCTATGCGGCGCGGGAAGGCGCTAAGGTCGCGGCCCTCGGCGTCAACCCCGGTTGCGCCACCTGCAGCCCCACGGCCCCGGCAGCCAGCGACGTGGCAAGCCGGGTGGCCGAAGTGCTGCAAGCCGCGCACATGGATAGCACGCAAGTGGCAACCTATGCTCCCAATCCGGTTCCTAGTGTGGGGTGCACCGGCGGAATCACCACCGCTACCGCGAATAACGTCACCGTTTACAGCAATGTCCAACTGAACGCCGCTACCACGACCGGTCCGCCCGCTTGCGGAGTCGTGGTGAGCTTCCAGTATCCATTCAATTTCGCTCTTCTCAATCCCGGACCACCCTTCGGCAAGAATGCTTTTACCCTGAACCTGAAGGCGGCCGCGCAGATGCAAGTGGAAAACTGATGACTGCCTTCGCCAAGCCGGCACGGGGGTTGCTGAAGAGATGCCGGGTGCGTCTACATGCTACCGAGGGCATAGCCATCGCAGAATTTGCCGTGATGCTCCCGCTGCTTCTGGTCCTTGTCGTGGGAATCTTCGATTTTGGCAGTGCGTTCAACCTGAAACAAAAATTAGGCGGCGCGGCTCGCGAAGGCGCACGGTTTGCGGCGAGCATGCCTACCAGCGATCTGACCGACGCGGGAACTCCGGCTTCGGTCGCCGCCGTGCGCGATCTGGTGGATTCCTACCTGCAAGCGGCGCAAATCAACGATTGCGGCCTGTCCTCCAGTTCCGCTTCCGTGTTTGGCACTTTGGGCTGGCAGTACACCGCTTCCGGCGGCGGCTGCCCGGGCACGCTCACCTTGACGATTGAGCGCGCCAAGCTTCTGCCCGCGAGCGGCACGGGCGTGCCGGGGACGTTAGACATCGTTTCTACTCAAGTTACGATCAGCTATCCGTATGCGTGGGAGTTCAACCGAGTGATTGGGTTGTTGGTTTCGGGCGCCACGTATTCGGGAACCACGCCGATCACGGCGACCGCGACGATCCCTAACCTGGATTGAGGTTGCAACATGCGCAAGGGAAAATTCACGCCACACCGTTCCGCACAGCGCGGGCAGACCATCGCATTGGTAGCGATTTGCCTGGTGGTATTGTTAGCGGCCGCTGCGCTGGCGATTGACTTGACGACTCTCTATGTGGCGGGCAACGAGATGCAAAGAACTGCCGACGCGGCCGCTCTGGCGGGGGCTAAAGCGATGGTGGATTCCGGGGTCACGAACGATCCCGGCAACGGCACCCTGCAAGGCATAGCTACCACATTAGCAAACGGTAGCATCAATGCGGTCCTGGCGAAAGACACGGTCGGCGGCGAGGCGGCCACACTGGTCAGCGCTACACCGAACTACGCAACCAGCGACGTACAAATTACCGTCAAGGTGCAGAGGACGGATGTCCCCACCTTTTTTGCGCATATTTTCGGACAAAAAATGGCAACAGTATCGGCGTCCGCAACGGCTGAAGCCTACAATCCGTCGGGCCAGACCGTGCCGGTTGCGCCGAAATGCGTGAAGCCGTGGATCATCGCCAATTCGAACCCCCTGAATGGCGGCACCACATTCGTCGATCCCACCAGCGGCGCGGTCACGGGTGGTGGCGGCGGGGTTGTTGGCAATGCACCGGTGTTCAAACTGTGTCTTCCGCCGGGAAGCTCCGGCTGCAACGTTACTCCTCCCTCGTCAAATCTTGGCTATGCCACCGCGCAGGTAACCTTTGCGCCCGGGAGTCCCTGCCCTTCCTGCGACGCAGCCAAGAATGACTATGAGCAGAGCATTGATTGCTGCAATAACCAGACTTATCAGTGCGGCGAGACCGTGAATATTGCCGCGGCCAGCGGGCTCGACACGGGCGCCGGCATAGAGTGCCTTATTCACGCGACTGGCCCTGGGTCTATGGGCGCTCAAGACACGCTTGACACCACCCAGTTTCCTAATGATGGCCCCTTTTTTGTCAGAGCCGGAAGTAGCAATCATCTAGGAGTGGCGACAAACACACCGGTTAGCACAAGCGACTCCCTGGTCACGCTGTTGATCGCGAACACCACGACGACCTTGCCCACCAGTGGGTCAATAACGGTGGTTGGCTTTGTGCGGGCTTTTGTGAGCAGTGACGATAACATAGCAGGCGGCGGGGATATCCACGTGACCTTTGTGAACGTGGCTGGCTGCAACACCACTCAGAGCGGGACGTCGGTCTCAGGCGGGGGCACGTCGCCAATTCCGGTGCGCCTGATTCATCCTTAGGGCTAGAGTCGTTGGCCATTGGCCGTTCGCAGTTCTGCCCTTCCCATACGCCTTTTTTGGTTGCGCTTGGCGAAATGCCTACCGCCTACTGCGGCGGCGGTTGCGCTGCGTCCGGCGGCTGGGGCGCAGGGTCGGGTGGCACTTCTTGCACGGGGGGCGGCGGCTCGGGCTGGGGTTCGGAATTGGCTTGGGTAACAGATGCTGGAGAATAGTTCACCTGCAGGTCGCTTCCCGGTCCCCGCTGCGTCAGCATGACGGTGGTCAGTTTCAAGAGATCGCCCCCGGAGCCGAGGAGGATGAAGTTGTAAGGCGAGCCCCGCAGCAGCTGGGAAAGGACTTGCCGCGCGGGAGCCGGGCCAATGTCGGCAACCACCAATTCCTGCTCCGCCGCGACCGGAAACGTGACTTTAGCGCCGGTCGCGCGCTGCACCTCGCGTAAAACCTCGGCCAGAGTCGCCCGGTCCGCCCAAATCCTTAGCTTGCCCATGCTGAAGTCGACCTGCACGCGAGGCGTGGGCGGGGCGGGCTGGGTGGCCGCCACTGGCGGCGCGGGCGGATTCGAAACCACCGCGGTCTGTACCGGAGGCGGAGCAGCGTGGGCGCCCGGCTGCATGATCTTCACAATCACGGTTCTGCCCGATGGAAATATCTGATAGGGCTGTGGCGATTTCAAATCCACCACCACTCGCGTGACCGGCGGCGAAGATTGAAACAAGCCCATGCGAACTCGTTTCACCGCTCCGATCCCAACCATCGCAGGATGCAAACCGGGCCCCGGGAGGGCGTTGGGAAAATCAACCACCAGGCGATCTGGACCGGCGATCACCTGGGTCTGCGGCACCACCGGAGTGCTGGCGTCAATCTCCAGTTCGAAATTGCCGCCCTGATTGAGCACGCTCACCCGGCGGATGGTGGCGGGCGCGCCCGCGGATTGCGCGATAGCCAGCGGGGCGAAACCGCGTCCCGCAAAAACGAACGCGAACAGTGACCCCACCAGCGCTTTTTTCGCGAAAGCTTGCATGACTCAAAGCGATTCTAGCAGCGTTGCGAGCAATTCGATTGCACTTTGGTACGAGAGTTGGGCCAGGCAGTTTCGCATCGGGAAGCCCGAGGCCGATCGCGACGGAGCTCAATCGGGCAACGCTTAGCGTTCTCTAACTTCCTGGCTATCCTAAGGGACGCGGCTCGATCCCCAGCCTGACTAAAGTTACCCGTCCGGCTGGCGATGTCTTAGTCAGGGCCTCGCCCGCAAGGCAGAGGCCGGAGTACAGCCGTGAAAGTTCTGATCGCCGAGGACGACCCGTTTTTCCGCCGCTTGCTGCAGCAAGTGCTGTCCTCGGAATGTGAAGTCATTACAGCGGAAGATGGGACTGTGGCGTGGGCTATGCTGCAGCAGAACGATGCGCCGACCCTGGCCATTCTTGATTGGGTGATGCCAGGCATGGCAGGCCCGCAAGTCTGCCGCGAGGTGCGCGCGAATCCCGCAACCGCCGGCAGCTATCTGATCCTGCTTACGGCAAGAAACAGCTCGGCGGATATTCTCGCTGGGCTGCGCGCCGGCGCCGATGACTACGTGACCAAACCCTTCCAGCCGGAGGAATTGCGCGCCCGCGTGCGGCTGGGACAGAGAATCGTCGAATTGCGGCTGGCACTGTCGGCGCAACAGGTCGCGCTCGCGGAAGCCTTGGCGCGCGAGCGCACATTGCAAATTCGGCTGGCCGCGATCGAGCCAGGCAGCGAGCCGAGGGACCTTGCCAAGAGCGCCTCCGCCTGAAGCGCGCGCTCCTGCCCGCATCCGCGAAGGGCAATCCCGACACGCTTCCAATCTCGACACTGCGCAAGCCGGGAAATCGATTGAGGAGGGCGCGCTCAAAAGATGGGAACGGTAAAGTTTTGTAAAACGAGCGCTGCGCATGTCTAGCCGCGGGCGCACTCGCGAGACTCGCGGTAGAATAATCCCGCAACTATAGCGCGGGGTTCAACGTCAAAACACCTAACTACATGCGAAATGCCTTGATCTCATCCAACTCCATTGCACAGAATTTAGGCCGGGCGAGGGAGTCTCTAACGAAGACTGCCCAGCCCAAGCAGCAACGCCTTGCTTCCGTCGCGGGGCGAGCCGGTGACTTCTCGCCGACAGCCCTTAGGTGTTGCCTGCCCTTGATGGCCACGCTGTTGTTGTGCGCGTCCTGGCTGGGCTGCTCCTCGGCCAATTCCACGGCAAGCGCCGGCCGCGCCGGCGCGGCGGCGCCGACAGTGCCAGTGTCGGTGGCAACCGCACAGAGCAAGGATATGCCGGTGTATCTTTCCGGCCTGGGTTCGGTGACCGCGTACTACACAGATAGTGTGAAGAGCCGCGTGGACGGCCAATTGATGGAAGTGAATTTCCGGGAAGGCCAGACCGTAAAGAAAGGTGAGGAGTTGGCGCTGATCGATCCCCGGCCTTACCAGGTTGCGCTGGAGCAGGTCCAAGCCACTCTTTTCAAAGACCAAGCTTCCCTGCGGGACGCCCAACTGAATTACGAGCGTTATAAAGGTTTGCTGCAGGATTCGGGGGCTATGTCGCAGCAGCAAGTGGACACTCAAAAAGCTACCGCGGATCAACTGGAAGGCACGGTGCGCACCGATCAGGCGGCCATCGACAACGCCAAGCTGAATCTCGTCTATTGCCACATTACGGCGCCGGTCAGCGGGCGGATCGGGCTGCGGCAGGTGGATCCGGGAAACATGGTGCATGCGGCGGATACCACGCCCATGTTTATCATCACCCAACTGCAGCCCATTGCGGTCATCTTTACGCTGCCGGAAGACAGCTTGCCGAGCGTGGCGAAACACATGCGTGGCGGCACTCTGCAAGTGGACGCCTATAGCCGCGACAATCAAACCAAGCTGGCCACGGGAAAACTAGAAACTATCGACAACGAGATTGACCAAACCACCGGCACCGGGCGTTTGAAAGCCGTCTTCGACAACCAGGACAACGCGCTGTGGCCAAATCAATTCGTGAACATCCGCCTGCAGCTGGAAACCCGTAAGAACGCCACCGTGGTGCCGGCGGCTGCCATTCAACATGGCCCGAACGGCGACTATGTATTCCTGGTGAAGGCGGACAAGACGGTCGACGTGCGCACGGTCACCGTCGCCTTGACGCAAGATAACGTATCCGTGATCGCCAGTGGGATTTCGCCGAACGACACGGTGGTAACCGACGGCCAGGACAAACTGCAGGCGAATAGCAAAGTGTCGATCCCGGGCGCCAATCCGAAACGCGCGGCGCAGGCGTCAACGAGCGGGCAACCCCAGACCGGGCAACCATGAATCCGTCGCGTTTGTTCATTCTCCGGCCGGTGGCGACTTCGCTGCTGATGGTGGCCATCATGCTGGTCGGCATCGTGGCCTATCGCGAGCTACCGGTTTCCGCGTTGCCTGAAGTGGACTACCCCACTATTCAGGTCGCAACGTTCTATCCGGGAGGCAACCCGGATGTGATGGCGTCGTCGGTGACGGCGCCGCTGGAGCGGCAATTTGGCCAAGTCCCGGGCCTGAGCCAAATGACCTCGACCAGTTCGTTTGGCAGTTCAGTCATCACGCTTCAGTTTGCGCTCGATCAGAACATCGATATCGAAGAACAACAGGTGCAGGCGGCGATCAATGCATCGCAAACTTATTTGCCCGCCGATCTGCCTAATCCTCCGATTTACAGCAAAGTGAATCCGGCGGACGCCCCCATTCTCACCCTGGCGCTCACTTCCAAGACGCTGCCGCTTTCCAAGGTTGAGGACCTGGCCGACACCACCATGGCGCAGAAGATTTCGCAGATTACCGGCGTGGGGTTGGTTTCAATCAGCGGCGGGCAAAAACCCGCGGTCAGGATCCGGGCAAATCCCACGGCTCTGGCTTCCTACGGCCTGGGCTTGGAAGATGTGCGAAACGCGCTGGCCGCGACCAACGTCGATCAGGCGAAAGGAACTTTGAATGGCCCACGGCAGTCGTTCACCATCGGGGCCAACGACCAACTTCTGAGCGCCGATCAATACCGTCCCATCGTTGTTGCCTACAAGAACGGCTCGCCAGTGCGCCTATCCGATGTGGCCAGCATCACGGACAGCATCGAGAACACCATGCAGGCCGCCTGGATGAATACCGATCCAGCGGTGATTTTGAACATTCAGCGGCAACCCGGCGCCAACATTATCGACGTTGTGGACCGGATCAAGAAGCTATTGCCGGTGTTGCAAACCTCGCTGCCCGCAGCGGTGCAAGTTTCCATCTTGACCGACCGCACGGAAACCATACGGGCCTCGGTCAAAGATGTGCAGTTTGAATTGATGCTCACCGTGGCCCTGGTGGTGATGGTGATTTTTCTTTTCCTGCGCAACTTCTACGCCACCATTATTCCCGGCGTGGCGGTTCCGCTGTCGATTGTGGGCACTTTCGCGGTGATGTATCTGCTGGGCTACAGCCTGAACAATCTGAGCCTCATGGCGTTGACCATCTCCACCGGTTTCGTGGTGGACGACGCCATTGTCATGATCGAAAACATCTCTCGCTATCTGGAGGAAGGCGATGCCCCGCTCGAAGCCGCGCTCAAGGGGGCGGGACAGATCGGCTTCACCATTGTGTCTTTGACGGTGTCGCTGATCGCGGTGCTCATCCCGCTGCTGTTCATGGGCGACATTGTCGGCCGTTTGTTCCGCGAATTTGCGGTGACGCTGGCGGTGACCATTTTGGTTTCCGCTGTGGTTTCACTGACGCTCACGCCTATGATGTGCGCCCGCCTGCTCAAATCCAAGGGCAGCAAGCGCAGCCGCTTTTACATCGCCTCGGAAAACTTCTACAACCGGGTGATCGCGTTCTATGGCCGCACCCTGAAATTTGTCCTCAAGCACCAAACCATTACCTTGCTGATCACCGTGGGAACGCTGGTGCTGACGTTGTTTCTGTACGTGGTCGTACCCAAAGGCTTTTTCCCGGTGCAGGACACGGGCGTGATTCTAGGGGTCTCGGATGCGCCGGAGAGCGTTTCTTTTACCGACCTGGCGCAGCATCAACAGGCGCTCAATCAAGCCATCCTGCAAGATCCGGATGTGGCCAGCTTGTCGTCTTTCATTGGAGTGGACGGCACCAATCTCACGCCCAACAGCGGCCGCATCCAAATCAACCTGAAGCCGCGGGACCAGCGCAAAGCGACCGCCTCCGACATTATTCGCCGGTTGCAGCCTAAACTGGCGCAGGTGCAAGGCATCACTTTGTACATGCAGCCGGTGCAGGATCTCACGGTGGAAGACCGTGTCAGCCGCACTCAGTTTCAGTACACGCTGGAGGATCCCGACGCCAACGAGTTGAACCGATTGTCCAATCAGTTGGTGGATAAGCTTCGCACCTTGCCGGAGTTGCAGGACGTGGCCAGCGATCAGCAAAACGGGGGCCGGCAGACCGAGGTGGTGATCGATCGCGACACCGCTTCCCGGCTCGGCATTCCCGTAGCCACGGTCGATAACACGCTGGAAGATGCCTATGCCCAGCGGCAAGTCTCGACCATCTTCACGCAATTGAACCAGTACCACGTCATCCTCGAATTGGACCCGCAGTGGGACCAGAATCCCGGTTCGCTCAAGGATCTGTACGTTAAGTCGGGCAACAATACGCAGGTGCCGCTCTCGGCATTCACCCGCACGCAAACCTCGAATGCTCCTTTGGCGATCAACCACCAGGGACAGTTTCCCGTGGTCACGCTGTCGTTCAATCTGGCGCCGGGAAAATCCCTCGGAGACGCCACCAAGGCCATTAGCGCGGCGGAAAAAGACATCGGATTTCCCGCCAGCGTGAACACCAGTTTCCAGGGAACGGCGGCAGCATTTCAGAATTCGCTCTCCACCGAGCCGTGGCTGATCGTGGCGGCGATTGTGACGGTATACATCGTGCTGGGAGTTTTGTATGAAAGCTACATTCATCCCATCACGATTCTTTCCACCCTACCGTCCGCCGGCGTGGGCGCGATTCTGGCTCTGCTGCTGACCGGGAACGATCTCGGCGTGGTCGGTCTGATAGGAATCATTCTGCTGATCGGCATCGTGAAAAAGAACGCCATCATGATGATCGACTTTGCCCTGGAAGCGGAGCGGGTGGAGAAGAAGCCTCCGGAAGAAGCCATTTTCCAGGCGTGTTTGCTGCGTTTCCGCCCGATCATGATGACCACGATGGCGGCGTTGCTGGGCGGCTTGCCGTTGGCCCTGGGTTCCGGAACCGGCTCGGAATTGCGCCATCCATTGGGCATCACGATTGTGGGCGGCCTCTTGGTAAGCCAGGCGCTTACGCTCTACACCACGCCGGTTGTCTACCTCTGGTTTGACCGGCTGGCGACCCGATTCGAGCGTTTTGGATTCCGTTCTGTGGAAGAACCGACGACGGGTGATTAAAGAAGATGAGCGTCTCCGCCCCTTTCATTAAACGGCCGATTGGAACGTCGCTGCTGACGCTGGCTTTGCTGCTGTCGGGAGCGCTGGCTTTCTCCTTCCTTCCCGTTGCCCCGCTTCCCCAGGTTGATTTCCCGGTGATTCAAGTTGGGGCCGGTCTGCCCGGGGCCAGTCCGGAAACCATGGCGTCGGCGGTGGCGACTCCGCTGGAACGGCAATTTGGGCGAATCGCCGGTGTCAACCAGATGACTTCCACCAGCCAACTGGGTTCGACCGGCATTGTTTTGCAGTTTGATCTCACCCGCAATATCGATGCCGCCGGACGCGACGTGCAGGCCGCTATTAACGCGGCGCGTAGCCAGCTGCCGGCTTATCTTCCTGGCAATCCGACCTATCGCAAAGTGAATCCCGCCGATGCGCCGGTGATGATCCTGGCGCTCACCTCCGACATCATTGCCCGCCGCGCTATCTACGATTCGGCCAATACCATCCTGGCCCAAAAGCTGTCGCAGATTGGCGGAGTCGGCCAGGTGTTTGTGGGTGGGGGCGCCAATCCGGCGGTGCGCGCGGAACTCAATCCAAGTCAACTGAACAACCTGGGCATCGGCATCGACGCTGTCCGCACGGTTTTGGGCGCGGCCAACGCCAACAACCCCAAGGGTTCGGTCTCCAACGCCATCAACGCCTGGACTATCAACGATACCGACCAAATCAAAACCGCCGATCAATATCGCCCGCTGATTGTCGGCCTCAACAATAAAAACGGGGCTGCGGTGCGCTTGGGCGATGTCGCGGAGGTTAGCGACGGGGTGGAAGACATCCACACCGCTGGATTGTCTGGAAACCGCTGTCCGCCAGGCGCCAGCCCGCAATGCCAAAGCGCCGAGTCGGCGGTTCTGATCATTGTTTTCCGCCAGCCGGGCGCAAATATTATCGATACGGTCGACCACGTCTATGCCGTTCTGCCGCAGTTGCAGGCGGCGATTTCTCCCGCCATTCACTTGAGCGTGGTCATGGACCGGACGACCACGGTTCGCGCCTCGGTTCACGACATCGAAATTACGCTGCTGCTTTCCATCGTCCTGGTAATTCTGGTGGTGTTCGTTTTTTTGCGTACCGTGCGCGCTACCATTATTCCCAGCGTTGCCGTGCCGCTCTCGCTGATTGGCACCTTCGGCGTCATGTATTTGCTGAACTACAGCCTGGACAACCTTTCCCTGATGGCGCTGGCCATCTCGACCGGTTTCGTGGTGGACGACGCCATCGTCGTGCTGGAAAACATCACCCGCTATCTGGAGCAGGGGATGGACCCCATGACGGCGGCATTTCGCGGCGCGCGCGAAATCGGGTTCACGGTGCTCTCCATGAGCACGTCGCTGGTAGCCGTATTCATCCCAATTTTGATGATGGGCGGCCTGGTGGGACGTCTGTTCCGCGAATTCGCGGTCACGCTCAGCGTTGCCATCGCGGTTTCTCTGGTGGTGTCGTTGACCACGACTCCGGTCATGTGCTCCCAGTTGCTTAAGTCGCTGGGCGAAGAAAAACATGGCGGAGCCTACAAGTTTGGCCAGCGAATTTTCGACGGAGTCCAGAATATTTACCGCATCGGCCTGGATTGGGTTTTGCGCCATCAGCCGGCTATGTTGTTGCTCACCATTGCCACCGCAGGCCTTACGGTCTATTTATACGTTGTCGTCCCCAAAGGGTTTTTCCCGCAGCAAGACACGGGCCGCATTTCCGGTTCGGTACAAGCCGCGCAGGACATTTCCTTCCCCGCCATGAGCGCGAAGATGTCGCAGTATGTGGACATCCTGATCAAGGACCCGTATGTGGACACCGTAGTCGCCTTTGCCGGCGGAAATACGGCGCTGAACCAGGGCCGCATGTTCATCACCCTGAAGCCTCTGGGAAAACAACGGAAGCTAACTTCCGATCAGATTATCGCGGAACTGCGCCGCAAGCTCGCGGTGGTGCCGGGAGCTACGCTCTTTATGCAGTCGGCCCAGGACCTGACCATCGGTGGGCGCATGAGCCAGGCGCAGTATCAATACACCTTGCAGGGCGAAGACTTGGCGGAACTGAATTCCTGGGCGCCTCAGTTGCTGCAGAAAATGCGCACCCTTCCGCAATTGCGTGACGTCAACACCGATCAGCAGGACAAAGGCCTGCAACAGAGCGTTGTGATCGATCGCGACACCGCCTCACGCTTGGGCATTACTCCGCAGGCTATCGATAACGTGCTCTACGATGCTTTTGGGCAGCGCTTCGTCTCCACCATCTACCAGGCCATCAACCAGTATCACGTGGTCATGGAAGTGGCCCCGCAATTCCAGCAGAGCCCGGACACGCTGAAGACGGTTTTCGTTCGCTCATCGACGGGCGCGGTAGTCCCGCTCTCCGCGTTCGCCCACTTCGGACCTTCGAATACCTCTCTCGCCGTGGCCCATCAAGGCGTGTGGCCCTCGGTCACACTCTCATTCAATCTTGCGCCGAATGTTTCTCTCGGGCAGGCCACGCAGGTGATCGAAGCCGCCGAGCGTTCTATTGGTTTCCCGGCGACAATTCACGCAAGCTTCCAAGGAACGGCGGCGGCCTTTCAGGAATCGCTGGCCAATGAGCCGATCCTGATTCTGACGGCCCTCGCCGCGGTCTATATCGTTCTGGGAATTCTCTACGAAAGCTACATCCATCCCGTCACGATTCTGTCCACTCTGCCCTCGGCGGGCGTCGGGGCTTTGCTGGCGCTGTTGATCACGCACAACGAACTCAATGTCATCGGGCTGATCGGCATCATCTTGTTGATCGGCATTGTGAAGAAGAACGCGATCATGATGATTGACTTCGCTCTGCAAGCGGAGCGGGAGGAAGGCAAAACGTCGCTGGAGGCCATTCGCGAAGCTTGCCTGCTGCGCTTCCGGCCCATCATGATGACCACCATGGCCGCGCTGCTGGGAGGACTTCCACTGGCCTTGGGGACGGGCACGGGAGCGGAACTCCGCCGCCCGCTGGGCATGACCATTGTGGGCGGGCTGATCGTCAGCCAGGCGCTGACTCTGTTCACCACTCCGGTTATTTATCTGTACATGGACCGGCTGACTGGCGCCAGCCGGAAGGCGAAACGCGGGGCGGTACCTCCTCTGAGTCCGGAAGCCAGCCACGCGGATTAGTGCGGACCGCCGAGGGCGAGACGCCCTCGGGATAGCCCGCGGGACGCGGGCGCTACAGACAGCTACTTTTCCACCGCAAATAATCGTGAGTGGAACTCCAAAGTCTCGCCGATGTACGACATAAAGTACGTCAAGCTGTGATCGCCGGGATAGAGATGATATTGGTGCTTGATGCCTTCTGCGTCTAACTGTCGATGTAACGCCTCTGCGCCTTTCTCGAAACCAAAGTCGTCTTCCTGGCCGCAGTTAAAGTAGATGGCGAGCTTCCGCAAACCGGCCTCATTCGCCTTCGCGAGAACGAAAGGATCGTTCTCCTTCCAATGGGCAACGCCGATGGGCTGGCCGAAAACCGGCGCCAGCACGCGTCCCAACTGCGAACCGGAGCGCATGGCTGCATCGAGTTGTGCCGGGGAATCGGTGATCAGAGCTGCACTCTCCGCGCTCACTGAAGAAAACATCTCGGGATGCGCGAACGCCAAACGAATCGCTCCGTAACCTCCCATGGAAACGCCCGTGATGGCCCTTCCCTGCCGGCTGGGCTGGACGCGGTATTTGCTCTCTATATAGGGGATGAATTCACGCAGGAAGAAATCCGCGTAGCGCACTTTGCCATTGGCGGAGTTGATGTAAAAAGTGCGGTCGCCTTCCGGCGCGACGATCAGGAAGTCGCCGATTTTGTGCTGTTGGCGCAGATCCTCGATCAAGTTCCATCCCCCGGTATTGAACAAGGTTTGCTCGTTTTCGCCGAGTCCATGCAGGAAATAGAGCACGGGATAGCGTTTGGAGGGCTTGGCGGCTGATGTGTCATAACCGGGCGGCAGCAGCACGCAATAGTGGACCGCCTGATTCAGGATGCGGCTGTTGAGGGCGTTGCAGTCAATGCGGCCTTGCGCGTGGGCTGCGGGAAGAAAAAAAGACACAATCAGGAGGAGCAAGAGCCGATGCCGAACCATGCCATCAGTTTACTCGTAGCGCAGGGCCTGGACGGGATCGAGACGCGCCGCCCGCGCGGCTGGATAGAGGCCGGAAAGCAGACTCACCAGGGCGGAAAAGAGGATCGACAGAACCACCAGCCACCACGGGGTCGACCAAATCTGTTCGGGCGGTAAATGCTGCTTCCTGATCCAAATGTTGGCCCCGAAGTTGATGACTTGACCGATCGTCCAGCCCAGGAGCACACCGACGCATCCTCCAGCGATGCCCATGACGCCGGCCTCGGCGAAGAAGAGCTTTCGTACGTCGGCGTCGCCGGCGCCAATCGCTTTCATAATGCCGATTTCGCGGCGGCGTTCGAGGACGGCCATCACCAATGTATTCACGATCCCGATGGAAGCCACTGCCAAAGCCAGGCTACCGAAGATTCCCAGGAAGATATCGAGCACAACAAAGAACTGCCGCACATTGCGGGAGGCGTCGATGAGCGAAAAGGCGTTGAAGCCCATCTTCTTGACCGCGTCCTCAACGTTCTGCACGTACCTGGGGCTTTGCACGCGCACGCTGACGTTCGTATAAGCGGGCTGGCTGCCGGGCGCCAGCGCCGTATCGCGCAGGTCGGAGGGCTGCATGACGTGCAGATTCTGGGCCAGTTTGAGCGGAATGAAAACCCGCGCCCGCGCCGGCCCGCGCATGCTTTCAGGATCAAGATCGGAGACGCCGACGATCTTTAATGTCTGCTGGCGCGAGACCACCGAGTAGGCCGCAGCTTGCTGAGAGGAAGCTGGTTCAGAGGGAGCTTGGCCGGAGGAAGCCTGGCCCCCCGAGGCTCGCGCAGGCCCGGCGGCCGCTTCCCCAGTGGGCGGGGAGCTTTCGCGTTGTGCGTACCGCATGACCAATTCCTGGCCGAGCAGCGGTTTTGCGACATCGGCAACATTCACGTTGTCGTCAGCCTCGTGTGTGCGCCCTAGCAGTTCTTCCGCGAATGCCTTCTGCAAAATCGCTTCCGGCGCAGTGTCGGATGAAAAGAAGCTGCCTTGCATGCCGTCAAACGCGTCCATGTTCTTTGATGACGCCGGCAGTCCCGCTACCGTGGTGAGATGCGGCTTGTCCTGGTAGCGAAGTTCGGTGATGAAGCGAATATCCGGATAAGCTTCCGCCACATTCGGCAAATGTTCAATGGCCTGGCGAGCGGGTTCATCGAGCGCCGGACTCTCGGCAGGAGCGGGGCCATTGCGCTCGTCCTCGCGGCCAAAGCCGCGCAGGTCACGCCGCGAGCTGACCATAACGGTATCGAACAGGCCCGAGCTCTGCAGCCGGCGCGAAGCCAGCTGCTGCAAACCAATGCCCAGCGAAACCATCGCCACCAAGGAGGCCACGCCAACGGAGATTCCGATGGTGGTCAATGAATTCCGCAGCACCGATTCCCGCAGATTGCGCAGCGCGAGTTCGGAGAGATCGTAGAGTTTCACCGGGGTTCTCCCAAGGTTGTTGATGCAGCCGGAGCGGGGCCTGTGAGCTCATCGCCGGTGATCTTGCCGTCGGCCAGAAAAATCATGCGCCTTGCGTAGCGCTCGGCGAGGCCACGCTCGTGCGTAACCATGATGATGGTCATCCCCAGAGTCTGATTGAACTCACGAATGAAATTCATGATTTCGGTGCCGTTGCGGCTGTCGAGATTGCCAGTGGGTTCATCGGCGAGTAGCACCTGCGGGCGGTTGATCAGCGCTCGCGCTAGCGATGCGCGCTGCTGCTCCCCGCCGGAGAGTTCGCTGGGGCGGTGATTCATTCTTGCGGTGAGTCCAACCCGGGCCAAGGCCTCTCGGGCCAGGTCGTTGCGTTTGCCGCGATCGACTTCGGCGAAACGCATGGGCAGCTCCACGTTCTCCATGAGCGTCATGCTGGGAATCAGATTGAAGGATTGAAAGACCATGCCCACGGTGCGCAGCCGGTGAGTGGCGAGTTCCGGGCGCGAGAGCTGGGCCAGATCTCTCCCCTGGACGACCACCTCGCCCGAGGTTGGACGATCGAGGCCAGCCATCAAGTTGAGGAGCGACGATTTGCCAGAGCCTGAGGCTCCCAAGAGGGCGACAAAGTCTCCCGCGGCCACTTGGAATGAGACGCCGTCCACGGCGCGGATCAGGGCTTCTCCCATGTGGTAGTGGCGGCATAGATTCTGAATGACAACGGCGTCAGAGGCGGCCGGTTGGCTGGGCTTGTCGGGAGTGGACGTCATCGGGAGCGAGCAGACCTCAGGGGCTAAAGCCCGAATTCTTGTAGACCGCTGGCGGCGGGGCTGGACACCGTGCCCTTCCACCACCATCTCTCTGATTCAGAGCATCGCAGCCTTTCCTAGAATACCAGTCCCGTGCCGGCTCGTCGAAGGCCTAGCGGCTCGATGGGAAATTCACCCGCACCCCAACCCGGGCCACAAACGGAGGCCCGAGGGTTGGCAAAAGCGACGGAGGGGTTGTGGCCACCGGCGTGAGCGCGGTGAAATCACGTTGGTCGGTGAGGTTTTCGAAGGCGCCAAAGACATCGACGCCACGCCCCAGGTTCCGTGACGCCAGCAAATCGAGCGTGAAATAGTGAGGCAGCAGCAGGGTGTTGGGCGCATCGTCGAACTGATCGCCAGAGTATCGGCCTTGCAGGCTCAGGGTGAAGAGCTTGGGGTTTGAATAACGCGCCTGCAGCGTGAACTGATGACGAGGCACCTCGGGGATTCGCAACCCAACCAAGGTTTGGAAGGCAGGAGCCTGCAACACGGTGGCATCAGCAAACTGGTATCCGCCGGAAATCTCGATCCTGTCGTTGATGCGAAAGCTAGCGTCGACGTCCACACTTCGCGATCGCGTACGGCCGAGGTTTTCGCGCTCTTGAGTAATGAGACTGGGAGTCGTGGTGATGGGGACGTTGGCCAGCGGATCGACAATGTCGTCCCAGAAGACATTTCCCGTCATGTTCAGCTTACGGTGCAGAGCGAAGACGTGGAGGCCGGCCTCCGCGCCGGTGAGGTGTTCGGCGCGCAAAGCGGGATTCGCGTTCGTGACTGTATTGCCAAGCCGGAACGAACGGTAAAGCTCATTCAGCGTGGGACTGCGAAAGGCACGCGACATCGAACCGATCAAAGATACGTGGCTGGTCAGCGCATAGAGAACGGAAAGACGCGGGCTGAAAGCATCCTCCGAACGATCAGGGAATGGCGTAATAGTGGTTGGACCAGTCGTGGAAATCGGAGTGCGCAGCGATAGCGCGTCAAAGTTGCGCCAATCATCGAAGCGAGCCGCGGCGGTGACGATCCATTTCGGGGTCAGCTGCAGAATATCTTCACCGAAAACGCCGACGGTCCGCTGCCGCCCGCCGGAGATGGTATCGGCGGTGTTGGTGCCGGAGGTGAACAGACTTTCGTCGCTCCAGCCCATGACTTCCAGGGCATCCAGGCCCGCCACCAAGCTCTGCTTATGCCCCAGCGGGCGCGACCACAAAGCATTGCCGCCCAACTGCTGCGCTGGAACATGTTGCCGGTCGACGAGCGATTCACTATTGCGGTTCACCGCGACCGAAGAAAACGTCTGGTTGTAGCCTTGCGAATCGCCGTAAAGGCGCAGCGAGAGCGACCCCCCGGCGCCTAACTGCGTGTCCGCGCCCGCGGCGCCTTGGCCCATGTTCGTGTCGTTGGTCTGGACCACGGTTCCGTTGTTGCGCGCTTCGGTGAAAAAAGACCCACGCGCAAACACGCGGCTCTGTTCGCCGAAACGACGACCGAGAGAAAGATCGACCGAGGCATGCTCGGCATTGGCCGGAGTATCCACGCTGCCACGCTGGGAAACCGGAACCTCGATGTAGCCGCCGGTGTGAAATAGATCGCCGGCGAAGGTCGCGTCCCAGGGCCCTACGCGTTCTCCCGTCCAAAAGGAAAGGTCGGGAGTTCGTTCACTGCCGTAGGAAGTGTCGAGAGAAAAAGCCGGCCATTTTGAAGCGCTGAGCTGCGGGCTGCGCGACAAGAACTGTATGACTCCGCCCAATGCGTTGCTGCCATAGAGACTCGATATTCCGCCGCGCATGACTTCCACGCTGGCCAGTTCTGCTTGCGGAATGCGGCTCCAGTACACCCATCCGCCGAAAGGATCGTTCAGCGGAATGCCGTCCTGTAGCACCAGCGCGCGGCTGGAACCGCTCGCGCCTAAGGCGTCCAAAGAGACGCCTTGCGAAGTGGGGTTGGCGGTGCGGCTGTCAGAACGGCGGAAAAGGGTGAAGCCGGGAATCTGGCGCAGCTTGTCGTCGATCAAGAGCGCGGGAGTGGAATCCAAGTCCTTGGAAGATAACGCAACCGCGCTGCCGGCCACGTCGCTTAGCCGGGTTTCGATGCGGGCGGCGGTGACCACAATCTGCTCGCTCGCAGCCGCCGGCGAAAGCACGATTTCCAGGTGAGCCGATACGCCGGTTTCCACGTTCCAATTCTGTTGAACCACGGCGAAGCCTTTGGCTTGGACTGACACGGTGCCGCTGCTCCGTGGCACGGAGTCGAAGACAAAACCGCCGCCGGAATCGGTGAACCGTGAAAGCGCAGTCGAGCCGGCGCGCAGATCGACTTGCGCGCCCACAACAGCCGCGCCGCTCGAATCACGAACCACGCCTTCGATGCGGAACGACTGGGCGCTGGCTTGAGCGGCGAAGAGCAAGATACCAAGACAAACTTCGAGCAGTAAGACAAGAAAACCCCAGGGCAACATCCTCTGCTTCATGGGCTAACTCACCCGCGCCTTTTCGATTTCCTCGCTGGCAATGTGGAAACCAGTGTTGGCCGCGGGAACGCCAGCATAAATTCCGGTCTGCAAAAGCACTTCTTTCAGATCGCACGGCTCCAATTCATGCGCAAGGCCGGCGCCGGCATGGAGGCGAAATTCCTCCCATCGCCCGAGAGAAGCCATCATGGCGAGCACCAGCATGCGCCGCGTGCGCGGGTCGAGGCCCGGCCGAGTCCAGATGGTTCCCCAGGCATAGCGGGTGATCAGGTCTTGAAACTCGCGGGTAAAATCACTAGTCGCTGCGATGGCGCGGTCCACGTGGACGTCTCCGAGTACGGAGCGGCGTACGGCGAATCCCGCCCCGAGCGGATCCTCGGAAGCCTGCGCCGGCTGCAAGAAATCCAGCAATGCGGCAGAAAAGGAGCGCGGGCATTCGAGGTTTGAAATATGGGCTGCCGGCAGGCGAACTGAGCGCGCGCCGGAGATTTCCCGAGCCAGCACCTCACCATGTCCGGACCACGGGGTCGAGATGTCGCGATCCCCGCCTATGACCAGAGTTGGAACGCGAATTTCCCGAAGCCACGGCCCGGAATCGAAATCCCGCAGCACGGCGCAGCAACCGGAGTAGCCGGCTGGATCGGTCCCGAGCAAGACCGACTTTGCCCCATTCACATAGACCTCATTGCGAGCGGCCGCGCCAGGGGAAAAGAATCTCTGCATGGAAAGGTCGAGAATCGCCGCCATGCCACCGTCAAGCACGGTGCGGATGCGGTTCTCCCAGTTCTCGCGTGGCCCGAAGCGGAATGAAGTGTTTGCCAGAACCAGAGCCGTCAAGCGTTCGGGCGAATGGCGGGCCAGCCATTGGCCCACCGCGCCGCCGAGCGAAAGACCGCAGAAGGCGAACTTTGTGATTCCCAGAGAGTCGGCCAGCGCAAGTGCGTCGTTCCCCAACTGCTCAATGGAATAGTCGCCTTTAGGAGCATCAGAAGCGCCGTGGCCACGGGTGTCATAGCGCAGAACTTGAAAATGCGGCAGCAAATCCGCCACCTGCGGGGCCCACATGCCATGGTCGGTCCCGATGGAATGCGCCAGCAGCAGGACAGGCCGGTTTGGCTTGCCCTCCAGGCGGTAATACAAGCGCATATTGCTAACCGTGGTAAGCGGCATGGTTTCAGTCCTTTTCGCCGTCAGAACCATCCGACGCGAGCAGGCGCAGGCGAAATTCATCGGCGGCGCCGAGATACTGTTCTGGCACTTCGAGATCGCGGAGCGCTGCTCTCTCGAGGTGGCGTGTGACCTCCGGCATCTCGGCCAGCACTTCGGAGAGATGCCGAGCCTGCGCGACGCTTCGCCGGGCGGCTTCTTCGAGAACCTTGTGAGCAACATCGCGGCCCACTTTTTCCGCCAAGAGCATCATGGCCCGCTCTGCAAAGATAAGTCCACGAGTGGCGTCCAGATTGGCAGCCATTCGCGTCGAGTCGACGGTAAGTTCTTCCGCGACCTCGGCCATGGAAGCGATGGCGAGCCCCGTTGCCTGGACCAGCGCCGCGACTGTGGGCCATTCCGCTTGCCCGCCGCCCACGCCGCGTTCGTGCTCCTGCACCATCGAAGAGAGAAAACTCGCAACCATCCCCGGAACGCGTTGCGCCGCCGCGAGCGTTAACGCGCAGCCGACCGGGTTTTGTTTGTGCGGCATGGTGGAGGAACCACCTCGGCCTTGCCCGCCCGGCTCTGCCACTTCTGCAATTTCCGCTTGCATCAACAGGCTGATGTCGCGGGCCATTTTGCCCAACGAAGCGGTGAGCACTCCGCAAGCGCAAACCAACCCCGCCAGACGATCGCTCTGGGTGTGCCAAGGCGCGTCGGGAAACCCCAATCCTAGTTCCGTTGCCAGCTCGCGTCCCACCGCAGTTCCCTGACTGCCTAGCGATGCCAGAGTGCCGCTGGCCCCGCCGAATTGTACGACCGCAGCTCGCGCGAAATTTCCGGCGAGATTTTTCCGAGCGCGTCGAACGGCTCCCAGCCAGCCAGCCGCCTTGAGCCCAAAGGTGATAGGAGGCGCGGGTTGCAGCAGGGTTCGCCCGAGCATCACCGTCTTGCCGTGCCGCTCCGCCAATCGGCGCAACGCCCCTTCCAAGCGATTGAGATCGGCTTCCAGGATGGGCTGGGCGCGCTTGAGCAGCAGGGTCAAGGCGGTATCCGCCACGTCCTGGCTGGTTGCGCCCCAATGCACGAAGCCCGCTGCAGCGGGATCGCGCTCCCGAACTTTTTCAGTGAGCGCTTTGACCAACGGGATGGTGGGAGTTCCGGCCCTTAAGCTGTCGCGGGAAAGAACTGCGGCATCGAAGGCTTCCGCTTGGCCGGCAGCCGCGATGGCATCCGCTGCAGTTTTCGGTACGATGCCAAGCTTCGCTTCCGCCCGCGCCAGTGCCACTTCAAATCGAAGCATCGCCTGCAAGACTGACTCGTCGGAAAACAGATCGGCCAGCGCTTCCGTGGTGGCCAGACTTTCGATCAGCCGCACCGGCATGCAGGCCTCTCCTCCATTTCAAACATGCACTCAGACATGTGAGGGTAACATTCCATTGCCGGGCGAGGCTACACGTCGAAAAACACGGTTTCGTGCTCGCCTTGAAGATGAATCTCGAAGTTCCAAGCGCCGGGACGAGCAGAGTCTGGACGCGCCAGCAGCGTGCCACGCCGCTCCTGCGGGACCAATGCGAGAACGGGATCTTCTTCGTTCGCGGCATCACCGGCGAAATAAGCACGAGTGAAAAGCTGCTTGAGCATGCCGCGAGCGAACACCGCAATATTCAGGTGAGGCGCTTGCGGAACGTTCCCCGTCCCAGGCACGCGCCCAGGGCGCACGGTTTCAAACTCACAGCTTCCATCTGACGCGGTCGCCATGCGTCCAAAACCAAAGCATGCGGAATCGACTGCTTCTTGTCGCGGGTCGTCGGGATGGTTGTACTTGCCCTCGGCATCTGCCTGCCAAATCTCAATCATGGCGTCGTTCACCGGCGAACCCTCGCCGTCAAGAACACGACAGCTTAACCGCATACGCTCGCCTTTCGCGTGGGGACCGGCGATCTGCGGGTCCGAATGTTTCGCCGTGGTCAGGCTGAAGTGAAAAAAGGGGCCGACGGTCTGCGAAGGAGTTGGAACAAAACTCATGATCGAGCCTCGAAGGGTGTCGCCTCAGGACCGCGCAGCACGATGTCAAACTTGTATCCCAGCGCCCATTGTGGCTGGGTTGTCTCCAGATCGAACTTGGAGATCAGGCGCTGTCTCGCCTTCTCGTCTGGAATCGATTGGTAGATGGGATCGAAAGCAAATAGCGGATCGCCGGGAAAATACATTTGCGTCACCAGCCGCGAAAGGAAGACGCGGCCAAAAATTGAAAGATGAATGTGCGCCGGCCGCCACGCGTTGTAATGATTCAGCCAAGGATATGCGCCCGGCTTAATGGTAACGAAACGATACGCTCCGTTCTCATCGGTCATGGTACGACCAGCGCCGGTGAAGTTGGGATCGAGCGGAGCAGGATGCTGGTCCTTCACGTGAACATAGCGTCCGGCGGCGTTCGCTTGCCAGATTTCAATCAAGGCGTCCGGTACCGGGCGGCCGTTGCTGTCGAGGACGCGGCCGGTCACGATGATGCGTTCGCCAAGCGGTTCGCCCGAATGCTGGCGCGTAAGATCGTTGTCCGTCTCTCCGACGGCATCGTGCCCATAAAGTGGACCCGTAACTTCCGACAAGCTGTGCGGCAGAAAAATCAGAGGTTTCCGCGGCGAACGCAACACGGTGGAGCAATAGGGGGGATAAAGCGACTCCGGCTGGCTGCCCGGTTCCAGGCGCCGATAAGGCGTGATGATCGAACGTTCGTTCGTTACGCGGCTCATTCAACCCCTAGCCCGATCAGGCAACAAGCGCAAAGACTTCGCTAAGCAGCGAATATTATCGCAGCGGGCCCGCTTTGTCACCACTATCCGCGAGGAGAAACCCAAAATCAAGCCTGGGAGCCACGTGGCCGCGAGAGGCTTCGGATAACCTCCGCCGGAATCGGCCGCGACTTCATGTGCTCAGGATTGCTGGGATCACAGCCCGTCCAGACGCGCGTCTCGACACCCTCCACCGCCAATATATCTCCCTTGAAAAACCGATGCTGGACGAGAAAACTACTCTTCCGCCATTCCAAGACGCCGGACCGCGCTAGCAGCACATCGCCGACCGTGGAGGGCACGAGAAATCGCACCTTCAGGTCGACGAGGGGGATTCCAATGACGCCGTGCCTCTTGAACAGTGCAGCCGTGGGGATTCCCGCTTCGGCGAACAAGCCCGTGGTGCAGGCGTCGAACCATTTCAGGTACCGGGGATAGAAGACAATGTTCGCGGGATCGCAGTCGCCCCACTCCACCAAGAAGCGCTTTTCGCTTACCAGCATTTTCTGAGACCTCTCCTCGAATAATGATTGAGACGTCCTGCTCTGACGGAGTTGGTTCTGAATGCGCGTTACCGGTCGTTGGCGAATCCGAGGCTGCCCGTTGACCGCGCCGCAGAATAACACGGCTTCCTCAAAACCAGACTCCAAAAGTTCAAAACCTCGCACCGTTACCATCTGTACACTAGAATGGTTATCCTAGGAACTAATTAGGAGTGATGGAGTCCCAACCAATATGGCTACTGCGTTCATTTGCCAGGGAGCGCGCACACCAATCGGACGTTACGGCGGCGCGCTTGCCCAAGTTCGCACCGACGACTTGGCAGCGCATCCCCTCGCGGTGTTGCGGCAAACCTTCGCCAAGAGCGATTGGGAAGCACTTGACGAGGTAATTCTCGGGTGTGCCAATCAAGCGGGGGAAGACAATCGCAACGTGGCGCGAATGGCTTCCCTGTTGGCCGATCTCCCCCTTACTATTCCCGCCGTCACCGTGAACCGCCTCTGCGCCTCCGGCATGGAAGCGGTTGCGGCCGCGGCCCGAGGAATCGCCACCGGCGAGATATCCCTAGCCCTCGCGGGCGGCGTGGAAAGCATGAGCCGCTCGCCCTTGGTGATGCCCAAGGCCACGTCGGCGTTCTCGCGGCATGCCGAGATTCACGACACAACCCTGGGCTGGCGGTTCATCAATCCCCTCATGCAGAAGAAGTACGGCACCGCATCCATGACGGAAACCGCGGAGAACGTTGCTGCCGCTTACAAGATCGAGCGCCCGGCGCAAGACCAGTTCGCGCTGCGATCCCAGCAAAGAGCGGCAGCCGCGCGAAAATTGGGGTTTTTCGCCGATGAAATCGCGCCCGTCAACATTCCCGGCCGGAAGGACACAACTAACGTCGTGACGGACGATGAGCACCCCCGGCCGGACACTACCCTCGCGGCGCTCGCTAAGCTGGCTCCTATTGTTCGCGAAAATGGTACGGTAACGGCGGGAAATGCCTCGGGAATCAACGACGGCGCTTGCGCCATGTTCGTGGCTTCCGAAGAAGCCGCCCAACGCTTCGGACTTACGCCTCTTGCCCGCGTGGTGGGCACCGCGACTGCCGGCGTTGACCCCAACCTTATGGGAATTGGTCCCATCCCCGCAACTCAAAAGCTGCTGGGACGGCTGGGACTCTCGATCAGCGATATCGATTGGATTGAATTGAATGAGGCCTTCGCCGCTCAGGCGCTGGCGGTGACGCGCGCGTTTGGCTTGCCCGATGACAGCGAAAAGGTGAATCCCAACGGCGGCGCGATCGCTCTCGGGCACCCCTTGGGAATGAGCGGAGCGCGATTAGCCCTGACCGCCGCCCACCAACTGCGGCGCACGAAAACGCGCTACGCCCTGGCCACCATGTGCATTGGCGTGGGTCAAGGGACGGCAATGCTGCTGGAGCGGGCTTGAATCCCCGGCGCCGCCCGGCGGTTCAGATATCCACCGCGTCGGACCGAGGCAGCAAAGCGCAGGCGCTTCTTAGGGCTTCCTCGGCGCCATTGGGCCTGACGAACTCGAACCCATAGCGGAAGGCAGTACGGTTTCGCACAAACGCCAGTAGTTTCATGCGGCGGTTCGGTAGTTTGAATTCCAATTGGATAACTTCTCCGACCGGAACCTCAATAACAAGAATCGCCGACATCCCACGTTCGCTGATCTCCAGCGAGTGGCCGGTGAGGTGGCCAGCGGTGCGGGAGTTCACCTGAATTTCAACGTCCAGCTTGAACCTTTGATAGTGGCGCTTCTCAAAGCGTCTTTGTTCTTCCAATCTGGCCTCCAGCGGCACGATCCCGGCGGAGTCATTTCAGATATCGCAACCGTTAAAGACGTGGTTAGCTCCGTCTCCACGGCGAACCGGCGGTTTGCGGAGTGTAGCCGCTGCGCTCCCCGACCGCGGCGCAATTCCGCAACACGTTCCAGTTTTGTAACGCTTGCGGAAATGCGGTCTCTTGCCGGTTCGAGCCAAGAGACGGTGCTCAGCTATACTCTTAAGATTGCGGCCTGTGGCTCAAATCACATGTAGCGCCATTCTGTTTGACATGGACGGCGTCTTGCTCAATTCGACGCCGGCCGTCGCTCGGGTTTGGCGGCAATGGGCTATAGAACGCGGATTCGATCCGAAAGAAGTCGTGCACAAAGCCCATGGCCGGCCCAGTTTGACCACCATCCGCGAATATCTTCCTCACGCCGACCACGCAGCCGAGAATCGCGAAGTCGAGCGCCGCGAAATCGCCGACTTGGATGGCGTGGTCGCGTTGCCCGGCGCGGCGGAACTCTTGCGGTCACTTCCGGCCGATCGCTGGGCCATCGTTACTTCTTGCACACGACCTCTGGCGGAGGTGCGGCTCAAGGCGGCGGGCCTCCCACGCCCGGCCTGCTTCGTCACCTCCAACGACATCAAGAATGGCAAGCCCGCGCCTGATCCGTACCTTAAAGGGGCGGAGAAGTTGGGGTTCGCTTCCCGCGATTGCTTGGTGGTGGAAGATGTGCCGGCGGGAATCCAGTCTGGCAAGACTGCGGGGTGTCGCGTGGCTGCGCTAAGTACTACGGTGGGCGCGGCGGAACTCACAAAAGCGGGAGCAGACTGGGTGCTGAAAAGTTGTGGCGACGTAGCCCTCGCCGATGGCCTGTGGCAAGGGAAACTGTCGCTTTCACTCCGGCAACACGAACGATGAAAGAGTACTGCAAAGACGGGATTGGGGTGATCCTCTGGGCTCCCAGGGATCAAAGATAGTGACTTTGGTGCTAGGTCGCGACGCCGCCGCTCTGCTATACTAAGCGAGTAATTGTTGCTACGGTTCGCTCGTCATGCGGTGATCCTCTGTTGGATCAGGTCAGATCTTCGATCAACGTTCCGCTTTTCCTGCCTGCCGTTCAATCAACACCAAAACTCAATGTGAGCGGCATGGAACCCACGACGCGAGTCTTTGACCACAAGCCCCTCCAGAAAGAAAAAAAGAAGAATGACGACATTTGTAGAATTCCCGCTGTCTTCTGCTCTTCAGCAGAAGCTGGCCGCAGCTCAATTTACCAACTCAACCGCGGTTCAAGCGCAAGCCATTCCCCACGCCCTGGCCGGCAAAGACGTAATGGCCACGGCGCAGACGGGCACCGGCAAGACGCTAGCCTTCCTGATCCCGATCATTTCCATGTTGGAGCAACAGGCACAGCCGCGGCAGGTGCACGCGCTGGTGTTATTGCCCACTCGCGAACTGGCCATTCAGGTCAATACTGAGTACGAGAAACTGCGCGGGCGGAGTCTCACGAAATCGGCTCTAGTAATCGGCGGCCTCTCGGAAAAAACGCAGATTGACGCGTTGCGCGCGGGCGCAAGCCTGGTGATCGCAACGCCGGGACGCCTGCAGGATTTCATCACCCGCAAGCTGGTCGACCTGAAACAACTAAAAATCCTGGTATTGGACGAAGCGGATCGCATGATGGATATGGGCTTCCTGCCCGCCATCCGGCGCATCATAGCCATACTGCCACAGAAGCGGCAGACGCTTTGTTTCTCCGCCACTATGGAGCAATCCGTCGCCGGGCTGGTGCGCGACTCCATGCGCAATCCAGTGCGTATTTCCACCGGCTCCGTGCTCAAGCCGGTGGAGAGCGTGCAACTGCAAGCCTACGAAGTGCGCCCAACGGAAAAAATGGATGTCCTGCGGCAGCTGCTCTATACCGAGAAGGGTCAGACTTTGATTTTTGCCCGCACCAAGCGCAGCACCGAACGTCTAGCCAAGGAACTGGTCCGCGATGGTTTCGCCGCCGCCATGATTCACGGCGACCGCTCGCAATCGCAGCGCAACGGCGCGCTGGCTGGATTTCAGCAAGGGCGCTTCAAGATTCTGGTCGCAACCGACGTAGCATCGCGCGGCCTTCACGTCGATGACGTAGCCCACGTGATCAACTACGACCTGCCCAATCTAGCCGAGGACTTCATTCACCGGGTGGGACGAACCGGCAGAATGGGCTGCTTGGGCCTCGCGTCCACGCTAGTGGCTGGCGCCGAGGTCCTGGGATTGCGCCAGATTGAGCGCAGCCTGCAGTTGCGCATCGAACGCAAGCAGGTGGATTGGTCAACCACGGAATTGCCCAAGCGGATCGTGCAGAACACCCTGGCTTCGCGAACCCTAACGGCATTGCCTGGCGAGGTCTTCGCCTAGGACGCATTTCTCCAAGAGGGACGACTGGGAAGGGCACGGCTTCAGCCGTGCTCTTAGCCTCGCCCACGGCTGCGCTCCAGCGTCTGAGATAGGCCGCAGATGGACCGGCACGCCACAGCCGCCAAAACCGGAAATATTTCGCCGACATCCGGCTCGACTAGGAAGTCGTGCCCTTCCCAAGTCTCACACGCGGTGGCTCGCGGCACTCCAATGCTGCCGTCATGGGTTCATGTTTTTCGGGGCGGCTTTCCCAGGAACATTCGTCTGCAATTCGAGGCTCCACTTCCAAATTTTTCCCGGCGATAGTTTGACCAACCCACGCCCCGTGTTCAAAGAATTCTGAATACCGAACCACGGCTCCGGGCACAGATAGCCCACCTGCGGTCCACCATAGATGACGAACCGCACCAGCGGTTCCGGCAACTTGGAGCTGGCTGTCTGCGTGATCCGCACCGAAAGCCCTTGCGGGTCTAGCAATCGCGCAAACGGCTGGCGGCCATATCCCGCCAGCGGCAGGGCGACGTGTGCATCGAAATCGCCCAACCGTTGCTCCGCGGCAAACGATCCCGGCTGTTGTTCGCCGCTCAGCGTTCCTTGCGGCGTGCGCAGCAGTTGGCTGGTGTTGTTGGTTTGCAACATCATGTTGGCGGGGTCGGTGCCCTTTAGAAAAGGCACATTGAACGCGATGTGATTCCCAATCGAGAACGGCATGCGATCCCGGTTCGCGTGATCGGCCGTCACCTTGTAGTCGATGGTCAAGCCCTTCTTGGACAGATGGTAGGTCACCTCCAACTGAAACCCGAAGGGATAAAACTGCCGGGTGGCTTCAGAATCGTGCAGCTCGAGCGTCACTTGCGCGCCCCGGTCATTAGCCAATCGCTCGCTTTCAATTTCTTTCCAGGGAAGAGTCCGAGCGAACCCGTGGCAGGGCATGGGATAGGTCTTGCCGTCCAGTAAATAGCTCCCATCGCCGCACGCCGAACCCGGAACGGTCCCGATCGGATATTGCCCGCCCACCACCGGCCACAGCACCGGCGCCTTGCCCTTGAATCCCGGCCCCGCCGAGTAATCGCGCGCGTGATACAGCAGTTCGATCCATTCGCCCTTGAATTTCATGCGATAGCTGCTGAGTTCTCCGCCTTCCGAGGGTGCGACCGCAGCCTCGATCCCGTGCACATGATCTCGCAGCACGATGACCGCTGGCGATCCGGGAGCGCCAGCGGGTTCGTCCGTCACGGTATAGCGGACTTGGGCAAATGCCGGCCAAGCCGCACAGCAGATCGCAAGCAAGATGATCCAGCCTGATCGCGCGCTCATTTGGATGATTCCTTTCGCGGTGCAAGAAGTCCGAAACTGATCACGTTCGAGCCAGCCTCCAAAGCTATGTACTGAGTCCCATTGACCGCGTAGGTCACCGGCTGGGCGCTGATCTCCTGACCGGTGTTGAAGTGCCAAACAATTTTCCCGGTCTTCGCGTCCAACGCGACGAACTCCCCGGTAACCTCGCCCGAAAAAATCAAGCCACCCGCCGTCGAGAGCAACCCACCTCCAAAACCGGTCGAGCCGACGCGCTCGTGTTCCCAGACCAGATTGCCAGTCGTCAGATCGAAAGCGCGAACGTACACTTTCCAGGAATCGTCGACAAGAAGCACATCGCCGGTTGCGCGATACTGATAGCCGCCCGGTCGAAATGCCTCGGTTGATTTAGTGGCCATCCCGCAACCTTCAAGCGACACTGCATAGAACAGACCTGTTTGCGGACTGTAAGCCGGAGACATCCAGTTCGTCGCCCCGATCGACGACGGACACACCTTGGTTCCCGTTAGGCTGGGCTCGATCCCCGGAATACGAATCGGCTTGCCATCCGCAGTCAGCCCGGTGGCCCAGTTTAGCTGATGCACGAATGCATTGCCGTGCAGGAACTGCCCGGTGACGCGATCCAAAATGTAGTAAAACCCGTTGCGATCGGCGGTCGCCATCAGCTTGCGCATCTTCCCTTGATAAGGGACGTCAGCCAGAATCGGAATCTCCACCGCATCCCAGTCCATGACGTCGTGCGGAGTGAACTGGAAATACCACTTCAACTTTCCCGTCTCCAGATCCAGCGCGACCACGCACTCGGTATAGAGGTTATCGCCGACGCGAACGTCGCCGTTGAAATCCGGCGATGGATTCCCAATTCCCCAATAAAGCAAATTCAATTCGGGATCGTAGCTGCCGGTGAGCCAGGTATCGCCGCCGGCCGTCTTCCAGGAATCGCCCGCCCAGGTTTCCGACCCAGGCTCCCCGGGCTTCGGAATCGGGTTCCAACGCCACAGGCGCTTTCCGGTGATTGCATCGTACGCGTCCACAAAGCCATTGAGTCCGCGGTCTCCAGGTGCAACTCCGGTGATCACTTTTCCATTCGCGATCAGCGGCGCGGTCGGCGACCAGAATCCTTCGCTCGCTTCCGCCATTTTCGTTTCCCAAATCTCGTTGCCGCTCGCGGCATCGAGCGCAATAAGGTAGTCGTCCGCCGTGGTGAAATAGACTTTGTCGCCATAGATGGCCACGCCTCGGTTCAGCCCCTTTGGAATCGCCGGTATGCGATGGTATTCCCAAATCAATCGTCCACTGCGGCCGTCAACAGCATAAATCTCGTTCGGTTGCGTCACATACATGACGCCATCCGCCACGATCGGCACGCTCTCCAGGCGGCTGGCACCTGGTACATGAAAAATCCATTTGGCGGTCAGCGTCTCGACGTTCGAAAGATTCACTTGATCGAGACTGCTATGCCGGCGGCTGTCAAAGCTGCCGTTGTAGGTGAGCCAATCGTTTCCCGGGCCCTGCTCTAACCGCTTCTCGGTGATCTGCGCGGAAAGGGATGAGGCGAGAATCCCCAGTGCAATCCACAGAAAACCAAATCTGGTTGACCTCATCGCCCGATCTCGCTTTCTCCCTGCTCCTCGACGTGCACTTTGGCGCGGGCTTGCCGGCTTAGCATCGCCACCAGGTCCTGAAACTCTTCGGCGGTAAGTTGCTTGTCGACGTCATGGGGCATCAGCGACTTCTTTGCGTGAACGACCTCCCGCAACTCGCTCTTGTCGTAGAGATGAAGCCTGTTATGCGTGTCCAGAATCTGAATGGAGAATTCGTCTTCGTTCTTGGCGACTCCTTCGACAGCCTCTCCATTCTGGGTGATGACTTTGACCGGGCGATAGCCGGTCGGAATCGGTTGCTCTTGCGTCAGTGATTCCACCAAATGTTTCAGCGTCACCTGCGCCCCGATGCTCGATAAATCCGGGCCAATCGTCCCTCCCTGGCCGCGGATCATATGGCACTGTTGGCATCTGCCTTTGCCTTGGAAAAGCATGGCGCCACGGTCTGGATCACCCGGAACAAAGCTGTCCGACGCCGTGCCCCGCAGGTTTCGGATATAAGCCACGATGCGCCAAATGTCTTCATCGGGCAGCCCGAGCGCCGGCATCGCCGTGCCGGGAATGCCTTTCTTGATCGTGTCGAAAATTGCGCCTTCACTCAGGCGAAAGAACCGGCGATTGCCCGCCAATGCCGGGGCCCGTTCTCCTTCGCGGCCCTCGGGACCGTGGCATTCGGTGCAGGTTTGGTCGAATAGGGCGCGGCCTGCGGCTACGACTTCCGGTCCATTGCCCATAGGATTTTCAGGTTTGGGAGCCTGCGCCTGCAGAAGGAGAACGGGCAGAGTAAAAAACGCAACGACTCGGAATCCGGCCGAGCACAATCTCCGTCTGATCTTTTTCGATCCGCTTCCGTTATGCAAGATCGGGTGTTCCTTTCGGGTCTCGCAAGGAGCAATCCGCCGCTCCTCCGCGGGGAAATGGCGAAAAGCTTTGTGGGGTACTAAACATAAATGCGAAGCGACAACTCCATCAACAGAATTCGTCTGGAGGGGTGTTTCGGTTTGCGGCCTGGGGAAAACACCCAGGCGGGGCATTTTCCCGTAATCCATATATCGCTTTGTGGTCATCTCGCGCAAAGTCGCTGAATGCAAAGGGTTCCCGTGCGTGTCTCACTGCACCCTTCATTGTGCGTTAGATCACGGCTGAGCGGCGGACTACGGTCTCTAATCGAGAGTGCTGAATCCAGCAGCTTCCCTGGGGTGCCGCAATGATCAATGAAAATGACAAGCAGGTCTTTCTGTGTAAAAGATTGCAGCGCTTGGGTTTTGCCGCGAAACGGCGGGTAAAGCTCTATGGCGAGGAATTTGACCTGATCTCCGATCCCGTCCCCCATGGACGCGGATATGGCATCGACGGCATTTCGCGGAAATCCGGCAACTTGCGTCGCGTGGCCATACCGATCTCAGTGGTTCAGACCATCGAACATGAGCTGCGCGTGATGGAGCGGAAGGTTCTTGCCGCCTAAGTGGGATCTTTCTCGTTCTTGACATCAATGAAAATCATGGGAAGGTGTGTTAGCGGCGCTGATCGTGAGCCGCTCGATGCTTCTTGCCTTGAGATGCACCACGTGATCCTGGTTTTGCACCACGCCTGAAACCAGAACGAACCGTTCATTCAATACCGCCATCCGATTCTTGTCATAGAAGTCAGGACTGATAATCACCCTTGAAGTTCCCGTCTCATCTTCCAGCGTCATGAAGATGATCCCCTTGGCTGTTCCCGGCCGCTGGCGCGTAATCACGCAGCCGGCCACCGTGGCTTCCTTGCCGTGAGGAAGATTTTTTAATTCGATGGCGGACTTGACTCCCCGCGCCCGCAAAATATCCCTGCGGTATGCCATGGGATGGTGCCCCGTAGTCAATCCAGTTCCGTGATAATCGGCGACCAGTCTTTCTTCGACATTCATGCGCCGCAAGGGCGAGGCCAAATCCATCTCCGCGACGCCTTCGAGCAGAGGCCCGCTTCTTCGGACCGCCCTTTCCACCTGCCATAACGCATCACGGCGATGCAGCTTGGCATCTTCGGAAAGATGATTCAGCGCCCCGATGTTCGCCAGCATGGCGAGATTGTCGCGGCTGAGAGCAGGCACGCGCCGCGCCAAATCCTCCACCGACACAAAAGAGGAACTCGCGCGCTCGTGCACCAAGGTTTCCGCTGCCGCTTGTTGCAAACCACGCACATAGCGAAGGCCCATGCGCAGCGCAAGCCCGCCCTCGGCGTCAGGTTCCAATGTGCAATCCCAATGGGACCGCGCAACATCCACCGGCTTCACTCGCAACCCGTGCCGTTGAGCATCTTTAACAATGGTTGCCGGATGGTAGAAACCCATCGGCCAATTGTTCAACAGAGCCGCCGTGAATGCCGCCAGATAACGGACCTTCAGAAAAGCGCTGGCGTAGGCAATCAGGGCAAAGCTCGCCGCGTGCGACTCGGGGAAACCGTACAGAGCAAATGAAGTGATGAACCCAATCAGTTGATCCTGCGTTTTGGTTGTAATGCCGTTCGCGGCCATGCCCGCGCGTAGCTTAGTTTCAATCTCCCGCATGCGCTGCTGCGAGCGCTTGCTGCCCAGCGCACGCCGCAACTCTTCCGCCTGGCCGCCGCTGAAGTTGGCGCAGATCATGGCCAGCTTCAGAAGTTGCTCTTGAAATAGCGGCACCCCCAGCGTTCGCTCAAGCACAGGGATCAGCGATTCATGCGGGTAGGTCACGGGTTCCTTGCCTTGCCGCCGTTTCAGATACGGGCTGGTCATCTCGCCGGTAATTGGACCGGGCCGAATCAACGCGACTTGCGTGACCAAATCGTAAAAACGGGTTGGATTGTTGCGCGGCAGCGAGGCCATTTGCGCGCAACTCTCGATCTGGAACATGCCAATCGTGTCCGCTTTGCGAATCGTGTCATAGATGTCGGGGCAATCCTGCGGCAGGTGCGCCAGATCGACTTCGTCGCCATAATGATCGCGGATCAGCCCGATGCTGTCTTTAAGAACCGCCATCATGCCCAGTCCCAACAAATCCACTTTGATAAGCCCCAGATCGGCGCAATCGTCCTTGTCCCATTGCACGACTACGCGCCCCGGCATGGTCGCAGGTTCGAGCGGCACCACAGAATCAAGCTGCCCCTGACAAACCACCATCCCCCCTGAATGCTGGCTAAGATGCCGGGGCAGAGCCTGCACGCGCTGGCAGAGATTGAGATAAACGGCGATTTGAGGATGCGTGAGATCCAAGCCAGTATTGGTGAATTGCCTCTCCAGCGTGTCATTCGGGTCGCGCCACTCCCAGGAACCCACGACCGCCGACAACCGGGCCAGCGTGTCTTCATCGAAGCCGAGCACCTTGCCCATTTCCCGTGCCGCCGAACGCCCGCGATAGGTGCACACATTGGCCGTCATAGCCGCGCCGCGCTTGCCATAGTGTTCATACACGTATTGAATGACTCGCTCGCGCTGATCTCCGCTCGGCAAATCGAGATCGATATCCGGCCACTCGCCGCGTTCTTCTGAAAGAAAACGTTCGAATAGCAAATCCATGCCAATCGGATCAACCGCCGTGATGCCCAGCGAATAGCAGACGGCGCTATTGGCTGCCGAGCCTCGCCCTTGCACCAGAATCCCGTTCCGTTCGCAGAAACAAACCAGATCCCATACGATCAGGAAATAGCCCGCAAGCTTCAGCTTTTCGATAAGCGCCAGTTCTTTTTCGAGTTGCGTTCGCACGCGGGCGCTGACCGGCCGATAACGGCAACGCGCACCCTCCCATGTGCGTTTATGCAGAAAGGAATCCATAGTCTCCCCTTCCGGTACCGGATAGCGGGGAAACTCATATCCCAACTTTTCCAAGCTGAATTCCAGCCGGGACGACAACTCGCAAGTATTCGCGACTGCCTCCGGCAGGTCGGCAAAAAGATGCGCCATCTCTTCCGCGCTCCGAACGTAGCGCTGAGAATTTTGAGCAAGCAGCCGGCCCGCGGTATCGAGCCGGCGTTTGTTCTTGAGGCAGGTGAATACGTCCGCAATCTGCCGTTCGCCGGGAGTTGCATAGCACACTCCATTGGTTGCGAGCAACGGAAGATGTTGCTCCCGAGCCAGTTCAACGGCCGCTTGGTTCCGCGATTCCTGAAAGCGGTCGGCGTGCCTCTGCAGTTCCACATACACGTTTTCGCGGCCAACAGTGGAAGCCAGTTGTTGCAGCAACTGGCGGCCGCCCTCGATTCCATTTTTTGCTAAAGCCAGCGCCAGCGGACCGTTTTCATCGCCGGTTAAGCAGATCAGCCCTTGCGCATGACTCTGCAATTCGGCGAGTCCCACGGCAGCAATCGTCTTCTTGTTAGCGCGTAACTTCGCAGTCGTTATCAGACGACAAAGATTCTGATAGCCAGCGCGGGACGTGACCAGCAACGGATAACTTCCACCCTCCGCCACGCTGACTTCCGCTCCCACGTGCGCTTTGATTCCGCATCGCTTGGCGGCCATGTGAAATCGCGGCGCCCCATACACTCCATGTCTGTCGAGGAGAGCCATGGCCGGCATCTGCAACTCGGCGCATGCCGAGACCAGGGATTCCGGCAAAGAAGCTCCTTCTAGAAAACTGAAAGCCGACCGGGCGTGTAATTCGACGTATGGCATGGCAGCGAACGTGTGGAGCGGCTCTAATCGAAAACTCCTTCCACAAACCACTGTTTACGAATCCGATCGCGATAGATGCGGTAGTAGCCCAGGCCTGCCGGAGTCTTCAGCGCCACATCCCACTCCTCGCGCAACCAGGCAAAAGCGTTCCACCAATCGCCGGATGTGCACCACGGTCCCGAGGCCGCAAGCACACGGCGGGGCCGATGCCATAGCCAAACGAAATGCGGCTTCTCCCCATCAAGCTGAACGGAAGTTTCCATGGCAGGCCGAAAGACGCGCAGCGCAATGATGGGAGCAATCGCCTGGGATGGATTTGCCGGTTCGATCGCGTGCAATTCGCCCACACTCGAAAAATGTCGCACGCTGAAACTGCCTGGCCTGTGCGTGTCCACCAGACAGGGCGATCCCACGCAATCCCTTCCATCTTCGTCCGTACTGCCCACTACGCCACGAATCCGCTCCAAAGTAATTTCAAGCTTCTCCGGCTCGGGCGAGGGCGGCGCAAAAAGATTCCCCTGTGCCAGGCGAGGTTTTACAGGCACAACTTCGACGGTCAGCTTGCGCATAGGCGCGGAAAATGTCGTCCGCTCCAGATGCAGGCGAATCAGCCCGAACAGCATGTTTCTGTCTTGCGTGGGAACCGGCAGTTTCCAGTCATGCTGATACCGCTCTCCGTCTTGCCCGCTCTGTATCTGCCTGACTTCAAATCCCACCGTCAGCCGTAGTTCATTGGCCGCCAACGAATTGGCGATCAAACGCGCGCAAATCTGCTGCAGAAGCCGGTTCAGAATAAAGAACAGCGACTCCAGAGTTTCCACCGGATCTTCGAATTCAAAACTCTCGACAAATTCCGCCGCCGCTTCCGCAGTCAACAGTGGGCGCTCCATTTCTCCCCGCGCCAGCTTCTGCAAGTACAGGCCTTCCTGCCCCAGTCTTTCGACCACGGCGACCGAGGGCAAAGCGGCTAGCGCTTGAAACGTTTGAACTCCCCAACCATGCAAAACTTCCAGCATTTCCGGCGAGATGGGGAGCACGCGCACCGGCAAGGGCGCCAATCGCCGCGCCTCGTCGCCGGCTGGAATAATCGTGGTGGCGGAGAATCCGCGCGCGGCATGAAGTGCCGTATCCGGATTCGAAGCGATAGCAACCCGAAGATCGAATCCGATTACATTCGCCTCCACGGTCATGTTGCGGGCTGCGTTCTGCGGAGGGCCAAAAAGCTTTTCCGTGCCCGACAGATCTAAAATGACCGCCCCGGCGCAAGTAGATTCCACCCGCGGAGAAAATCCGCCGGCGAATTCCACCAAGGCATTTTGTGCGCTTTCTTCGAGTTCGACGATTCGCTTGCGCAGCAAAACTCCGCCGTAGGTTCCCACTTGCAACTTGGTCATGCCAATCCGAATTCCTGCCCGCTGGGCAGCAGGATTGGTAGCGAAAACTCTAGGAAGATTGGCGGGCCCGTCGAGAACGGCCAGCAGAGATTGCTTAAGAGCCGTCCTTATTTCCACCGGCTCGGCCAGCAACGACGCCTGCACGGGAAAATCGTCGACATATAAGCACGCAAACATTGGCCTATGCCCATTGTGTGTGCAGAGAAAATCCCGATCTTTCCGAACGCACCGGCTTCTTATCGCGGCCGCGCGCCACTTCCACCTTGAGGTTGAATTGCGTAAGCAAATTCCCCGAGAACACGGCGGGATCGCTGGAGACTCGCAACACCAATCCCGCGCAGCTGGTGGCGTGCGGCTCCTGCTCGATAAAAACCAGCGCCGTCGCTTGCTTTTCGATCACCCGGCTGAAACGAAACCACGAACTCAGCGGGACCTTGCGAACCACTCGCTCTGGTATCCCGCTGAGGTCCACCGCAATCAGCCCAAAGCCGCTGCTCTGCAACAAGATGTCGGCCACCTTGAACGCCTGCTCCAAAGGCGGCAATTTCACTCTGTTCTTCCCGCATCGCACCCATAACAGCCTCGGCAAATGAATTCCCGCGGCCTGTCCTGTAATTGGATCGAAAGAATCGCTGGCGTCCACCAAGGCGCAGAAATGCTCGCGCGAAGCTCGCGCCAGCAAAGAGGTAAGTACAGAAGTTTTTCCCGAAGAGGCCGAATTGCTGCCGCAGATTTCGGTCAGCGCATGCAGGGGAACGCCCTGCACCGCATGATCTATTTGCGCGATACCGGTGGGGATGCACCCCCGCTCCACTCGCCGGTACACCGTAAATGCAGACGGCAGTTTCTCCTCGATTTGGGTGCGTAGCAGAACAGCATTCATTTGTAGTCCCGCTCTTATTTCGCTTTTTATTCGCCTCAAGAAACAGTACACTAGACCCAGGCCAAGCCCCTGTCAATCGGGTATTTTGGGCTTTGCCCTAAAGTGTTGAGGCAGTGGAAAATATTCTTATTGGCACCGCGGGCTTTTCCTACAAAGACTGGGAAGGCACCGTTTACCCCAAGGACCTCAAACGGCTAAAGATCCATCCCCTGGAATATCTGGCGCAGTTTTTCGGCTGTTGCGAGATCAATACATCTTTCTACGGCCACATCAGACCCGAAACCGGAAAGCACTGGGCGGCGATGGTTTCCGCTGTGAACCCGCGCTTTCTGTTCACCGCGAAACTTAATCAGGCCTTCACGCACTCGCCGCTGGCAGCCGTCCAGCCCACTTCCGCCGAAACCCTGCGCCCGCTGCCCGAAGATGAAACCCTCGCCAAAGCCGGTCTCGACAGCCTGGCTACCGCCGGCCGTCTCGGCGCTTTGCTCATCCAGTTCCCCATTTCTTTCAAGAACACCCCGGAAAATCAGACGTATCTAAACAAGCTCCTCAAGAGATTCTCCGAATATCCCCGCGTCCTCGAAATCCGCCACTCCACTTGGAATGTCCCCAACTTTTTCGTGCAACTCGCCCAGCAAGGCGTCGGCTTTGCCAACATCGATCAACCCCTCTTGGGCAAGGCCCTCCGTCCCACCGACTACGTAACTTCGCACGTAGGCTACGTGCGTCTCCACGGTCGCAACTATAAGGATTGGTTCGATTCGGAACAACGCACCGACCGCTACAACTATCTCTACACCCGCAAGGAGTTGGAAGGCTGGGCGGAACGGGTCAAGACCGTCAGCAAGAGTACGGAGAAGACTTTCGTGATCACCAACAATCACCCCGACGGCAAAGCCGCGGTCAGCGCCCTAGAAATCGCCCACCTGCTGACGGGTGAAAAGGTTAAAAGCCCGGAAACCCTGGTTGAAAAATATCCGCAGCTCAAACCGTTTGTGGAAGTGATTGCCGAAACCGGCCATGTTGCTGATTTTAAATAATTAAAGTGGTGGAGCTAGTCGGGCTCGAACCGACGACCTCATCGTTGCGAACGATGCGCTCTCCCAACTGAGCTATAGCCCCA
>Ga0209415_10000789_pt1 | contig 59524 bp, 52 predicted proteins | sample PeaSoiSIISIP2007_FD_187696 | JGI IMG/M metagenome (GOLD analysis project Ga0209415, IMG submission 187696) | Peat soil microbial communities from Weissenstadt, Germany - SII-SIP-2007 (SPAdes) (version 2) | ecosystem: Environmental > Terrestrial > Soil > Wetlands > Peat | place: Germany... | reverse complement strand
GCTGGAGTTCGGCTCGGGGGCGGTGGCGATGCGGTATGAGCCGAGAAGGTAGCCATTGGGCTTGTTAGCCCGAGTCGCCGTGGTTTCCCCGTCAGATCAGTGAGTGCCGTCAGGAATTATCTCGGCGGAAACGTCTCGTCCGTCACCGGTTTCTGTCACCGGTTTCCCGACTTACACACCGATTTCCCCGATTTCCCTGACACGGATTTCCCTACTCGACGGATCTATGGGATCAGGTCAGGCCAAAATCGAAGCCGGGGCATGCGTTGCTGCTATTTGTGCAGCAGAGGCGAGGCGCAACAGGCGGCGAAGTTCAGAAAGGGAAGAATTACCGCATATGGATGCCACTTCCTGAATAACGCTGCCAGCGCGACTGAAACTGGATAGGTGATCGTCGACCAAAAGAACACATACGCTTCAGCAGTGGCACCTCCGTCGAAGGCCATCCCGGACAGGGGTCCGACCAGCATCCATGGAACCAACAGGATTAGCCACAAAATGAACAACGCCCGTACCGCCGAGGGGGCGGGCTGTTTCTGACGACCCTCTCCCCATGCCCACAGAGAAGCGCCTAAGTACAAGACGATGGATGTCGCAACTATGTTGAGAACTATCCGTAAGGGGGGGGCGTCATCGAGGCTTCCCGGCCAAATAGAGCCGCTGTCAGTACACCGCCAGGAAGAGTTAGGAACCAGGCGAAATTGAACACCGACGCGAGTGCTGACGTTGCGCACGCGACCAAGACCGAAAGCATAGCCCATCGACGATTCAAAGATATTCCTAGCATAGGAGATCGTTCCAGTTCTGCCGCACCGCCGGGACTAGCGTTCCGGAAGGAAACCGGTGACGGACGAGACCGTCCCGCACTCTTGCACTCTTGAAACTGATGACCTGACCTTGGTAACCTCGCTACCGAGCGGATAAAGAGCCTCGCTCCCATCCACTTCGCAGCGGCTATTGAGTGAGCGGGATGTTCAGCCGCTTTTCGACTTCGAGTAGCCTGGATTCGACCGTTCCCAGCCGGTTGAGAAAAATAGCGATATTCCCGTCAATCTGGTTGAAGAGCTTGTTCGTAGCTTCGGCAAACCCGTAAAACGCCTGGAGCAGTCGCGTCTCGCTTTCGTGGGTCAACGCCGCGACATTCTGAAGAATCCGTTGCTCTTGTGCATCCATCCGCCCTTCGATACGAGCTTCAAACGCTCGTAAATCGGCTTTCGTGGCGTTGCCGTTCTCCATGGCCATCCGCCGATATCAGAGCATCCCGAAGACGATGCGAATGCTCATGCCAGTAGTTCCGCCAAAATCCTCCCCGCGATTTCTTTCCCGCGCTCGCCCACTTCGCCGATCGGTCCGACGCAGCTCGGGCAGCCGGATTCGCAAGCGCAAGATCGCAGCAGTCCCGCCGCGCCTTCGAGCAGCTTCGGAGCCAGCTTGTACAACGGCTGGCTCTGGCCGATCCCTCCGGGATAGTTGTCATACAGGTACAGGTTCGGCTCGAACGTCTTCAGCCCGCCCGCGATAGCTTCCGTGATCGAGACGCCCAGATCCCTCGGGTCACACATCACGAGCAGCGCACCCACGGTCTTCAGCAGGGAGCCGAGCCCCACCAGTCCGTTCTGTTTCTCCGCCGGCGTCAGATCCGGAAACTTCGCTAGGAACGTTTCCGGAAAATGCAACCAGAACGCGGTCGTGTGCATTTCCTGCTCCGGCATGAACAGGTTCCCCGCGCCGACGTTCTCCATGGTGTAAAACTTCACTTTCTTGAATCCCACCACCTGCGTGTTCAGCCGGACTTCGCCGTGGGCGATCCTTGCACGCACAATCGGCGCGATCGCCGCCGATTCGGCCAATGCACTCGCGTCAGGAGAAGGCCCCCGTCCTACGGGAGCCGACTCGAATTCCTCCAGTTCCTTCACCTGCGTGTAGTCGATCGCGTCCGTGAAATAGTCCGAGTCGACTTGCCGCACGTAGGCCTTGCGGCCGTCGTAGTCGAAACGCTCCACCTGATACTGCCGGGCCTCGTGCAGATAGATGGCTTTCTCATGCAGCGTGGTGAGCGCGGCCGGGAAGGAAACCTCGGCGATCACCCGATGGTCGCCGGTGATATCGACCACCACGAAGTTGTCGCTCGTCACCGAGCGCAGATTCACGGCGTCGGCGGGATAGCTGTCGGAGGTCCAGTGCCAGGCGCCTCCGGAGTGATGGAGGAATTTCAGGTCCGCCAGGAACTGGCACAGCTCCGTGGTTTGAGCGGGGGCGCGCTCGAGTGAACGCTCGTGGTGACCGAATTCTTCCCCATCGCGGATCGGCAGCTCGAACGCCGCGCATTTCAAATGACTGATCAGGATCTCGAGATTGTCCGGGTTGATATAGGCGTGCTCCGGCGGGCGCTCGAAGAAATATTCGGGGTGCTCGACGATGTATTGATCGAGCGGTGCGCTCGAAGCCACCAGCACCGCGAGCGCCGTCGATTGCCGCCGCCCGGCGCGTCCCGCGCGCTGCCAGGTGGACGCGATGGTCCCGGGATAGCCCGCCATCACCACGGCATCGAGCGATCCAATATCGATTCCCAGTTCCAGGGCATTCGTCGCGACCACCGCGCGAATTTCGCCCTCGCGCAACTTGCGCTCAATCTCGCGCCGCTCCTTGGGAAGATAGCCGCCGCGATACCCCCGCACGCCCGGATGATCGTCTTTCAAATAGGTCAGGAGAATCTCCGTCGCCAGGCGGCTGTTGGCGAACACCAATGTTTGCTGGTTTCGATCGAGCAGCTCACGCGCGATCCGCCGCGTCTCATTCAGATAGCCGCGCCGGATGCCAAGGGCCCGGTTCACCACCGGCGGATTATAGAACACCACGTACTTTTCGCCGGCCGGAGCGCCGTTTTCCGAAACCAGCGCGAAGGGCTCGCCAGTAAGGGCCTCGGCCAGTTCCTTGGGATTGGCGATGGTCGCCGAGGAGCAGATGAACTGCGGTGAAGACCCATAAAATTCGCACACCCGCTTCAGCCGCCGCAGCACGTTCGCCAGGTGGCTCCCATAGACGCCGCGATAATAATGCAGCTCATCGATGACGACGTAGCGCAGGTTCTCGAACGCTTTCGCCCACTTGGTGTGATGCGGCAGGATTCCCGAGTGCAGCATGTCGGGATTGGTCAGCACTACGCTCGCGCGCTCCCGAATCGCCCGGCGGGCGTCCTGCGGCGTATCGCCATCGTAGGTGAAGGCGCGAATCTCCGGTACAGACGCGGACCCGCCGGGTTCGTCATCGGGCCCCATCGCATCCACCGCCGCCTGAAACTCTTGCAGTTGGTCCTCCGCCAGGGCCTTGGTGGGGAATAAATACATCGCCCGTGCGCCCGGCTCGGCGATCAGGCGGTTCAGCACCGGCAGGTTGTAGCACAGAGTCTTGCCGCTCGCGGTCGGCGTGACCACCACGACGTTCCTCCCGGCGCTCGCATGTGCGAAGGCCTCGGCTTGATGCGAATAGAGCTGCCGGATGCCGCGCGAGACCATCTGCTTGGTGAGGGCCGGCGCAAGCGATTCAGGGAAATCGGCGAAAATTCCCGAGCGGGCGGGCTGATGGCGAATCGCTCGGACGGGCGAATCCGGATTCGACATCCATTCTTCAAATCGCGCGATCGCTCCGGCAAGGCCCGTCCGCCTGGCCAGCATCCGCTCGTCCCATGGACTCACAGCGGGACTTTGCGTGTGACTCTCAGCCAAGCCACCTTTGGCCGACTCGGGAAATCCTAGGCTCAGGTTCATTCTTCGCCCTTTCTTCGCTTAGGATACCTCGTTGCGAGGAAGGGTGGGAAGGCGAGCGGGCAGTACGTCGCACGCGTTAGGTATTACGCCGGTGGTTGTGGCGCGCGCTTTAGCGTCTGCGCCGACACTTCCTGCGAACGACCTGCGCTGGTTTTCACCCGACTGGATGTGTCGAGAGGAGTCTCGACACGGCACGTAAGAGTACGTGCGCCACCGCGCCCGCTCGAGGTCGCTAGGCGCGCAGGAACTCGTAGCGCTCGAGGGTGGCTGCGAACTCGGAGGCTCCGTGGTCGCCACGGAGAACCTTGCCGACGCAGCGCAGGCGTACGTCTACGCGCGATCCCTTCACCTTTGGCAGGGTGATCATGTACTCGATCGACTCGCCCACCTCGACTGGTCCGGGGGAAGTGAACAATACCCCGGTCGAGCTGACGTTCCTGGTCTCACCCGCCACGCGGGAGTTCTCCTTTGAGCGCACAAGTTCAAAAGGAAGGTGCAGGTCGAAGCGTTGATGTTTTCGTTGTTCGATCACGGTACTTACGAATCTATAGACTAAACGGGCTAAGGTCAATAGGGGAGAGTTTAGTTTTGAAGTCCTATAGTTATAGGACTAACGCCCCAAATTCAGGCGATTAGTTCCACCACGCGCTCGATTTGAAGCACCCGGCAGCGCCCGGCTTGCCGCACGTGGTAGTAAATCCGTACCGGCACTTCCGCGTGACGCTTCAAGAACCAAAGTTGGGCGAATCTTTCGCGAAATGGTTGGCGGCAACTGTGTCGCATGCCGGAAGTTTGAACCCAAGGGCTGCGAATGCCGCCGACCTTCGATCGCATCTCTTTGTCGAATCACCAGATCGCGGCAGCCGGCTGGAGTGAGTGTGGGAAAATGGGAGCTGTACGGAAGCGGTGGGCTTCGCGTTTCGAGTCTTGGGGACCGCCTCCCAGGGAAAGCAGCCACCATCCCAGCCCTTCGTCGTGCGGGGTTTACAGCCCGCAAAGGGTGCGGCGGCACCCTCAGTGCAAACAAGTAACAATGCCGCCGCGCTCCGTTTTGCGGGCGGTTACTCAGAGGGAGGCGAATTGCTCCAGCGCATCACCGTGCACGGCGCACGGCAGCACAATTTGAAGAACATCGACGTCGAGATTCCGCGCAACAGCCTCACCGTGATCACGGGATTGAGCGGATCGGGCAAGTCTTCGCTCGCCTTCGATACGATTTACGCCGAGGGCCAGCGCCGCTATGTGGAAACGTTGTCGCCCTACGCGCGCCAGTTTCTGGATCAGATGGAGCGGCCCGAAGTCGATTCGATCGACGGCCTGAGCCCGGCGATTTCCATCGAGCAGAAGACCACCAATCGCAGCCCTCGCTCCACGGTAGGCACCATCACCGAGATTTACGATTATCTGCGCGTCCTCTACGCCAATATCGGCGTGCCGCATTGCCCCACCTGCGGGCATGAAATTTCGCGCCAGACCACGCAGCAGATCCTCGAGCAGGTGCTCGCCATCGGGCCGCAAGAGCGGGTGATGATCCTCGCGCCGATCGTGCGCGGCCGCAAGGGCGAGTACAAGAAGGAGATGGAGAAACTGGCGCGCCAGGGATTCGTCCGGGCTCGCGTCGACGGCATTCTGCGGCAGCTCGACGAAGAGATTACTCTCGACCGCCGTAAGAATCACAACATCGAAGTGGTAGTCGACCGGCTCCTGATCAAACCAGAGATCGAGAAGCGCCTCGAAGCATCCATCGAAACCGCGACGAAGCTGGCGGACGGCCTGGTGCTGGTGGCGGTGGTGAACGGCTCGGAGCGGCTGTATTCGCAGAAGCTGGCATGCCCGGAGTGCGGGGCAAGCGTGCCCCAGCTCGAACCTCGGTCCTTCTCCTTCAACAGCCCGTTCGGGGCCTGTGAAACGTGCGTGGGCCTCGGCAGCCGCTGGAGTTTCGACCCGGCCAAGGTGATCGCCGACCCTTCGCGGCCGCTGCTTGACGGCGGGCTCGGACCCGGCGGCGGATCGAGCTACATGTCCCAGCACCTGCACGCGCTGGCGAATCGCCTCAAGGTCCCGATCCACAAGCCGTTCGAAAAACTCACGAAGAAAGCGCAGGCGCTGGTTATCGAGGGCGCGCCCGGCCAACCGGGCTTGCTCGCGATCCTGGACAAGTATTATCACCAGGAAGTCGCGAGTGAAGCCTATCACGACTGGTTCATGCAGTACATGTCGCCGGCGGTTTGCCCGGATTGCCACGGGAAGCGCCTCAAGCCCTCCAGTCTTGCCGTCCGGGTGAAAGGCGTGACCATCGCGGATCTGGTGGAATTGTCCGTATCTCGCGCGCTCGCTGCCGTGAAGGCTTGGAAGCTGACCGATCGGGAAGCGCAGATCGGCGCGCGGGCAGTCGAAGAAGTTCGCAACCGGCTGGAATTCCTGGCGGCGGTCGGCCTCGATTACCTCAACCTGGCTCGCTCCGCGGCGACTCTTTCCGGCGGCGAAGCGCAACGCATTCGCCTGGCCACCCAGATCGGCTCCAAGCTGCGCGGCGTCCTGTACGTGCTGGATGAGCCGTCCATTGGCCTCCATTCGCGCGACAACCATCGTTTGCTCTCGTCACTCGCCCGTTTGCGAGACCTCGGCAATACCGTACTGGTGGTCGAGCACGACGCCGAGACCATCGAGCGTGCGGATTACGTAATCGACCTGGGGCCCGGAGCCGGACGGCTGGGAGGGCTGTTGGTGGCCCAGGGCACTCCGCGTGAGATCGAAAACAATCTCGATTCGCTCACCGGGCAATATCTGGCTGGTACGCGCCGGATCGCGGTGCCTGCGCACCGGCGGCCTCCCACAGGCCGCCGTATCGTGATCCACGGGGCCTCCGAGCACAACCTCAAGAAGATCGACGTCGAGTTTCCGCTGGGTCTTTTTATCGTGATCACCGGCGTCTCGGGCAGCGGAAAGTCGACACTCGTCAACGACATTCTCTACCACGCCGCGTCGAAGGCGGTTTACAAGTCGCGTACCGAGCCGGGTGCGCACGATTCGATTGCCGGTCTTGAAAACCTGGATAAAGTTATCGAAATCGATCAGGCGCCGATCGGCCGCTCGCCGCGCTCGAACCCCGCGACCTATACCGGGGTGTTCACGCCGATTCGCGAACTCTACGCGATGCTCCCCGAATCCCGCGAACGCGGCTACAAGCCGGGCCGGTTCAGCTTCAACGTGAAGGGCGGACGCTGCGAAGCCTGCCAGGGCGACGGCCAGAAGCGCATCGAAATGAACTTCCTGCCCGACGTCTACGTCACTTGCGACGTGTGCCGCGGCCGCCGCTACAATCACGAAACACTGCAGGTGAAGTATAAGGGCCACTCCATCGCCGACCTGCTCGAATTGCCGGTGGAAGAGGCGCTTACCCTCCTCGAGAACATCCCGCAGATCCATGCGAAGCTCTCGACCACGGACCAGGTGGGTCTCGGATACCTGCATCTGGGGCAATCCTCCACTACTCTTTCCGGAGGCGAGGCGCAGCGTATCAAACTGGCGAAGGAGCTCAGCCGCCGCCAGACCGGCAGGACGCTTTACATTCTGGATGAGCCTACCACCGGCTTGCACTTCGAGGACGTGCGCAAACTCCTGGACGTGCTGCAGAACCTGGTCGAACTGGGTAATACTGTCGTGGTGATCGAACATCATCTCGACGTGATCAAGACGGCGGACTGGATCATCGATCTGGGTCCGGAAGGCGGCGAACGAGGAGGCTATGTGGTTGCATCCGGAACGCCGGAGGAAATCCTCCGCAACCCGAAGAGTTACACCGCACAGGCGTTGAAGAGGGTTCTCGGGAACGGCACGGGATCCCGGGCGCCGGTCAAGATCGTGGAACCAGCACGGGCAAGTTCGCTTTCCCTGGCGGCCACTGAGGAAAAAAGTGCCGCGACGCGGGCGAAGAACGGCCGCCGCACGAACGGTGCCGCATGAGCCGCTACTCCGACAAACCGCTTTCCTTCGACGGTTTGAAGACCGTCCCCATCGACGCGCGGGGCGGAAAAGTTCGCGTCGAGGATTTCGCGCATCCGTATCGAAAAGGCGACGGCATCGCGCAGTGGATCGAAAAGCTGCCGAAGATCCTGGCGGGCGATTCGTTCCGCGGCGTGGTGGACGCTCTGCGCCGAGCGCGCGACCAGAAGCGGGCAATTCTTTGGGGCATGGGCGGGCACGTAGTCAAGTGCGGCCTGGCGGACGTGCTGCTCGATCTGATGCGGCGCGGTTGGGTCACGGGTTTCGTCATGAACGGCGCGGCTTCCATCCACGATTTTGAGATTGCCATCGCCGGCCAAACCAGCGAGGATGTGGAAGCCGTGTTGCCCGACGGGCGTTTCGGAGCAGCCGAAGAGACGGGGCGTGAGATGAACCTGGCGATCGTCGAAGGCAATCGGGAAGGGCTCGGCATGGGCGAGTCACTCGGCAAGCGCCTGGCCACGCTGGCCAAGCCCGAGTTCGCCCCGCACAGCATTGTCGCGGGCGCGTACCACGCCGCGGTTCCGGTGACCGTGCACGTCGCCGTCGGCACTGACACGCCGCACACCCACCCCGCCGCCGATGGAGGCGCGATCGGCGAAGCGACGCACCGCGACTTCCGTCTGCTCTGCTCGATGGTGCGCGGTCTGGACCAGGGTGGCGTGTACCTGAACGTCGGCTCCGCGGTGGTTCTTCCGGAAGTTTTCCTGAAAGCGGTTTCCGTGGTCCGGAATCTGGGAAATCCGCTGACCGAATTCACTACGGTGAACTTCGATTTCCTGCAGCATTACCGTCCCAAGGTCAACGTAGTGGAGCGGCCACACGCGGGATCGGGCGGACGCGGCTATGGGATCACCGGGCACCATGAGCTGATGATCCCTCTGCTCGCGGCGGCTCTCATCGAAGGCGAAAAATGAAAACCCCGAGGGGCCTGGAGTGAACCCCAACGAGCCAAATGTGAACCCTGAGGGGTTGGGAATGAACCCCGGCGCGCGAGAAATGATCCCGCAAGGCGGGACCCGGGAACTCGAACAGCCGTTCTGGACCTATGAAGACCTGGCCGTGTTTGTGGGCGCCGCGCTCCCGGCGTTTCTGATCTCCGCGCTGTTGATACGCGTGGCGCAAGCCTGGGTCCCCGTGCTTTTCGCCAGCGAAGCGGTCAAGACGCTGCTGTTTCAGTCGCTGGTCTATCTACTCCTGCTGGGAGCCCTGTACCTATTGGTCTCCGTGCGCTATGGACAGCCGTTTTGGCTTTCGCTCGGGTGGACCTTGGTCTATCGAGGCGCTCTGCTCTGCCTCGTGGCCGGACCGCCCCTCTCGATCGCCTTGGCCGCTCTCGGGGTGGTCTTGCGTGCTCCCGTGGTCGTCTCGAAAATTGAGGAAATGATCACCGGCCGGGGATCGCTCGTGATGGTAGTGGTGTTTGGCAGCGTGCTCGGTCCGATTTTCGAGGAGCTGGTATTTCGCGGATTCCTGTTCCCGCTGCTGGCGCGTTCGCTGGGCGCGTGGCCGGGGATCGTCCTCACGGCGATTCCGTTTGCGCTCTTACATGGACCGCAGGATCAGTGGGCCTGGCAACAAGTAGTGCTGGTCGGACTGGCGGGCGTCGCGTTCGGTTATACGCGGTACAAGACCGGTTCCACGGCCGCTTCGGCGATGGTCCACGCCGGATACAACGCGACGCTGTTCCTGGTGTTCATCGTCCAGCGCTGGGTCCTGACGAACTAGCGCGTCGCGAAACGCTGGCGGCCCGATCACAAGTCGCGATAGCTCACCAGTTCGACGGCGCACTCCTCAAGAGCCGCTCGGACTCCCGGAGCCGTCAGCGCTTCGAGTTCCTGTTCCCGGCTCTCCTTCAAACGCGTCGTGGCCGATCGCAGTTCATCGGTGCAGAACCCGGGATGGCACATGAATTCGGTGGTCCCGCCGGGTAGCGCACGGATCAACGCCTCGAGCTCCCGCGCGTCATAATGTCCGGTAATCTGAAATCCAGCGAAGTGATCCGTCGACCGGCAACCATGGCTTGCCAGGACCCGCGCGAAGCGCCCGCGTGCGACCCCGAATGCCCTGCTCACGGCGCGCTTCTTCCACGAAACACCGCTCCCAGACAGCGGAAAATCAAACGGCCGGCGCACCCAGGGAATGCGAAACTCCTCCGAGATGCGGGCCACGGCTTCGAGCACCGGCGGCAGAAGGTGGGTGTGCTTGTGCGTGTCCAGGTGCGTCGGCTGAAGACCCGCATCGACAATCCGCCGGACCTGCGCGGCGAGTTCGTCGTAAATACGGACGCGGCCCAGGGCGACCGCTCTCACCAGTTGAGCGACGGTTTGAGGTAACGGAGGCGAGCCCACCAGGACCAGGTGACAGCCGATGTCCAGCGAAGGATTTTCCTGCGCAAGGCGCACTGCGTCGTCGAACGCCTGACCCGTAGCCATCAGCGTGGTGGCCGTGAGAATTCCCTGCTGATGGGCCTCCAGGATGCCGCGATTCACATCGCGGGTGAAGCCAAAATCATCGGCATTGACCACCAGACGTTTTATGGAATCCGGCATTTCTTGAGACACTACGCGGTCCCCGGCGCAAGCCGTCAGAAGATGCTGAACTTCAGGTGCAGGAACTTCTTCGGGTTCGAGCGGAAGTCCTTGAGCAAACCCTGCATCTCCCGGGTGGTTCCGTTCAAGGCGTCATACAACGCCGGATTCGCCAGCAGTTGTCCGATGGTTCCCTCGCCGCTGTTCATCTTGTCGAGCAGCGTATCGAGACGCGCCATGCTGGCTTTGAGCTGATCGTGCAACTCGTCGCTCTTGAGCAGTTTCCCCATCGTGCCTTGCCCCTGGTCGAGTCCAGCCAGCAGTTTCCGGACGTCGGCGATGGTGCTGCGCGTGTCGTCGTAAATCGCCGGGTCTTTCGCCAGCTTGCCAAGGGTGCCTTCTCCGTTGTTGACACCGTCCAGCAGTGTATTGATGCGCGTCACGCTGCCTCGAATGTCCTGGTAAAGCTGATCATCGTGCAGCAGCCTGCCGATGCTGCTTTCGTGATTGTTCAACGACACGGTGAGCTTCTGGCCCTCATCGGCGATGGCCAGGACCTTGTTGTAAAGGGTCTCGTCCACCAGTAGTTTGCCGATCGTTCCATGTCCCACCTGCACCGCATTTAGGATGCCGTCCAGCTTCTTCAAAATACCGTCGAGCGAGCTGAGCGCGGTGTAGCCCTGCTGCACTACTTCGTCGAATTCGCGCGTGTCCAGGCTCGCGATCTCCGCTCCGGCTTTGATCGTTTGCGAGCTGCGGCCCTTCTTGATATTGATGTACTTGGTACCGAGGAGATTTTCCGCCGCGATGGTCGCCTGCGAATCGACCGGGATCGACGGAAGATAATCACTGTCGATCTGCAACGTCAATCGCACGATGCGCCGGGGTTCCGCGGATCCGGAGAGCCCCACGTGGGCCACTTTCCCGACGGTGATGCCATTGAGCCTCACCGGAGCTCCATCCACGATGGCCGCCGAATCGTCCATGAATGTGTAGACGTCGGTTCTACTTCTGAAGAATCCCTGGGAACCCGACATCAGAAAGATCAGGTAACCAAGCAGAGACAACGCGATGATGGCCATAAGACCGACGCGTAGCTGAGCCCATTTTGCTTTGGTGGATCCCGGCATGGGGTCTTCTTAGGAACCGCCCGTCTTTACGAACTTCCGAACGTAAGGGTCCTGGGAGGCTTGTAGTTCGCGTTGGGAACCCTCGAAGACCAGCCGTCCGGCCTCCATAACAAGAAATCTGGTGTTCACCTGGCTACCCCCCGATCCATTGTGAGAGACGGCTTCGATGCGGCCAATGTTGGAATTGTATCGAAAATTGGACATCAGATGTCCGTCCTGGTAGCGATGCGTCACTATGATGGCGGCTGCGTTGCGCATGTCGCGCTCCTTGAGGATCAGGCTGACGATCGTGTTCGCGGTAATCGGATCGAGACCAGCGGTGGGCGAATCGTACAGCACCAGCGGCGGCGCGGTCACCGTGGCCCGGGCAATTCCCACGCGCCGGCGCATGCCTCCGGAAAGCTCGCTCGGGAACTTGTCCAACGTTTCCTCCAGTTCCACGAAACGCAGGGCTTCCCGGACGCGTTCGTCGACCTCCGCTTCCGCGAGCCGCGGTTGACCCTTCTTGCGCAAGGCGCGCTGGTTGATCAGCGGATACGCCACGTTCTCGGCGATGGTCAGCGAATCGAACAGCCCTCCCTCCTGGAACAGGATCCCGACCTTGCTTCGAATATCGAACAATTGGCTCTCTTTCAGGCCCGTGATCTCCTCGCCGAAAAGAACGATCCGGCCGGAGTCGGGCTTGACCAAGCCGACCGCGCACTTGAGCAGCATCGTTTTTCCACTGCCCGCCGCGCCTAATACAATGCACGTCTCACCCGCCCGCATTTCCAGCGACAGATGATCGAGAGCGGGCGTTTCCCCGAAGTGCAGGCTAACGTCCTCGAAGCGTAACACCACTTCTTCGGGCGGAATGGAAGCGATCCCAGCCGGCATTTTAGAGGTGGACGAACATGCGGCCGATGAACAGCGTCACCACGAAGATCCACACCGAGGAGACGACCACGGCCGTCGTCGTCGAGCGCCCGACGCCCTCGGTACCTCCGGAAGTGCGCATCCCGTAGAAGCAGCCGACCAGCGAAATAATGAAAGCAAAAACGAAGGGCTTCAACAGGCCCTGGGTCAAGTCGTTATATTCCAAAATCTGCCATGCCGGCGTCCAATATTGCGAACCCGGAATGCCCAGAAGCGATACCGCGATCAGGAAGCCTCCGATCAACCCGATGAAGTCCGCGATGACGGTCAACAAAGGCAGCACCACGGCCATGGCGACCATCCGCGGGGTCACCAGCTTCTGGATCGGATCGGTGCCGAGCGCGCGCATCGCGTCGATCTGCTCGGTCACCTTCATGGACCCCAATTCGCTCGCGATTCCGCTGGCATTCCGGCCCGCCACCAGCACCGCCGTCAGAACCGGCCCCAGCTCGCGGACCAGCGTGATCGAGACGATCTGTCCGATTTGGCCCGTGGCCCCGTAGGTGGTGAGCGCGCGCGCCATCTGCATGCTCATGACCGCGCCGCTGAAGAACCCGATCATCATCACGATCGGCAGCGAGCCGACCCCGATGACGTCCATCTGAATGAAAATGTCGTCGGCGTAGTGGGGACTGCGGAATACGTTTCGGATCGCCCTGCCGGCCAAATAGATGAAATCCTGGAACGCCTCGACCGAAGGCTTTAGGAAATCGAGCAATCCGGGTCCCCCAACACTGTAGATGCTACCATGCGACGCCCGCAAGCCAGGCAAATGCCGCGCAAATCCAAGCATTCGATGGAAGCGTTCGTTTGTTCAGCGCCCTGCTAAACGGGGATCGGCACGCGAATCGGAATGGAGTGGCGCGCTAGTTCCGCCTCGACATCCTTCTTGGAAAGCCGCGAGGCGTCATAGTCCACTACGATCTTATCCAGCGAGGGCGCCACCTGCACGCGAGCCATCCCGTATACGCTATGCACCCGTGAGATGTTGTCGAGATCGGAATCGCCCAGCGGGCGGGTGAGATCGTAGTGAAGCGTGACCTTCGTCATTTCATGAGCCTCGTCAGAGAACTGGAGACTCGCAACGTGTAGGATAGCAATCTTAGGCGCTGGGATTCTGGGCGACTAAAATACACCCACCCAAATCATTACTGAGTCGGATGAGGTTCCCGCCGGCTTCGAGCCGTATCGAGAGCGAAGTAGAGGCGTTCTTGTGTTCGACTACCAGCGCGACGCCAGGCATCAACCCCAGCCGTTCCAATTCGCGCAAGGCGACGGCGCTGCGGTCGGAAACGCTCGTGATGACGGCGGGCGTCTTGAGCGGCCATTGCACCAGCGGCACTTCTTCGCGAAACAGTCCGGCCTCGTATTTCTGCGGGATCACGTGCCCGTGCGGATCGATTTCCGGATCGCCGAGGATCGCCGCGACCCGATCTTCAAATCGCTCCGAGATGAAGTGTTCCAGGCGCTCGGCTTCCTCGTGCACTTCGTCCCAGGAATACTTCAAGACGTCGTGCAGAAACAATTCGAGCAAACGATGGTGCCGGACCAGTTCCCACGCTCTCCGTTTGCCGGCCGCCGCGAGCCGGACACCCCGGTGCTTTTCATACAAAACCAGCGCCGGGCGCTGCGCCGCCAGCTTCTGGAGCATCCCGGTCACCGACGGGGTTCGAACTCCCAGCCTCTCGGCCAAAGCGTTCGTCGTGACCCGTGAGTCCTCCGCGCCAGCCAATTCCAGGATGGCCTTGAGGTAGTCGTCGACAGATTCCGAGGTTGCCAAAGCGACCGGTTTAGCTGCCACTAATTCAGATCGTAAGCTAGTTCCGTCACGGTTGCAAGCGATACTCTCAAATTGCGGATGCGCGGGGGAAGAGTTAATATTAGGAGTGCCTAATTTCAGCCGTCCGGGCCGCATTCTTCCGCTCATCGCCTGCCTGGCGTTTTTCGCCTGTTTTTCGGAACCTCTCGTGGCGCAAGGCGAGACCACCAGCGCGATTTTGGGCACGGTGGCCGATCCGAGTGGAGCCGCCATAGCGAATGCCAAGGTAACCGTCATGAGCGCCGAGACGGGATCGAAACGCACGGTAAGAACCGACGAAGCTGGCCGCTTCAATTTCCCGCAATTAAAGCCCGGCTCGTACTCTGTCCAGGCGGAGGCCGAGGGCTTCGAGCCGCAAATCGAGGCGTCGGTCGCCTCCGGCTTGGGGCAAAAGCAGACCGTCCACTTTGTCCTAAAGCTCGCTTCGGCGAAAGGAGAAGTGACGGTGAGCGGCGCGGCCCCACTGGTGAATCCCGAGAACCCGAATACCGCGACGACGCTCGACGCGCGGGCGCTCGGGAATCTTCCGAATCCCGGCGGCGACATGACATATCCACTGCAATTCGCGGCGGGCGCCTTGATCAATACCGGCGGTAGCGGCAATGACTTCGTGGGAAGCACGAACGGCTACGGCAACGTGCAATTCAACGGCCTCCCGTCGCTCGCCAACGGCTATATCGTCGACGGCCTGGAAACGAATGACCCGCTCACGAATCTGAACAGCGGCCTTTCGACGAACCTGGTGTTGGGCTTGAATTCGATCGCCGAGGTCACCGTGAATACGCTCTCCTACACCGTCGATCAGGGGCGCTATGGGGCTTCGCAAATCGACTACGTCACCAAGTCCGGAACGAACCAGTTTCACGGAAATCTGTACGAGCTCTGGAACGGGTCGAAATTCAATGCCGCCGACTTTTTCACCAACTCGACGCCGGGCAATCACAAGCCGCGCTCCACGGTGAACCATTTCGGGGGCAGCGTGGGCGGTCCGGTCCTGCACGACAAGCTGTTCTTCTTTTTCGATGGCGAATGGGTTCGGATCGCTCTGCCCATCGTTTCCGCCACCACCGTTCCGACGCCCGCTTTTCAGAACTATGTCTTGCAGCAACTGCCCTTGGGCGGCACGGATGCCGTGACCGGTTCCACCTACCGGCCCGCGCCACAACTGGCCCCGTTCTACCGGAAGATGTTCAGTCTCTATGGAAATACAGCGGGAACGCCGCTGCCGATTCTGGGCTGCCCGTTCAACAGCGACGGAAGCCGGTCGGCAGGTGTTCCTCCTCATGGCAATGGCTGCGCCAATCGCCAGAGCGTCTCGCATTCGAGCGACGATCGTGAACAGGTCCAGACCGCACGAATCGATTACAACATCAACGAACGAAACACCACTTGGTACAGGTTTCAGGCTGACACCGGCCTGCAGGCCGCCTACACGGACCCGATCAATCCGCTATTCGACGCCATTTCCCCGCAGCCACTCTATTCATTCGCGGCCGGCTACACGCATATCTTTTCCTCGAAGCTGGTGAACTACTTCAATCCGGCGTTCTCCTGGTACAAGAGTCTGTTCGGACCGGACAACTTTCAGCAGACGCTCTCCGCGCTGCCGATTGTGTTGCAGGGTAGCGGCGCAGACGCTCCATTTACGACCCTCGGCGGTCTGGACAATACCTGGGTACAGGGCCGGAAGGCCGCGCGTTTCTTCCTGAACGACAACCTGGCGTGGACCACCGGCGCCCATGAGCTTCGGTTTGGGACCAACACGCGAATCTTCCGTCTGAATGACTATGACTTCGGAGAAGGAGTCGTGCCGCTGGTCACCTACGCGACTCTGCCTCAATTTATTTATGGTGTGGCTTCGACCGCATCTAAAACGTTTCCGCTCGCGAACTCCGAGCCCTACAATTTCTTGAACCTGGATCTGTATGCCCAAGACACCTGGAAGTTGGCTCGGCGGCTCACCTGGACTTTCGGACTCCGCGCCACGCATAATTCGAATCCACTGAATCCGCACGATGCGGTGGCGCGGCTCCCGGGCTCTTTCGCCTCGATTTCTCATGATGTAAATCAGCCGCTCAATGCGGTCATACAGACTGGGCTCGGCAACATTTTTGAATCGACGCCCCTGGCGATGCTTCAGCCGCGGACCGCCGTTGCCTTCGAGATCGCACCCAAGACCGTCCTGCGGAGCGGATTCGGCCTGTTCAGCGACCTGCTGCCTGGAAGCGTGGCCGATCTGCTGGGTGTGAATCCTCCCTACTCCGAGACCTTCCAGGGAGGCCTCCTGGGCACCGCGGGAGGAACGGCCATCGCGCCGGGAGTGCCCAATAGCGCCGTCGACGCGACCAACGCCGCAAATCAAGTATTCAATTCGGGCTTTCGCAGCGGCCAGCTCTCCTGCGCGTCACCGCTCTCAAATCCGAATACCTGTTTGCAGCCAGTGGCAATGACCGCAGTGCCGGATGGGAAGTTGCGCGCGCCGTACTTCATGCAGTGGAGCTTCGCTCTGGAACACCAGATCGGCAACACCATCAATCTGCGGACGCAGTACGTGGGAACGCGCGCGGTAAACCAGCCCTACACCACTCAGGTGAACGGTTATCAAACCGTGTGCGGGGGCTGCTTTGCTCCGTTCCCTTACGGCGGACCGGCCGACGCGAGATTCGGCGCCGTGACGCAACTGAACACCGGCGCCAATAGCCACTACAATGGCCTTCAGTCAACGGCGGAGAAGCGGCTGGGGCATGGACTGCAAGTCCAGGCCAACTACACCTGGAGCCACTGTATCGATGAAGTTTCTAATGGCGGGTTCCTGTCATTCTCCTCGGGAAGTATTCTTTCCCCGATTCCTGGCGATCTCAAGCGCGATCGCGGCCCCTGCGACTACGATGTGCGCCACAACCTCACGGCCAACTATGTCTATGAGCCGCCGGTCAAAATTCGCGGCCCTCTCGGCAAGGCGTTGAACGGTTGGCAGGTGTCCGGATCGGCGTTCTGGCACAGCGGCCTGCCGTTCTCGGTCTTGAGTTCACCCTACATAGCCAGCGGAAATGGGATCGTCAACGGTAGCGGACCGCAATTTGCAAGCGTGGTTCCAGGCGTGCCGCTGTACCAGCATGATCCGATTCCGGGTGTCACGCAGCCCGGTACGATTCAGTGGCTGAACCCGGATGCTTTCGCCTCCGCCGTCGATCCGGGCACGGGCGCCTGCGCCGGAGGCAATACGCCCCAGAACTGTCAGTTCGGCAACCTGGGACGCAATACCCTGCGGGGTCCCGATTTCATTTGGAGCGATCTGTACCTCACGAAATGGTTCACACTGACGGAGCGAGTGAGACTGCGCATCGACGGACAGTTCTTCAATTTGTTCAATCACCCGAACTTTGCGCTTCCGGTGCTCGTGTACGCCGGTATCCCAGGTAAGCCTTCCACTCAGACAGGTTTCGGCGCCCTGACCTCCATTACGTCGCCGCCGACAGGTCTGCTAGGGGCCGGTTTGGGCGGCGATAGCTCTCCGCGAATGATCGCGTTTCAGGCGCGGCTTGAGTTTTGACCGACTGAAAACCTGATGCGCCCGGGATCGTTCAGTTGAGATCGCGCGACAGCATCAGCTTCAGCGTCACTTTATCGGATGCGCTGGTCAGTCCAAACCCGACGCCGGCCTCGATACTGACCAACTTGCCGGGGTGATCCATCACCGCCCATATTTGATGCGACTGCTGGCTGGCCGAGTAGATTTTGCGCAGCGGCCCGTAGTCGGCGTACTCCTCGGCGGCCACGGCCCACTTCTCGGAGAGATTGTATGCGACTCGTACAGCGGGCGCGAAGTCCAGGCTCTTCAGGCCGCCCGTGTAGGACGTATCCACAATCGGATTCACGATGATGTCGACAGGCTTCCAGTGCGCCTCGCCGGCGGGTTTCAAGTGCCATCCGATGATCGGCCGAACCTCCGAGGTGAAGCGCCTCGGATCCCACTGCTTTTGGTTGACACTGAACTCGAAATTCACGCCGTAGAAGAACGTTTGGTCGGCCGCGTGCGGCTTTACGAACAGCTCGCGCAGCTTGAAGCCGTTGTACGTCGCGCCATCGTTCTGGGAGTAACTGTACAGAGGCAAGTAGAGCCCCTGTTCCATCCAATCGGTCACGCCGTAGGCCCACTCGGCAACGCCGACCAGCGCCCTGTTCGACTCGACACCACCCGGAAATGCCGGCGTCTTCAAGCCATCGGGCGTGAAGTTATTGTGCACCATCAGATTGAATTTGCCCTGTTCGGCAATATTGGCGTCATACACCTGGATCTCGTCGGTCTGCGCGAACGACGTGGCGGAAGCCCCGCCAATCGTAATGGCGATCCACCACAAGCGCGCGTATCTGGTTTTCTTGAAAAGGAGTCTATTCATGAACGAAGGCCCTGCGGCAGTGTCGCGAGCGTCTGTCGAAAGCGGGTCACTCATTCCGCCACATCTCTCAGGTGTCATCCCCATTGCCCGCGAGCATGGTTCGAAGGCGCCGTGTCAAATTTTCTTCTTCACCTCAACGGCGGAAGCTTCCTCGACTACCTGCACGATGGCGGAGTGATCGAGGTCGCCTTTCCCGCGGTTCATCAAATCGATCAGCATGTTATGCACCGTGCTGGTCAACGGCAGCGTGACCTTCATGGATTCAGCCGCGAGGAGCGCATTGCGAAGGTCCTTCTGGTGAAGCCGGATGCGAAACCCTGGCTTGAAATTGCGGGTGTAGACCATCGGCGCTTTCACGTTCAGCACCGTGCTTCCAGCGAGACCCGCCTTCACGGCGTTAAACACGACTTCGGGGTCGAGCCCGGCCTTAGCCGCCAGCGCCAACGCCTCGCCCATCGCGGCGATGTTGCACGCCACCATGATTTGATTGGCGAGCTTCGTGAGGTTGCCGGCGCCGACGTTCCCGGTCAGCGTGACCGTCGAACCCATCTGCTTGAGAATTCCCTCCACTTTGTCGAAGACGGGCCGCGGGCCGCCCACCATGATAGCCAGGGTACCGTCGATGGCCTTTGGCTCTCCTCCGCTCACCGGTGCATCGAGGAAATCGACACCTCTTGCCTCACACGCTGCCGCGACCTTTTGCGAGACGGTGGGGTTGATCGAGCTCATGTCGATCACGATGGTTCCCCTCTTCGCGCCTTCGAGCACGCCACTGGGCCCGAGCACCGCCTGTTCCACTTCTGGACCGTCTGGGACCATCGTAATAACGATGTCGGTGCGAGCCGCAACATCCTGAGGGGACGATGCCTTCCGGGCGCCCGCCTGAGCCAGCTCGTCCATGCCGGCAGACACCAAATCGTACACGGTGAGCTCATGCCCCGCTTTGATGAGATTCTTAGCCATGGGCCTACCCATGATTCCGAGACCGATGAAACCGATGTTTGACATGACCTTACTCTCCCCGTTCGCGATCGCAAGTCTTTAGTTTGACCCAGCGCCGCGTGGGCCTTGGGTACGGAGCCGCGCGTCAACCGATCATCGCTCGCCGGGGGTGAAAGCGACCCGGACCGTATTTATCTATAACCCACCTCCGTTCGGTCTGTCTACTGGTTTCTTTGAACAGTTCCTGAAAATGCGGACGGACCCCGGGCGGAGCCGGGGGCCTGAAGGACAGCACAATTTGCTACACATTCGACAGGTCACTTGGAATATACTCATCCACTTAAGCTTGTTCGTTCGTCCCTCGTGGATGAGAAATGATGAGAAATAGCGAGGTCGTAAGTCGTGATAAGCGCTTGCTCCCGTAGGCTTTGGCTCGCTCCATGCGCGGCTGTTCTGGTGGCGGCCGCTTGGATTGTCCTGTCGCCGGCCGTTCCGGTGACGCACGCCCAGACCGCGTCGAACCACAATGCGACCCGGGAAGATTTCGACCGGTTGATGAAAGAGCTGTCCAACTGGGGCCGATGGGGCAAGGACGACCAGTTGGGGGCTGTGAATCTGATCACTCCGGCGAAGCGCAAACAAGCCCTCGGTTCGGTCAAGGAAGGATTCTCCGTGTCGATGGCCCGGACCGCGGAAATGGAAGCGGCTCTCGACAATCCGCGCCCGATCGTTCATGAGATGGGCGGAGCGGGACGGGGAGGTGGAGCAGGACGGGGAGGCAAGAACCCTCCCAGTGATATCGGAGGCGCCTCCGACTCATTTTTCATCTCCTATCACGGCTATGTCCACACTCACATGGATGCATTTTGCCACCGGACTTACAAAGGCCAAATGTACAACGGCATGCCATCGAGTGCGATCACCGACAAGGACTGCGACGAGGGGTCGATCTTCGCCTTTAAGAATGGAATCATTACCCATGGCGTCTTGATGGACATTCCACGTCTCAAGGGTGTGGATTACCTCGAGCCGGGCACCCGTATCTATCCCGAAGATTTGGATAACTGGGTGAAGCAAGCTCACCTCACGGTATTACCGGGCGACGCCGTCCTCATCCGCACCGGCCGATGGGCACGCCGTGACGCAAAGGGACCATGGAATGCTTCGGAACTGGCGGGCCTCTACATCACCTGTGCAAAATGGCTGCACGACCACGATGCAGCGATTCTGGGCAGCGACGCAGCCGAAGACGTCCATCCGTCGGGTATCGAAGGGATCGTCGAACCCATTCACGCCCTGGTGCTCATTGCCATGGGGATGCCCATTTTCGACAACCTGGATCTTGAAGCGGTAAGTAAAGAGGCCGCCAAGCGGAATCGTTGGGATTTCCTGGTGACAGCCTCGCCCGCGGCCGTCCCCGGCGCCACCGGTTCGGTCCTAAATCCGATCGCGACCTTCTGAAGGTGGTGTTCACTAGGCTTTGATGTACGCCATTAGAAACAGGCCTTTGATGATGAAAGTATCTCCATCGATGCCCAGAGCGGCTTTGTTTGCCCTGCTGGCGATGCTTACGTGGCTGCCTGGTCATGGGCAATCCATCGGCGGTTCGAAATCGGGAAAAGTCCCGGTTTCTCAACCAGCAAGTGCCAGCGAGTGGCCGGCCTACAACGGAAGCCCCGGCGGCTCACATTATTCCAGCCTGAAGCAAATCAACCAGAGCAATGTAAGCCAACTGCAGGTCGCCTGGAGCTACGACGCCAGCGACGCGCCAGGCACCCTTGAAACCAATCCCATCGTCGTCAACGGAATTCTCTACGGCTATACTCCCGGGCAGAAAGTTTTCGCGGTCAACGCCGCAACCGGCGAGCGGCTCTGGCAGTTCGATTCGGGTGGACTGGGGCGGGGAAACAATCGCGGGTTGTCCTACTGGCGCAGCGGGTCGGACGAGAGGATTTTCGCGGGTATCCGCGAGTATGTGTATTCGCTCGATGCGAAGACCGGGAAGCCCGATCCCAACTTCGGAGACAATGGGCGCATCGATTTCCGCGCCGACCTCCGCAGCGGCGTGGCAGGCCCGGGCGGCGCGCTCTCACATCCCCCGGTCATTTACAAGGACCTGGTGATTTTCGCCGGGCGCACCAGCCAGGTGCTGCCTGCCGATCCAGCGCCCGTGCGCGCCTACGACGCGCGGACCGGCAAGCTTCGATGGCAGTTCAACTCGATTCCGCAACCGGGCGAGTACGGGTACGACACATGGCCGAAGGATGCCTGGAAGTATACGGCCGGCGCCGTGTCTTGGGCGGGCATGAGTCTGGACCAGCAGCGCGGGATCGTGTACGTGCCCACGTCAAACACGGTCAACATCAACGACGGCCGCGACCGGCCCGGAGACAATCTCTTTGCCAATTCGCTCCTCGCGCTTGACGCCGCGACGGGCAAGCGGATCTGGCACTTTCAGACGGTGAAACACGATGTGTGGGACCGCGATGTCGTGTCGCCTCCCGCGTTGATCACCGTCCAGCGTGACGGCAGGAATGTTGACGCCGTGGCGGTCACCACGAAGACCGGATACGTCTGGCTTTTCGACCGGACCAATGGCACGCCGCTGTTTCCAATCGAATACAAAAAATATCCGGCCAGCAAGATTCCTGGTGAGATGTTGTCGGAGACGCAGCCGCTGCCGACCAAGCCCGCGCCTTTCGCCAGGCAACTGCTGACCGCGGACATGCTGACGCAGAGGACGCCGGAAGCGCACGCGGATGCGCTGGCGCGGTTCAAGAAAATGATCAGCAACGGGCAATTCGTGCCGCCCAGCGTCGGTGTCGACACCGTCATGTTCCCCGGCATGGACGGCGGCGCCGAATGGGGCGGGACGGCGTTCGATGCGGACACCGGCCTGTTGTACGTCAATTCCAACGAAATGGTGTGGCTGTACGCGCTGGCGGAAAATCCGAAACCAGGCGCGACCGTCAGCGGAAAAGATCTGTATCGCACCCAGTGCGCGGTGTGCCACGGGGAGGACCGGTCGGGCGCACCGCCGGCCATTCCCTCGCTCGTGGATGCCGGCAAGCGGCTAAGCGCCGCCCAGGTGCGGACGGCCGTCTTTTACGGCATGGGGCGCATGCCTGGGTTCCCCACGTTGCCTGCCGAGCATATCGCCGCGATCATTTCGTACGTCAGAGACGGGGTTGAGGCCACCGTTCCCGTCCCGGCGACGGCGAAGCCCGTGCCATGGGATACGGAGTACCGATTCACCGGACAACATAAGTTCCTCGATATCGATGGGTACCCGGTAATGGTCCCACCATGGGGCACCCTGAATGCCATCAACATGAATACGGGAGAATACGCCTGGAAGATTCCACTCGGGGAATATCCCGAACTCGCCGAGAAAGGCATGAAGAACACGGGAAGCGAGAATTACGGAGGGCCGATCGCAACCGCCGGTGGCCTGGTATTCATAGCAGCCACGAATTTCGACAAGAAGTTTCGCGCATTCGACAAGCAGACCGGCAAGCTGCTCTGGGAAACGACGCTGCCGTTTCCGGGGAATGCGACCCCCGCGACGTATGAGATCGATGGCCGGCAGTACGTAGTCATCGCGGCGAGCGGCGGCGGGGTGCTCCATAACCAGCGAAATACGCGGGGTCCGCAGACAGGGGCGAGTTACGTTGCGTTTGCATTGCCCACGGACACCGCTCGAAAGAAACAGTGAGCCTAAGGAGCGCGCTGGACAACGCTGAATCAGATATAATTCGGCGAACGAGGTTGTTGGCAGGAAGACTGCAATAGAGTTGAAGGAGAAACGTGAATGAGAAAGTTACGCCTACAGGCCATCGTATTCTCGTGTGCCGCACTGACCCTTATGAGTGTTGTTATCCATGCGCAACAGGGCCAGCCGGCGGCGAAGCCAAAGTTGTATAATACCGCCAAACAGAAGCTTTTGGACGGAAAGCAGGTTTTCAGCTTCACACAGTCGCGATTCGATATTGCCGACTACTGCGAGCGTGCCAAGCACTACGACTACACGTGGTTCGACATGCAGCACAGCGTCCTCGAGTGGAGAGACGTGCAGCAGATGATCGCGGCCTGCCCTCATGTCGCAGCCATTCCGATGACTCGGATGCCCGACGCTCTGGAAGTGCACGTTCAACATGCCACCGATATCGGCGTTCTCGGCACCATTACCGCGACGGTGGATGACGTAGAGCGAGCCCGCGACGCTGTCAAATGGTCGCGCTATCCTCCCATGGGGCGTCGGAGCACAGGCGCCGGACAGGCCGCATCGCTCTGGGGCATCAACGGGATTGACTATCACAGCACGATCAACGACAACATGTTGAACGTCATCATGATCGAGACCCCGACTGGCGTGGCGAACGCATTCGACATAGCTTCCGTTCCGGGCGTGGATGTCGTAATCATTGGCAATGCCGACTTGGCCTCGTTCTCGGGCTACCCGCAGGGCGACGATAGATATTGGCAGCTGGTTAAGAAAGTTCACGATGACGTGATCAGGGCTGGAAAAATCTTTGGCCAGGCGAGTGCGGCCTATGCCACCGGCCCACACAGCTACGATGGGCGGTTCTTTCAGAACGGTCCTTCCAACGACGGCTGGGTGCCTCCCAATGCCGGACGCGGTCGTGGTGGCCGCGGCGGCGCCGTCAATCCGAATGCTCCTCCGGAAGGAGAAGAAGCGGCCCCGGCGAAGAAGAACCCATAGCGGTCTGTATCCCCGAAGCCCGGGTGCGGCGGGTGGCCTGATCCCGCCGTCCCTGGCGAAGGGCTTCGGGGATGATCGCGAAAAGCGTTCCGATCAGGCCGGCCTAGCCCGCTAACTTGCTGACATGGCCGCACAAACTGCTATCGTTTTCTGATTTCTCGGCGTATTATACTAAGCGGTCAAGAATACTGCGAGATACGCCTGGAAGACTGCACGCGGCGAATATCCCGAACTCGCCGAGAAAGGTATGAGTGTAACCGTATATGCCCAAGGGCCAGCCGGCGGCAAAGCTAAAGTTATATAACACAGCCAAGCAGAAGCTGCTGGATGGAAAACAGGTTTTCAGCTTCACGCAGGAGCGATTGGATATCGCGGATTATTGCGAGCGCGCAAAGCACTACGACTACGCATGGTTCGAAATGCAGCACAGCACGCTCGACTTCAAGGACGTGGAGGCGATGATCGCGGCCTGCCCTCGCGCCAGAGCGATTCCCATGGTCCGGCTGCCTGACGCTCAGGAATGGCACATCCAGCACGCCACCGATATCGGCGCACTTGGCATCATTATTCCGACGGTCGACGATGTGGACCGGGCCCGGGAAGCCGCCAAGTGGGCACGCTATCCTCCGACCGGGCGGCGGGGTACAGGCGGCGGACAGGCCGCATCGATCTGGGGCATCAATGGGATTAATTATCACGACACGATCAATGACAACATGCTGGTCGTGGTCATGATCGAGACGCCAACTGGCGTTGCGAACGCATACGACATAGCTTCGGTACCGGGCGTCGATGTAGTCCTCATTGGCAATGCCGATTTGGCCTCGTTCTCGGGCTACGCGCAGGGAGACGATAGATATTGGCAGCTGGTTAAGAAAGTTCATGACGACGTGCTCAAGGCCGGGAAGATCTTTAGCCAGGCGAGCGCGAGCTATGCCAAGGGCCCGAATAGCTACGATGGGCGGTTCTTTCAGAACGGTCCTTCCAACGACGGCTGGATGCCTCCCGAGGCCGGACGCGGTCGTGGTGGCCGCGGCGCGTTCAATCCGTTTGCTCCTCCCCCAGGAGAAGAAGCGAACCCGGGGAAAAAGAACCCATAGCGGCCGTATCACCGTAGCCCGAGTTCGAGAAAGAGGGCAAGAAAGCCAGATCCGCGCGCTTGATTCCTCTCCCGCTCTGCGGATCGGAATGACCGGGGCAGGTGTGTCACTCATGAACCCTGACACGTGAGACAACGTTGAAGGCACGTTGAGCAGAGCGACCTCCGGCAAGTATGTTAGTGCTAAATTCGAGGCATTGCTGTTCATTTTCGGGAGGCGCGGAATCATGAACTGGAAAAAAGGTCTAAGTTTGGCGGTGATCGGCGTGGGCGCGCTGCTTGCAGGAATTGACGCAGCTGCGCAACAACCCTCCCCGGCCCTGCCGGCGCTCGAAAAAGGCACCAATACGCTCGCGATCATCGACCCCGCTAGCCTGCAGGTGGTGGCTCGCGTGCCCTCCGGCCCCGACCCTCATGAGGTGATCGCATCGAGCGATGGGAAGCGGGCTTTTATCTCCAACTACGGCGGGGACGGCAGCATGATGAACATCATCTCCGTGGTCGACCTAGTGGCGCGAAAGGTGGCGCCGACCATCGATCTGGGCGCTCTGCATTCCACCCACGGTCTGGATTTTGCGGGCGGCAAGTTGTATTTCACGGCGGAGACGAACAAAGTGATTGGCCGCTATGACCCGGCCACGCGGCGCGTCGATTGGGTCATGGGAACTGGGCAGGATAGAACTCACATGATCATGGTCTCCAAGGACCTCGCTCACATCTTCACTTCCAATGTAGGTTCCGCCACCATCGGCATCATGGAGGAGACTACACAGCGAGGCGGCGGCCCGCCGCCCGGGCGCGCCGGAGCGCCTCCTCCCGGCCCCCCGCCCGAGCCTCGAAAGGTATGGCAAATCACCAACGTCCCGGCAGGACGAGGGTCGGAGGGCTTTGACATTTCGCCCGATGGCAAAGAGATCTGGGCGGCGAACGCTCAGGATGCGACCGTCACCGTGATCGATGTCGCCGGCAAGAAGGCGATTCAGACGTTTCCCGTTCCTGTTGCTGGAGCGAACCGCCTGAAGTTTACGCTGGACGGCAAGCTCGTGCTGGTCTCCGGGCTGGGCAAACCCCAGAGTCCGGGCGTCGGCAATCTGGCGGTGTTCGATGCCGCCACACGCAAAGTGGTGAAGCAGCTCGATCTCGGCGGCGGCTCAGCCGGAATTTTGATGAACCCCGACGGTTTGCGGGCGTACGTCGCGGTCAATCAGGGCAATAAGATCGCGGTTATAGACTTGAAGACGATGCAGGTGAACGGGCAGGTCTCACCGGTGAGCCAGCCTGACGGCCTAGCATGGGCGTCTAAGAATTAACATCCGGCTCCGCGTGCGCGCTGGTCAGGATCTCGACCGGGTTCATTGTTATTTTGCTTAGTTGCAGAATCGTCGAATGACGATGAACCCATGCAACACCAGAAGTCGGTCAGTCTGTCCGAGCGAAGGTTCCCTTCGACGTGCCGCCGGCGATATAGCCAAGTGGACATAGCGCCGGATTATCGGCCAGAGCGGTATCTCACTGCGGCGGAGCGGCGGTCTCGGCGATGGTCCCGCCCAGTCCTGCGTAGGTTTCCTTGATGCGAACCACTTTGCTCCCGGCGAAGGTGACGAACGTCATGCGTCCCGGCGGGATCCCGTAAATCCAGTCTTCAAACTCAACGCCGTCTTTTGTCTCGCGGCTCTTGCGCACGGGACGGCCCAGGGCCAGCAGGATCTGGTCGCGATCCATCCCTTCCACCGGCTTCTTCTCTTCAATCGCCTTTTTGATCTCCGGCGGCACCGTGTCGATGTAGTTCTCGGTGGCGGTCGCCTTCTCGAAGTCGAGCACCGGCCGCAGAATTTTCTTGACGTCAGCGGAACTCACGTCCCCGATCGAATCCTTGAAGAGCAAGGCGATGGTGGTGCCGTTGGGCGCATTGGTGGCAGGCTGCTGTTTGACGGGCGTCATCCCGCCACCCACGCCCACCTCTACGTGGCTCCAAAAACCGCCTCCTTTGCCGTTGCCGTTCTTCATGCCTCCGTTGAGGACCAGCACGATGCGGTCTTTTTCGATGTCGACGCGGGTCACCTGGATCAAGTCGCCGATGCGCGCCGCAGGGCCGAATTCCTTGCCCGCCTCGGTCCACGTCTGTTTATTGTAGGTGCCGTCGGAATTGAATTCGAGAGGTTTTTTCGATTGGGGAAGCGCGGACTTCACGGTGGCATACTCGGACATGAGTCCGCGCAGCAACTCGATGCGCTGATCTTCTATCGACTTCTTGGAATCGGCTTGCAGGGAGGCAACCGCAACGAAGACGGCCAGAACTCGAGGGGAAATACGCGCCATCAATCACCTCGCTCCGGAGTTAAACGGCGCAGAACGAAAAACAGCCCCAACACGACGCCCGTCGTCAGCAGGCTGCCTTCCGGTCCGTAGCCGCCGCCGCTCCAGAGATCGCCGACTCTCCAGTGCAGCTCGTACCCGGTCACACCCATTGTAAACCCGCTCAGGTTCGTTCCGAACAGGGGAAGGGTGAAGTTCCAGCCGAAATGCAGACCGATGGGAAGCCACAGCGCCCCCGATCGAAGATACGCGTAACCCAGCAACACACCCCACCCCATGGTATTGGCGATGCCCAGGATGCTCGCGTTTCGATTGCCGAGGTGGGCCAGTCCAAACAGGACCCCCGCCGGCAGGATGGTCGCGAATTCTCCCACGGCGCGGATCAGGAGCTGGAACGCATAGCCGTGGAACAGCATTTCCTCGCCCACCGCGCCGAACAGTAGTACCACGCTGACGAAGGCGAAACTGGCCCATGGATGCTGGACGCCAGGCGCCGGTTCGAACGCCGCCTTCAGCACCAGGACCGGAGCCCCCAGGATCAGGACTGCGGCGCCCGCGCCTGCTCCCGCACCCGCGAAGAACTCGCGCATGGAACTCGCGGTCCATCCAAGGCCGAGGTCGGATAAGCGGCCGCGCTCATAAATTCGCACGACGATGGCGTTCGCTACCGCCGCGGCGGCAAAGGTTCCGAGCGCAGCGGCCACCATCAGCCCGGCCACGGGCAACATGATCCACGGGAACAGGACCATTCCGAACCAGGCCACGGCCACGAACAGACCCACCCGGAGAACGATGCCGAGCTTGTCCAGTTTGGGCGCGTCCGGGTGGAACTCGTTTGGCGCCGGCTGCTTAGGTTTGGCTGGATTCGTCACTCGCGAAAGCTCGGTTCAGTATAGCGATCATTCCCATGGAGAAGGTCAGAGCGATCAGCGCGCCGCGGCCGGCTACATCGGGCAGCCATCGCGACCAGTAGAAAAAAGCGCCCAGGAGGAGCAGGAAGATGAGGCGCAGCGCGGAGCGGGCCACCCGCGCCGAGAAACGCAGGGCGATCCAAGCGGCCGTCAAGGCGAGCGCGAGCGATGCCGTCAAACCCAGAGCCCCGGCCGTCGCGAGCGTATCGATCGCAGGGAGCAGCAGCCGGAACCGGTGCGTCATGCTGACCGTCGCGAGTCCGGCGATCAACATGGCCCATGCCGCGCACTCTCCGTAAGCGACGCAAAGGCAGATGCGCGCCATCGCCGCCGCCATGGTCTGCGGCGGGTACGTCGAAAATGTTTGCGCCGCCGCCGGCGCGGCAAACACTACGCCGAGACAGAGGTATGCAGCCGTGATCACGGGATCCAAAAAGTCGAGGCCTTTTTGCCAGGGCAGAAAGATCCCGAATACGGCGACTAGAGTGAAATGCAGCAACGCGGCGCGCCAACGGCCGCGCCGGTCCGATCCGAAGCTTTCGAGCAGGATCCTACTCTCCTGGTTGAGATGAGAAGAACCGGTCTCCATTTGCACTGTCCGTGGAAACATGGTACCAATCGACTTGGCTTCCTATACGCCGAATGCCTAAGCCATAAGAGCTCGCCCTATGAAGAAAGTAGGGCGAATTTGTCTAAGCCGGGGCGCTATTCAATCTCCGGAAGGGGACCGATAAACGTGTAGATATGATGGAGAAGCGTATTGAAACGCGGATGCTTTGCGCGGACCTGGTGGATGTCCAGTGGAAAGATCCCAATGGCCGCACGCGACGCGGCGTGGCCAATCTCGAAGATATTTCCCTTTCCGGCGCTTGCCTGCAGGTGGAACGGCCGGTCCCGCCCGGTACCGCGTTTCGCATCACCTACCCGAACGGAGAGTTGACCGGTAAGGTGAAGTACTGCGTGTTTCGCGATATCGGATATTTCCTGGGGATCGAGTTTGAGCCCGGCTCCCGCTGGTCCGAGCGCCACTACCGTCCGCAGCATCTGCTCGATCCACGAAGGTTGGTCACGCACGCCGAAGACCGCCCGGCGGACAATTCGCCCACCGCAGTGAACTAGCCCCGTGCCCGCCTGAAGAAGTTCTTGCGGATGTCACGTTTGCCGTGGCCTAGCTTGGTTTGGTAGGCCTGGAAAAGTATTTCATTTGGCGGTCACGGGACTAGCCCGCAAAGGGTGCGGCGGCGCCCTCATCACCAGCCAGTAACGCTGCCGCCGCGCTCCGTTTTGCGGGCTGTTACGTAGGAGTTCACCGGCGTTCCATTTTCCGGCCACGTCCCCACCGTCGACGAAGAACGGTCTCGCGAAGAAGGGTTTCGCGAAAAGGGTAGCGCGAGAGCGAACGCGTACAATCAACGGGTGATTGTGGCTCCGGGCCCCGTGTGTTTTACTTAAAATGGATTGTAATGGCAACTGTCGTGAGCCAAATGCCGGACCAGGCGCCGGTCGCGAAGACCCGCGCGGTTCCCTGGCTCGCGCTCGCCTGGTTTACGGTCCTGTTGGTGATCGCATACTTCCCCGTTCTCAAGCACTTGGTGGAACAGTGGAGCACGGACGAAGACGTCGGACACGGTTTCTTCGTGCCGGTGGTTGCCGCCTACGTCGCGTGGCAGCACCGCGACGAGCTTTTGGCGATTGAATGCAAGCCTGCCTGGTGGGGCCTCGCGGTGATGCTGTGGGGCGCGCTCCAGGGCTATCTGGGAGCACTGGGCGCCGAACTATTCCTGCAGCGAACCGCTTTCCTGATCTCATTAGTGGGATTGCTCCTGGTCGTCGGCGGGACCAAACTTGTGCGCGCCCTGGCGTTTCCGTTGCTCCTGCTGCCCTTCATGATTCCGATCCCGGCGGTGATCTACAACCAGATCACGTTCCCGCTACAGCTTTTCGCCAGCCGCGTGGCGGAAACGGTTCTCGGGTGGTTGGGAATTCCGGTGTTGCGCGACGGAAATATTCTGGAGCTGGCGAGCCAGAAGCTTTCGGTAGCCGAGGCTTGCAGCGGCATCCGCAGTCTTCTATCGCTCTCCTTTCTGTCGCTGGTGTATTCCTACTTCTTCGACAAGAGGATTTGGATGCGATGGGTGTTGCTGGTCTGCACGATCCCCATCGCGATCTTGGCGAATTCGGGCCGCGTGACCATCACCGGCATCCTCAGTGAGTACGACGCCGAGCTCGCTCACGGTTTTTTTCACAGTCTGGAAGGTTGGATCATTTTCGTGATCGCGCTGGCGATGCTGATCGCCTTGCATGGTTTGATCAGCCGCATTTATCGCTGGAAGACTACACCGGAGGTGCGCCCTGCCTGAATTCCTGCGTTCGGCCGCGGCCCGTTGGGTGACGCTGCTGCTGGTCGCCCAGGCGGCCTTGCTGTATAGCTCCATCCGGCCGGAGGCGGTTCCTCCCGCTCCTCCGCTCGCGATGATGCCGAAGAGCTTGGGTTCCTGGAATCTCGCGCAGGAAGGTGTGGTCGAGCCGGAAATCCAGGAGGTTCTCAAGGCCGACGATCTTCTGAACCGGATCTATGTGGATACCGGCGGTCACGCCGGCGCGAACCTGTTCATCGCCGCGTTCCGATCGCAACGGGATGGAAAAGCGCCTCATTCGCCCAAGAATTGTCTCCCGGGCAGTGGATGGACGCCCATGAACTCGAGCGATCTTTCGATCGACGTGGGACAAGGCGCGCCCATTGTGGTGAATCGCTATATCGTCGCTCATGGCGACGATCGCGAGCTGGTCCTCTACTGGTACCAGTCTCGCGATCGCGTGGTGGCGAATGAATACAAGGCTAAGTTCTGGGTGATGGCGGACGCGATCCGGCTGAATCGCACCGACACGGCGCTGGTACGGGTGGTTGTTCCGATTGTCGAACGAGATGAAGACCGTGCGACCCAGTCGGCGGTCAGATTCGTGCAGTCGTTCTACGGCACGCTCCGCCAGTTCTTGCCATCTTAGGCCATGTACTTCCAACAGTTTTATCTCGCCTGTCTGTCGCATGCCTCCTACATGCTCGGCTCGGAAGGAGTCGCTTGCGTTGTGGATCCTCAGCGCGACGTCTCGATCTATATCGATGAGGCGCGGGCCCAGGGGCTGAAGATTAAGTACGTCATTGAAACGCATCTTCACGCGGATTTCGTGAGTGGTCATCGTGAGTTGGCCGAGCGTACCGGAGCCGGAATTTATCTCGGGGCGGTGGCCGGTGCGACATTTCCGCACGTGGATGTTCACGACGGCGACGAAGTTCGCTTTGGCCGCTTGATCCTCGGGTTCCTCGAAACTCCTGGACACACGCTCGAGAGCATCTCCATCGTGGTCACCGATCTCGATCGAGGGGAGCGGCCGTGGGCGGTACTCACCGGCGACACGTTGTTCATCGGCGACGTCGGCCGCCCGGATCTATCCAAGGACAAAACGCCGCGGGAACTGGCCGGCATGCTTTTCGACAGCCTGCACCAGAAGTTGATCCCGCTTGGCGACGACGTCGAAGTCTATCCCGCCCACGGAGCCGGTTCGCTGTGCGGAAAGCAAATGCGTCCGGAGCGGCAATCGACCATCGGCAAGGAGCGCGCCTTGAACTACGCTCTTCAGCCTCGTACCAAGGACGAATTCGTGCGCCTGTTGACCGCGGAACTGCCGGACCGGCCCGGGTACTTCGCGCTCGACGCCGAGATCAATCGCAGCGGCGCACCGGCCTTGGCCGAACTTTCTTCGCTTGCCGAGCTGGCCGCCGATGACGTGTTAGCCCGCCAGCGTTCCGGCGCCGTGGTGCTCGATACACGCCCGGCCGTGCAGTTCGGCGCGGGTCACATCCCCGGAGCCGTGAATATTCCGTTGGGAGGGCAATACGCATCCTGGGCGGCGACGTTGCTCGGCTTGAGTACGGATATCATTCTCGTCGCCGAGGACCACGAAGCGCTCGAGGAATCACGCATGCGGCTAGCTCGGGTAGGCGTGGAACGCGTGGTTGGGTCGTTAGAGGGCGGTATGCAGCGGTGGGCGCAGCCCGGCTCGGTAGAGCGTCCCGTTGCGCGCCCGATCGCGCAGGTCGCGCAGATTCCAGGACAGGAACTCAGCCGTGAAATGGCGGCCGATCCGGGGCTGTTTCAAGTGATCGACGTCCGCCGGGAGGCGGAATGGGCGGCGGGGCACATCGACGGGGCTCATCTCAAACCGCTCAATCAGTTGGAATCGGCACTCGGAGATCTGGATCGCGAGCGGCCCATCGTCGTGCATTGCCAGGGCGGCTACCGGAGCGCCATCGCCTGTAGTCTCATCGAACGCGCCGGATTTCAGAACGTGATGAACCTGATCGGCGGGTTCGACGCGTGGCGCGCTTGCGGTCTCCCGGAAGTGAAGGGCGGCGCGAAGCCCGTCGCCGCCGAAGGCCGGCGAGCCGCGTCTTGACGCGTCACTCCTCAGTAAACATCGCGCACAACCCAGCGGGCCGCGATTGTTTTCACTCACCAGCGAGCGCGTCCCGCGCTGTGCGCTGCTGAGAAATCACAGAACGCGCAGTTCGGCCGCCTGCTGTTTCGGGGCTGCCGCCACCATCGAGGCGCGCCTCGATCGCCACGCGCCATCCTTAGGCAGGCTGTGTTCGAACTCGCGCGGCACGCGAGCCTCCCCCTGCTTTCGCCCCTTCGGCCGGACGAACCACCGCCCAAACGCCAGATCGAGAGGCCGCGGAATCGCTGAAATGTCTCTTCGCAGCATTCCGTGAATGATCTTCTTCGCCACGCCCAGAGCGACCAGCACCGCGCCAATCCGCGGATATTGCTTCATCGTCACGGTGCGTTCCCCGTAGTCGCGACGCAGCACGCGATTCAACCAGAACTTCGGAACCCGGGCGATGTTGTAAAACGCCAGCGTCAGGTTCAATTCCGTCGGCATGTAGGTCACGTAGGAAGCGAGAGTGATCTTCTGGTCCTTCCTGGCGTAACCCGCCTCCTCGCCCATGTCGTAGATGGTGGTCCCCGGGAGCAGCGTCAGGGCGTTGATGGCGAAGGTATGGGGCGGCTTAAGCGACGCGGCCAGGCGCAGCGTGTCCTTCAGTTCTTCGGGATGCTCCCATGGATTGTCGACGATCAGGTCATACTGCACCGCGGCCATTTTCGCCCGGTTTGCATACGCGATCTCGGAGCCCAGCCTGAGCTTTTCGTCATGCTGGGGGCGCTTGAACACATCCTTCATGATGCGCCGGTTGCCGGACTGCACGCCGATACGAGCCTTGATCATGCCGGCTTCGATCAGCGCCTGGAACTTTCGCTCGTCGATCGAGGCCGGAATGATGCCGGTGACGAAGAACGGAATATCCAGTTGCTCCTTGTACTTGTTGGCAAACTCCAGAATGGTGTGCAGGGGCAGGAACAGGAACGCGTCATCGTCGATCACGATGTTATAGATGTACGGGTACTTCGAGAGGATATAGTTGACTTCGGCGAGGAAGAACTCCACCGAGTGCTTCCGGAAGCGCCGGTAGCCTTTATCCAGATCGATCAGGACATCGTTTGAGCAGAACGTGCACTTATACGGGCAGCCCTGGCTGAACATGGTCCACAGTTTGCCGCCGTAGTACTTCTTCATGAGGCGCAGATCCATGCGCTTCAGCTCGCCCTGATCGTTTACAAAATGTTCCTCGAACTCGAAATCCATGAATGGGATCTCATCCAGGTTCTCGACCAGCGGTTCCCCAGGATTGCGAATGATCTCGTCGCCGTCGCGGAACCAGAAGCCGGCCGTGCGCCGGTAGTCGCGCCGTTCGTCGATCGCCCGCACCAGCTTCAGCAGGCTGACGTCGCCTTCACCCATGCAGATCGCGTCGGCGACGCGAATCGCATCCTCGGGATAACTGGTGGGATGAATACCGCCCCAGACCACCAGCGCGTCCAGTTCCTTGCGCAGACGGTTGGTGACCAGCGTCACCTGTTCGGCCTGGTGCGTCCACACGCTGAATCCGACCACCGCGCTGCCCTTGCAGATGGAAAGAAGTTGCTGGTAGAGAGACTCCGGCAGATCGTCGTTGTAATATCTCGCGCGGAAGCGTTGCCGTGTTTGGCCCCAGAAGTCCGTGGGACGCAGGAAGATGAGATGGACGTGGTAGCCGTAGCGCTTGAGTTGCGCGGCAATCCGGCGTGGGCCGATGCAATAGATATCGTCGGTAAAACTAATCAGGCTGACGGTGGTTCGCGGCGCGATTGCATCGCTCATAAAACGTTTCCATCCCAAGAATCTAGGACAGCTCCCGTCCTGCCGTCGCGGATGCCCCGGAAACGCTAGCGGCGCTCGTCACCTGACTCGCGGCCGCCAGGCGATCCGCTCTCGCCGCGGCTGCCGTTTTTCGCTTCTTCTGCCGTTCCAGATGAATCAACTCCCGGCGCCTTCGCTGTTTGACCCGATCGTCCACCTTGCGCCAGAATTTCCGGAAGTAGTCTGCTGCGGAGACGATTCCGAACAACACCACGGCCCACATGGCGATGGTCGCCAGGTCGTTCAAAGCGTTCCAGCGAATGCCCGCGATCACCAGCGCGATCGCGATCACCTGCGCCCCCATCTTGGTCTTCCCGAGTTCGCTCGCTTCGATGGTATACCCCGACGACGACGCGATGGAGCGCAGGCCGGAGACCGCGAACTCGCGTCCAATGATCAGGATCACCATCCAGGCCGCCACCCGGTGCACGTCGACCAGCGAGATCAGGGCCGCCGAAACCAACAGCTTATCGGCGATCGGATCGAGCAGCGTACCCACCGTGGTCACTTGCCTCCAGCGCCGAGCCAGATACCCGTCGAGAAAATCGGTCGCCGCGGCCGCGAGGAAAATCGCCAAAGCGAAGGTTTCACGGGAGATGGGGACGACGGTTTGCCAGTTCTCGCCAAACCCTTTTCCGAGCAGCGCTGCAACCAGCAGCGGCACGAAGAAAATTCGCAAAAGCGTGAGCAGATTCGGGGCGTTCATCCGACTGCTATCAATAATATCCCAGTCAAGCGCCGGTGTCCCATCGACCCCGCAAAGGGTGCGGCGCACCCCCCTCATTACAAGCCAGTAACGCTGCCGCCGCGCTCCGTTTTGCGGGCTGTTACTTATGACCCCGCAAAGGGTGCGGCGCACCACCCTCATTACAAGCCAGTGACGCTGCCGCCGCATTCCGTTTTGCGGGCTGTTACTTTAGGAGCCACCAGGTACTTAGACAGCCTGCGGCGGATGGATTCGGGCACTTCGGCCTCCACTTCACAGGAGTCGCCGGAATAGCGAGTGGCGGTGACGCGGGCGTGCTCATGCAGCAGATGCAGTGGCCCGCCTTCGGAGATCGGGAATCGGAAAACACAGTGGGCCAGAAGGTCGAGCGGCAGCGTTTCGTCGATCTTTCGAAGCAGTTCCTCGAATCCGGCACCGGTGCGCGCGGAAATCGCCACCGCGCCGGCCGGCTGATGCTCGTGGCTCGACTCCGGAGTGAGACCGGCCTGAGACATAATTCGGCGGGCGAGCACACCCGCATCCGGCTGGTCCGGAATCTCGTCAATCTTGTTGAGCACAAGAATTTGGGGTGTCGCTGCGGCGCCGATCTCGTTCAACGTCGCCAGCACATGGGCGGTTTGCTGGGCCGCCTCGGCCGAACTTGCGTCCACCACGTGCAGCAGCAATTCGGATTCCACCACTTCCTCGAGCGTCGCACGGAAGGCCCGGATCAGGGTGGTGGGAAGATTGCGAATGAATCCGACCGTATCGCTCGCGAGCACCCGCCGCCGGGACGGCAGCGTGACCTGCCGCACCGTGGGATCGAGCGTGGCGAACATCTTCGCGTCCGCCAGGACCGCGGCTCCCGTGAGCCGGTTGAACAGCGTCGATTTTCCGGCATTGGTGTAGCCCACCAGGGCCATGGTCGAGAGCGGCACGGCCTGCCGTTGGCGGCGCTGCGTGGCGCGTCCCCCACGAACGCGTTCGAGATCGCGGCCGATCGCCTGAATCCGCCGGTGGATTCGCCGGCGGTCCGTTTCAAGCTTGGTCTCGCCCGGTCCACGGGTGCCGATTCCTCCTCCCAGACGCGACATGGCCGCTCCCCTGCCGGTCAGGCGCGGCAGCATGTAGTTCAACTGCGCCAGTTCTACCTGCAACTGACCCTCCCTGGTGCGGGCCCGGCGCGCGAAAATGTCCAGGATCAACTGGGTTCTATCCAGTACTTTTACGTCGAGCGCTTTTTCAAGATTGCGCTGCTGTGTGGGAGAGAGGTCGCGATCGAAGATGACGGTGGACGCGTCGTGGAGCTGGATCAGCGCCTTCAGCTCCTCCACTTTTCCCGAGCCCACCAGGGTGGCCGCGTCGCTCCGCGGGCGCGATTGAATCTGGCTCTCGACCACGCGCGCGCCCGCGGTTCTGGCAAGGGAAGCAAGTTCCTTGAGGGATTCCTCGGCGCTGGCCGATTCGGGCTGCACCGCCGAAGGGGCGCGCTGCGCGCCACGGCCCGTCAGGTGAAGTCCCACCAGGATCGCGATGTCTTCAACAGGCGCCGGCAAGCTGGGTTCTAGTTTTCGCTTTCCATCACCGGGGCGCCCGGCGCTCCGTGCGTACCGGCCGAGGCGGCGTTCGACTGCGGACCCGTGTGGAAAGACTTCGATACTACGACTGTGGAAATAGCGTGCTTAAAAATCAACTGTTCCTGGTTGTTGGTTTCGAGCACTACCGAGTACTTATCGAAACTCTTGATACGGCCGGACAGTTTCACGCCGCTCATCAGGTAGATGGTGAGGAACGTCTTATCTTTGCGTGCGTTGTTTAGAAACGCTTCCTGAATGTTTTGCGCCTGCTTTTCCATGGGAGCACCCTCCTTCACGCCCCCTCCCCGGGGCGCCCGACGACCGCTCCGTTGAGCGAATGGCCCGACCGTTTCCCTTCATCATACCGTAACCAACTCGTTTTCAAGCAAGAATGCGCTGCTCACCGATTGGAAAACCCCAAACCCCGGAAGAACGCGAGTATAATGTTCCACCATGAGACTATACATTTGGGCAACCTTGCTGCTGGCGGGCGCGTGTTTCGGGCAGATGCGAATCGATCACTACGTGCAGGTGAAATCGACGGTGCCGGCGATCGCCGGGCAATCGGCCGCTATTTACGTACGCGAGGTGGTGGAGCCGGGAACGGCGCTGCGCGGAGGGCCGCCCGCGGATCACGTGGTGTTGTTCATTCACGGGGCGGGGACGCCCGCCGAAGTGTCTTTTGACGTGCCGTATCAAGACTATAGCTGGATGGCGTTCCTGGCGCGCGCGGGGTATGACGTGTTCGCCGTGGATATGACGGGGTATGGGCGGTCGACGCGCCCCGCTGCGATGAACGATCCGTGTAATCTGGCCCCGGCGCAACAGAACACGCCCTGCGCGGCAGCAAGCTATCCGTATCAGATGACGACGCTCGCTTCGGACTGGCACGACATCGATACGGTAGTGGATCAGGTGAGGGCGTGGCGGCATGTGGACAAGCTGAACCTGTTCGGGTGGTCGCAAGGAGGGCCGCGGTCGGCCGGATATGCGTCGCAGCACCCCGAGAAAGTGATGAAGCTGGTGTTGCTGGCGCCGGCGTACAACCGGGCGGCGAAGGCGGATCCGCCGGAGCAGATTCCGGCGAAGGGCGCGGCGATGAATACGCAGTCCCACGAGGAGTTCGTGGCGAACTGGGATAGACAGGTGGGATGCGCGGACCAGTATGAAGCGGGCGCGGAGGAGTCGGTGTGGGCGGAGATGCTGGCTTCCGATCCGGTGGGCGCCACGTGGGGGACGGGCGTGCGGAGAGCGCCACTGGTGACGTCCTGGGGATGGACCACGGCGGCCGTGGCCAAGACGCAGATACCGACGCTCCTCGTGTCAGGCGCGCAGGACAAGCAAGTCAACCCCGACCGTGTCAGAGAGATGTATACGGACCTGGGCGCGTCGAAGAAGGTGTTCGTGGATCTGGCCTGTTCGTCGCACAACGCGATGTGGGAGAGGAATCACCTGCTGCTGTTCAAGGCCTCGCTCGAGTGGCTGGAGAAGACCACCGTGCAAGGGAAGGACACGGGGATGCTGAGGTTGGGCTACTGAGCGCCCGAAGCGACGCTGAGGTGCGTGGGTAAGAGCCCAAAGGGTGTTCCCGCGTTACTCGCGCTCGATCTGAACCAATTCCTCGCGCGGCGCCGTCAGTAATCGCTTGGGTAGTTTCGCGCCGTAAACCAGCCGTTCCACCAGCGGCAGGACCCTCCGGACCCACTTGCCATGCAGGATCAAGCTTCCCGCGACCAGTAGCGGATGTGGAATCGCCGTGCAGCAGCGCGCGCACATGTCGATGTCACCCGCGCGACCCGCCGCATGCATCCGCCTCAGCCCGCGCATTTCGCCGGAGTTGAAAATCTCTTCCAGCGAGTTCTCGGCCAGATGACCCACCGGCGCGCCATCCAGGTTATAGCTCTGGCAGCACGGATAGACTCGCCCATCCTGCTTCACATACATCGCCCCTCGCCACAGGTAATGACACGGCCGAGCCTTCGTACCCGTGCGCTTGCCCTCCGGCTGGACCAGATTGGTCTCGTCCTCCTTCACCCGTACCTGATCGACACCCGGAATCGCGCTCCAGAAGCGGCGGAACTCATCCACCTCATGCGCGTTCCCCGGCATCCGCACCATTTGAACCACCACCTGAACCTTCGAGCCGCGCGCGTGTTTCATGCGGGCAAACCGGACAAAATTATCGCGGACTTTTTCAAACTTCGCGCCCTTGCGGTAGTACTCGAAAGTCTCCCGGGACGCGCCGTCGAAGCTGAGCGTGATGTGCGTCAGGCGCGTCGCGAGCAGGCGCTCCGACATCTTTTCGTCCAGAAACGTGCCATTGGTGGAGAGCAGGGTGGAAATCCCATGCTGCTCGCAATACTCGATGCGATCGAAGATCTTGCGGTCCATGAACGGCTCACCGAGGCCGATCAGCATCATGTGCTCGCCGGTATGAGCCGCGCCTTCCACCAGCCTTTCGAAAACCTGGTCGGACATGTCTTCCTTGGGCTGTTTGTGCGTCTCCCGGGGGCACATGGGACAGTACAGATTGCACTTCGCCGTGGTTTCGACGATGTACTCCACCGGTAGGGCCGGCACGCGTTCGTGTCGGCGCAGGTAGCTCCACAAGAGTTTTGCGCGATTGGAAAAGCGCATGTTACAGGACCATCTTCGCACTATCCCGCCGGCAGCGACGCGATCCAGGTTCGATCTGCCGAGCCACCTCTGGAGTAACGGGAATACCGGCGCTGCCGTCTACCTTGACGGATTAGTTAGCTCGCAAATGGTGCGGCGGCACCCCCATTACCAGCCAAGCAACGCTGCCGCGGCGCGTAGTTTACCCGCCTCGGGCTTTGCGGGCGGTTACGAAGCGCACAGTGCGGGACGCGCTCGCTGATGAGTGAAAACAATCGCGGCCCGCTGCGTTGTGCGCGATGTTTACTAAGAAGTACCCGGCGGATTGGATGAACATTGCGATTACGGGAGCTTCGGGTTTCGTGGGAGCGCGCCTCGCGGACGCGTTACGGCGCCAAGGCCACACCGTTCGTGCCGTTTCCGTTCGGAACGGTCCTCGGTCCGCCGAATTAGAGAACTGCGCGGCTGTGGTTCATCTGGCCGGCGAACCGGTCGCCCAGAGGTGGACGTCGAACGCCAAGGAGCTCATTCGGGCCAGCCGAATCGAGGGGACTCGCTCGCTGGTGAAGGCGATGGCGGGACTCGCTCGCCCGCCCCAGATACTCGTGAGCGCCTCCGCGATCGGGTATTACGGGTCCCGCGCCCAGGCGATTTTGACTGAGGAGTCTCCCCCAGCGGACGATTTTCTGGGCACGCTGGCCGTCGCGTGGGAGCGCGAAGCACGAGCCGCGGAAAATCTGGGAACGCGTGTAATCTCATTGCGCATCGGAGTGGTTCTGGGGCCGCATGGTGGCGCGCTAGCGAAGATGGTTTTGCCATTTCGCCTCGGTCTCGGAGGGCGAATCGGGAGCGGGGAGCAATGGATGTCCTGGATCCATCTCGATGATCTCGTCGCCCTGATTGTGTTCCTTCTCCCGGAGTCGACCGTCCGGGGCGTGTTCAACGCGACCGCCCCGCATCCGGTGACGAACGCCGAGTTCACTCGTGAACTCGCACATGCGCTGCATCGGCCGGCGATCTTCCCTGTTCCTGGCGTCGCGCTGAAGCTGCTGTATGGGGAAATGGCGACGATGATTCTCGGAAGCCAGCGCGTCGAGCCGCAAGCCGCGCTTCGAGCGGGCTTCGAGTTCCGCTTCCCGGAAATCGGCGCGGCGCTCAGAGACGTTCTCAAATAGCAATGGCCTGGACTCGTGGGAGCCCCGGTGGGGAGCCTATGAACGGGTCACCAATAGGCCGAAGCAAGGCCAGCCGCGGATGCCGTATCGCGTCGCAATCGGCATGTCACCGGCTCCCTCACGGACTCTTCTTGACAACCGCTCCCTCACGGTCACGGCTCGGTTTGGTTAGTGAGCCGCGAGCAGAGTCACGGAGGGGTTGGGTTGCTGAGCCGCGACTGTAAAGGAGCGGTTGTCAAATAATGTCGCGCGAAGCGGTATCTATATTTAGAATTGGAAGCGGCAGATAAGCGCCGATCGAAAGCCCTTGTATTGTGTAAGTCAGCGTTGATCAGCGTTGATCAGCGGCTAAGTGTTTTTGTCTCCGTCGCCCGAACCCAACTTTCCCGACGCCGCCTCGTTCGGTTCCCACAGGATCTCGGGGACACCCAAGACGTGATTCGCCCATCGGCTCCAAACGAACATCGCGTCGCTCAGCCGGTTGAGATAACGGATCGTTTCGGGCGGTACTTCTTCCAGTCGCGAAAGTGCGATCACCAGCCTCTCGGCGCGACGGCAGATGGTGCGCGACACGTGCAACTCGGCGTTGAGACGCGTGCCGCCGGGCAGCACGAAACTTCGCAGGTCGGGCAGACCCTCGTTCATCGCATCGATCTCGTGCTCCAGCTGCGTGACTTCCGCATCTGTTACTCGCGCCTGTTTTGGATGGACGTCTTCCGGTTTCGTGGCCAGGATGGAGCCGAGATTGAATAGTTCGTGCTGGACCCGCCGTAGAATCGCCGCGAGCAAAGCGATCTGGGGACTCGCGCCGCCGTCCTCGTGGCAGGAGACGCAGGCCATGCCGACAAAGGCATTCAACTCGTCGACGGTCCCGAACGCATCGAGACGAAGCGAATCCTTCGGAACGCGCTGGCCGCCGGCAAGGCTGGTGTCCCCGGTGTCGCCGCGTTTCGTGTAGATGCGATTCAGCGCCAGGCGCGGCGCGTCAAAGATTTTCTCTGGGTCGTTTGCGTTGTCGGGCACGTCTTCATCCTAAACGAGTTTCCAGGCACCCCCCAAAATCGCGCGCGTCGTCCTTCAGGGACAATCTGGCAGCGCCGGAAGGACCAAACCTAAGTTAGCCGCTGATGGACGCAGGTGCGGCACGCACATTCCGTGGACTCCGATGCGACAAGATTATTCATCTGCGTTAATCCGCGTTTATCTGCGGCCAAGACGCCTTCCTCGTTTTCAGGTTGCTCATCAGGCCTGAGCAGTAGAATGTAGGTGCGATGGCGCACAGCACCGACGCGCGAAAGGTACAACACACGCTCAGCGGTCTTCCGCTGCAAACCGTCTACGAGCCCGATTCGCTTAACGATCCCGATCCAGCCAAGGTTCCCGGCGAGCCGGGCAAATTTCCCTACACGCGCGGCATCCACGAAAGCATGTACCGAGGCAAGCTGTGGACCATGCGCCAGTTCGCGGGCTTCGCCACGGCCGAAGAGACCAACGCGCGCTATCGCTATCTGCTGGAGCAAGGACAGACCGGGCTCTCGGTTGCATTCGATCTGCCGACGTTGATGGGAGTGGATTCCGACCATCCTTCCGCGCAAGGAGAAGTCGGCAAGTGCGGAGTCGCGATCTCATCCCTCGCCGACATGGAAGCACTCTTCCGGGGGATTCCGCTCGGTGACGTGACCATTTCGATGACCATTAATTCCCCCGCGTCGATCCTGTGGGCCATGTACTTGCTGGTGGCGGAACAACAAGGCGCCGATTGGACGCGCCTTTCGGGGACGCTTCAGAACGATATTTTGAAGGAATACATCGCGCAGAAGGAGTTTATTTATCCGCCGCGGCCGTCGATGCGCCTGGTGACGGATTCGATCGAGTTCGCCGCGCAACACACGCCACGCTTCAACCCAATATCGATCTCCGGTTACCATATTCGCGAGGCTGGATCGACCGCGGTTCAAGAACTCGCGTTCACCCTACGCGACGGCATCGAATACGTGGACTGGGCGATCGAGCGAGGCCTGCCGGTCGATTCGTTCGCGCCGCGTCTCAGTTTCTTCTTCAACGCTCATAACGATTTCTTCGAGGAAATCGCCAAGTATCGGGCAGCTCGCAAGATGTGGGCGTTGATCATGCGTGACCGCTATGGCGCCCGTGACGATCGCAGCCTGAAGCTGCGCTGCCACGCACAGACGGCGGGTTGCTCGCTCACCTGGCAGCAGCCGCAAAACAACATTGTTCGAACCGCGGTGCAAGCCTTGGCGACGGTGTTAGGCGGGTGCCAGTCGCTGCATACGAATTCGCTCGACGAAGCTTATGCGTTGCCTTCCGAGCACGCCGTCACCATCGCGCTGCGCACCCAGCAAGTAATCGCCTACGAAACCGGCATCCCGTTGGTGCCCGATCCGCTCGGCGGAAGTTACTTCGTGGAGCAGTTAACGCTCGATATGGAAGCTGCCGCTAACGAGTACATCCAGCGGATTGACGAAATGGCCGGCATGATCGCCGCCATCGAGCGCGGCTATCCGCAATCGGAGATCGCCAACGCCAGCTACGCGTTTCAAAGCGCCGTGGAACAGGGCGAACGCGTCGTTGTGGGCGTGAACACATTTACGGATCGGCAGGAAAAGCGGCCCGCCGTCGAGTTAGCCCTGGAGTTACAAGATACGCTCCAGATCGACGAGGGCGCCGAAAAGCGACAGCGGGAGCGATTACGCGAAGTCAGAAATCGCAGAAGCGCAAGCGAGGTAGCGCGCGCTTTGAATGCCTTGCGCCGCGCGGCCGAGGGTTCTGCGAACACGATGCCCTTTATTCTCGACGCCGTGCGCGCCTATGCCACGGTCGGCGAAATGTGCGCGGCGCTCCAGGATGTTTTCGGCGCTTACTCCGAGAAAAGCGTGCTTTAGCTGTGATGAAAACCTTGGGACCTGTCCTCGGTTTCCCCGTTTTCCCTAGTTCGGGTTTGAACCGCAGCGAGCACAGCGAGTCGGGAACAACCAATTGAACCTCACAAACCGACCCGAACACTTTGGGCAACGCAACATCGCGAACCACAGACTAGTAACGCCGGTTGCGACGAACCACACCCCCGCGAGGACGAATCCGGGGAATATTGTATGCACCATCCTTAGCGATACAAGCGCCCCACCCATGCTAACTGGCACATAGAGCACAGATAAAGTGATCACCACGGTACGTAGACGCCGAATTGTTATACCCTGAGCCACTGGGGGAACTTCTAGAGACCCATGATCTGGAAGCCTGCGTCGACGAATAACACATTGCCGGTGACGCCTCGGCCCAGGTCGCTGGCTAAGAACACCGCGGTGTCGGCAACTTCGGCAGGATCCGTGTTGCGGCGCAAAGGTGAGTGAGCTGCCACGACGTCGAGCACCTTCGAAAAGTCCCTGATGCCGCGGGCCGACGCCGTTTTCACTGGACCCGCCGAAATCGCGTTGACGCGTATTCGGGCCGGGCCCAGGTCGTTCGCAAGATACCGCACCGACGCCTCGAGCGCCGCCTTTGCCGCGCCCATCACGTTGTAGTTCGTTACCACTCGCGTTGCGCCCAGGTAGGAGAGCGTCATCATCGCTCCGCCTTCGGTCATCAGGGGGGCGGTGGCGCGCGCCACCGCGATCATCGAATACGCGCTCACGTTCTGCGCCAGCAGATAGCCCTCGCGCGACGTCTCAATAAATGGCTGGCTCAAATCTTCGCGATTGGCGAAAGCAATGCTGTGCACCATCGTGTCCAGCCGGCCCTCGCCTTTGAGCGTCTCGCCAAGACGCGCGAGGTCTTCGTCGCGCGTGACGTCGCAATCGAATACCTTCGCCGCGCCCAATTCCGCCGCCACCTCCTCCACCGTTTGCTTGACGCGATCGCCTTGATAGGTGAGATAGATCCGGGCGCCTTCCCGGCGAAACGCGTCCGCGATCGCGTATGCGAGGCTCCACTTGTTGGCGACTCCCAGGATGAGCGCCGTCCTTCCTTCCAGCAATTGAGACATGAAACCGCATTGTACACTAGGAACAATCGTTGGACCTTTCCACTCCACTCATGTATGTGAAAGGCGTCGGGCCTGCGCGCGCCGCGATGCTGGAGGCCAAGGGGCTCAAAGTGGTGGAAGACCTGCTCACCTACGCGCCTTTTCGTTACGAGGACCGCAGCAACGTCAAGACGATCCGAAACCTGGCGCCGGGCGAAATGGCCACCGTGCTCGCCCAGGTACAATCGACCCATTTGGCCGGATTTCAGCGCCGGAAGCTGGGCTTGTTCCAGGCTACTTTCACCGACGCGTCACGCGCCCTGCTCAACGCCAAGTGGTTCCACGGAGCCTACTTGGCGGATGTGTTCGCTCCGGGCCAGAAAGTGGCGCTGTACGGGAAAGTCGAATTCGATTCCTACTCCGGTCACCTTTCGATCATGCATCCGGAGTTCGAGATTCTGGCCGATGACGACGACGGCGATGCCTCGCTTCACACCGGCCGCATCGTACCTATTTATGAAGCAGCCGGCAAAGTCACGGCTCGCGTGTTTCGCGTGCTGCTGCGCCGGATACTCGAGAGTATCGCGCCGGTTCCCGACCCGCTGCCGCCGCATCTTCTGGCGCAGTTGAAACTGCCGGACCGCTGGAGTTCCATCCGCGCGCTGCACTCTCCGCCTCCCGAGTCGGACTTGCGGTTGTTGAACGCGTTCCGTTCCCCCGCTCAGTTCCGTCTGATCTTCGAAGAGTTTTTTTGGCTCGAGTGCGGGCTGGAGTTGAAGCGCGCCAAAGCCCGGCTTTTCCCGGGAATAGCATTCGCGCTTACCGATCGCGTCCGCGACCGGATCAAACAAATGCTGCCTTTCAAGCCGACCGGCGCGCAGAAACGGGTGCTGGCCGAGATCGCCCACGATATGGCGCAGCCGCATCCGATGTACCGGCTGCTCCAGGGCGACGTCGGCAGCGGCAAGACGCTGGTGGCGGCGGAGGCGGCTATCATCGCGATCGAGAACGGCTATCAAGTGGCCGTACTCGCGCCCACGGAAATCCTGGCAACACAGCACTTCTTCTATTTCAAGCGGTTATTCCAAAAGCTGGACTACGTCACGATACTGCTCACCGGGTCGGCGGGGCAACGGGAAAAGGTGCAGCTCAAAAAACTGGCGGCGGCGGGACTGGCGCACGTCGTGGTGGGCACGCACGCGCTGCTCGAGGAAGACGTCGGGTTCGCACGGCTCGGCCTCGCGATCGTCGACGAACAGCACCGCTTCGGCGTGGAACAACGGCAGGCACTGATGGGGAAGGGGACTCATCCGGACATTCTGGTGATGACCGCCACTCCGATCCCGCGAACGCTCGCATTGACCATCTATGGCGACTTGGATGTAAGCGTGATTGACGAACTTCCCCCCGGGCGCCGGCCCATTGTGACCAAGCGCGCGCAGGAATCGCAAGTCGAGCAGGTTTACAGTTTCCTGAAGAAGCAGATCGATCTCGGCCGCCAGGCCTACGTCGTCTATCCGGTGATCGAGGAATCCGAGACGCAGGCCATGAAGGCCGCGCAAAAGATGCACGACCATCTCTCGCGAACCGTATTTCCCGGTGTCGCGGTGGGCCTGCTGCACGGCCGCCTTCCTTCCGCGGAGAAGGAAGCCGCGATGGATAGATTCCAGCGCGGGGAAACCAAGATCCTGGTGTCGACCACGGTGATCGAAGTGGGGGTGGACGTACCCAACGCGACCGTGATGGTAATCGAGGATGCCGAGCGGTTCGGCCTGTCGCAATTGCATCAACTGCGCGGGCGCGTGGGCCGCGGCGGGGAGCAGAGCTACTGCATCCTGGTGACCGGCAAGATGGGCGACGCGGGCCGTGATCGGATTCGGACTCTAGTCGAATCGAACGACGGTTTCTACATCGCCGAAATGGATTTGAAGCTGCGTGGTCCCGGCGAATTCTTCGGCACTCGCCAATCCGGCATGCCGTCGCTTCAGATCGGCAACATTCTTCGCGACGCGGATATTCTCGAGGTGGCCCGGAATGAGGCCTCCACCTTCGTAGCGCATCCACCGGCCGAAGGCGACCTGCGACGGGCGGTGGCCTTCATCCGCGACCACTGGCAGCGGCGGTACGGCCTGGTGCAGGTGGGATGACTGACACAGGTGGGATGACCGGTGCAGGCAGGTTGACCGGTGCAGGTGGGACGTCCGGTGCAATCAGGATGCCCGTTGCAGTCAGGATGACAGTGCCGGTGGAATGAGGGGACCACACGAATCATGCGCGTGATTGGGGGCGAATTCCGCAGCCGCATTTTGAAGAGCCTGCCAGGTCACGACGTTCGTCCCACTCCCGATCGCTTACGCGAAACTTTGTTCGACGTGCTCGCGCCTTCCATCGCTGGGAAAACGTTCGCCGATCTTTACGCCGGCACCGGCGCTGTCGGCATTGAAGCCCTGAGCCGGGGAGCGTCGCACGCGATTTTCGTCGAACAGAGTAGGGCGGCGGCCGGTGTGATCCGCGAGAACCTGCATTCCCTCGGTCTCGAATCGCGAGCGCAAGTGCGCCACGGACGCGCCAGGGCGGTGCTTCCGGGCGTCGAGGCGGACATCGTGTTTCTCGATCCGCCGTATCGTTTGGAGGCGGAATACGCTGCGACACTTGCGCTGTTGGGCGAAAAAGTCCCTGCTCCAAAGTTAACGATCGTGCAGCATGACGTGCGAACGGTCCTGGCGGAGAAATACGGCCTGCTGCGTCGCTCGCGGGCCCTCAAGCAGGGCGACAACGTCTTGAGCTTCTATCGTGGCGCTCAGTAACTCCACCGCCCCGTGACACCGCGCCATCCGAAATGCTCGCGGCTCACGAACTAAACCGAGCCGTGACCGTAAGGGAGCGGTTGTCAAAAAGAGACTGTGAGACTGACGGGAGCGGTTGGCATGCCGATTTCGACGCGATACCGCATCGGGACTAAGGATTCGCGGGATTCGAAGGATTCGAAACACCCTTCGAATTCGTCAGAGTCACCGTGGCCGCCAGCACCGATAGAGACGGACCTTGAATCGTGAACGGCACTGTTAGTGTGAATTCGCTGCCGAAGGCGTTCGATGCCGAGTTCTGATACCAGGTGGCGAAGGCGGAGCTCAGAGGCACCGTGATATCGCTCTGCGCCAGCGTGTGTCCCGTGGTCGGCGCGAAGTGAAACAGGCCGCTGGTCATATCGCGCGTGTCCGAGAAACCCGTCACGACGATGGTGAAAGTGTTGCTGTTGATCGGCTGGTTGAAAACGACGGACGTGATCACCGGCGGCGTCGGGTTGATCGTGATGGTCTGTATCAGAGGCTGTGGGGGTCCAAGGATTCCGGTGAAGCACTGAAAGGTTAGGGTCGTGTTCAGCGTGATTGTTCCAGCCACGGTTCCGGTGAGCAGTGATACGGTACCCGACGTCCCGCTGAAAACCGCGGTTGTGGCGCCGGCCGGGATGGTGAAGTTAAGGGTCCGGCCGCCTGTTGAGAATGCGATCAATGGGTCGTCACCAACTCCCACCGATGGGGCAAAGGTCAGTGTGATGGTGCCATCGACCTCCACCGGATATGGGCTGTTGAGGGTGACTGTAACAGGAAGCTGCTGTGCCGGGGTCGCGGTGGTGGGTGTGATCTTTACCGAGGGCGGCCCGACGCACCCGACCAGGTCGGAAGGTCGCGAGGCTAATGCCTTCCCCGAATTGATCCCATTAATCGCGAATGCGGTGGCGTTCCTAGTGGGTCCGGATCCGCGAACCCGCGGCCGGGTGAACCCCCCGGCGGGCAGTGGTGCGACGTACACGTCGCCGCTCGCGGCATCAAAAAGCTTCAACGCCCCCGTGCTCAGGTCCGTGAGACGAAATACTGCGCCGTTCATTCCGAACAAACCGTTTGGCGTGCATGCGCAGTTCACTGTCGCAAAAGTGCCGGTGCCGGGACCGACGTTGACGAGTGTGCCGCTCGCATCCGCGACCACCACGCGACGGTTGTCGAACGAGAGTGCGACCGCCAGCGGAGACATGGGGGCGCCGGGAAGTGGGGATGTGTCGTAGATCACGGAGACGGCCGCCGCGCCGCCCACGTCGGTTACGGTTGAAATCTGGGTCGCGGAGGCAACGGCGAGATCGGCGCGCTGATGGAAAAATCCCAGCGCCATCGCGCCCTGGACGGGTAGCGCGTTCACCTGCCCATCCGGACCGAACGCGTACACACCCGTGCTCCAGATACCGGCCGCCCACTGGCCGTCGTCGCTGACGGCGAGCGCTGCCGGAGAAGCGCCCAGGAAACTGGTGTTGACGGTGCGCAGTACGGTGGGCGACTCCGGCAACCCGCCCACAATCTGGAAATTGCTCACCGAGTTCCACCACAGGATGGCCGCCGATCCGCTGGGGCTCATCGTAATCGAGTCCGGACCGGGGGCGACGGCGTCGAGCGGTGTCGTGCTGACTCCCGGCAGTATCAATAGCGCCGCGCCCGAATCCGCCGCAACGCCGAATACGAAATCCTGATGAGGCGATACTGCCATCGACGCGAGAGTCCGGCGGGGATCAATCGGGCCCATCACGGCCGCGGCCGCCGGGATGCCGTAAACCGGACGAATCGTTCCGCTATCCGGCACATAGCCGAGTACCGGTCCAACCACCTGCGCCCATGCGCCCATGGGGAGAACGCCAAGCGCAAGTGTCACGACGAATCGGGAATGGCGTGCGCGCGTCATACTACGGTGCCCCCACCGTTGGAACTCCGGGGCTGATGACCACCGCGCTCGACGGCGAGCTGGAACTGGAGCCATGCGTGGTCGCGAGAATTCCCACCGCCGCGGCCACGCCTACCACGCCGGCCACAATCAGGATCTTTGCCGTCCTGCTCAAGCCACCGGGCGATGCCGAGCCCGCCACATTGCTCTGTGTGATCGTCGCGCTTGCGGTCGCTCCCTCAAACGACGCCGTCACGCGAATCTGCATGGTGCCGGACTGATTGTTGAAGCGAATGCCGCGCGCCACCGCCCGGCCCTGGCTATCGGTGACCGTGGTCAGAGTCGGGGAACCGTTGGGGAATACGCCGCCTGGACCCTGGTTCGGCAGGAAAAACACGACCGCGGCGCTGGCGACCGGCTTGTGATTCTGGTCCTCCACCTGGACGACTTCCTCGCGATTGACGCGTTGGTTGACATTGTTGATCGCGCCTTCCCCTTCGACAATCGCAATATTCAGCTTGGGCGTGTCCGCTTGGCTGAAGGCTGGAGTGTTGAGCTGGTTCGAAAGGAGAAAAGCGAGCAGGAAGACCGATCGCGACGCGGTTTGCTTCATCATGCCTCTGTTGCGAGAACGTTCATTACGAAAGGTACCATCACGATGGATGCCGGCGCATAAGATCGCCAACTTTCCCCATCTTTTTAGTCTGACGCGGCGGACGGGAAAACCGGCTCACTGAACGTCACCGATTCGACGGGGGAAGCTGGTCGCGATACCGGTCCCAGTGGTCCGTAAGTTCTTGCACCACCGGATGCCCCACGCGCCACGCAGCCTCGATCGCCGGCAGGAATGCCCGAACCCCTTGTGCCAGGCTCTCGGCGGCGGATGTTCCCGGTGCCTGCTGATCGAAATTGCTGGCCGTACGCAGAATCATCACGCGGTCTCGATCCACGCGGCCGGCATTCGCCAGAAACGTCAGCGCCTGCATGGTGCCGGTGTCTTCCATGGCCGTCATCACGAAGTTGCCCCTGCCGCCGGTCCAGTATTTCACCCATTCGTTGGCCCATTGATCCATCAATTTCCCATGCCAGAACGTGGACGCCGAGAGCACGTCGCCCTTCAACACGAACGGAGGACGGCGCGCATTCGATTGCGTAAATTTCTCACGATCCTCGCGCATCGCCGGAGTGTCGTCGAGCTTCACATTCTTGGTCCGCTGGAACGCCCATTCCGCGAGCGCTGGATTCAGATGATAGACCTCGCCCTGGTCCGGCGACCGCCGGGGTTCTTCATAGGGTTTCGATCTGCCCAGTGGAACAACACCGGTCTCCCATCCCGCCGGAATTTCGCGCGCGTCGATCTCGCGCGCTAGGTCGCCGTCCACCACCCATTCCGCCCACGCCGCCGATCCCAGCGACCCGTCGGCCGGATCGATGCCGGCGATGCCCGCCACCAGCCAATAGGCTTTTCTCAAATCGAAACGCGGGTCGAGACCCAGGGCCATGATATTCGCGGCGGCCTTGGCGGTTCCCTGCCCGGTCACGGTCCCGAGCACTCCCTGGGCGTTCATCCGAAGATCGCGATTGCCCTGCGGAAACTTGTACACCTGGTCGAGCTTCTCCCGTTCCACCCAATACTGAAATTCGCCCGGATCGTCGCCCGTGTCGGCTCCACGCTCGAACATCGTGACCACCACGACTTTCACCGGAATGGGCGTCTGCGCGCGAACCGTCCCCAAGCCCGCGAAGAGCAGCGCGATCGAAATCACCGAGCCGCGAAATCGGACAGCCCGTGGGCGTCGGCACATACCTGGATGGTAAATGAATTTCGCGTCACGGCAATCGCGCGCCGGAATGGGACAATCTGAGAATGGCTCCAGAGTCACCGAACACCGTACGAATCGAGCAGGCCACTGAGCATGATATTCCCGTGATCCTGAGCTTTGTGCGGAAGCTCGCCGAATACGAGAAGCTTTCCGATCAAATGGTCGCGACCGAAGAGGGATTCCGGAACGCATTGTTCGGCACGCGTCGGGTTGCCGAGGTTCTGATCGCCTACGCCGGTGGTGTCCCGGCCGGCTTCGCGCTCTTTTTCCACAATTTCTCAACGTTCCTCGGGCAGCCGGGAATCTATCTGGAAGATTTGTTTGTCGACGTAGAGCAGCGCGGCAAGGGGATCGGTACGGCCCTGCTGGTGCGCCTGGCCGCGATCGCCAAGCAACGGGGGTGCGGACGCCTGGAGTGGTCGGTGCTCGATTGGAACAAGCCGTCGATCGACTTCTACCTGAAGCTCGGCGCGAAGCCGATGGACGAATGGACTATGTACCGGGTCACGGGCGAGGCGCTCGATCGTCTGGCGACGCGGCGCGCGTTGGTAGGCGAGTAGCCGGTGCCCGACGGCACTGTACCGGGGGGGACAGGCCGCTCTGTCCACTCGGCATCAGGATCTTCAAGGCCCGGAAGTTACTGCGGCCTTGGGACAGAGTAGCCTGTCCCCCTCGTTACTCTTCTTCTTCCTCTTCGCCGGTCTTGGCGGCCTTGGCCGCGGCGACGATCTTCTCCGCCTGGGGCCCGGGCACGTAGTCGTAATGGTCGAACTCCATGCTGAACGACGCCCTTCCTTGCGTCATGGAGATGAGATCGTTCTGGTAGTTGAGCATTTCCGACATGGGCACCTGCGCGCGGATGATCTGCGTGCCGCCCTTGGTATCCATGCCGGCGATCCGTCCGCGGCGGCCGTTCATGTCGCCCATCAGATCGCCCGCGTATTCGACCGGCGCTTGCACTTCGACGTTCATCACCGGCTCAAGTAGAGCCGGCTTGGCCGCTTCCATTGCCGCGCGGAATGCCTTGCGCGCCGCCAGTTTGAAGGACATTTCGGAAGAGTCGACGTCGTGATAGGAGCCGTCGTAAACAACCACCTTGAAATCCACCACGGGATAACCGGCCAGGTAACCCTTCTCGGCGGCCTCGACGATTCCCTTCTCAATCGCGGGGATGAAGTTCTTCGGGATCGATCCCCCGAACACCACGTTTTCAAACTTGAAATTCTCGCCGCGAGCCAGCGGCTCCATGCGAATCCAGCAGTCGCCGAACTGGCCATGGCCGCCGGTCTGCTTCTTGTGGCGGCCCTGCACGTCGGCCTTGCCGCGGATCGTTTCCCGGTATGGAATCTTCGGAGCATGCAGTTCCACGTCGACGCCGTAGCGCTTCTTGAGCCGGCTGACGATGATCTCCACGTGCTGCTGCCCGCTTCCGGCCAGCAGGAATTCCTTGGTCTGCGGATCGCGGTAGAAGCGCAGCGAGCGGTCCTCTTCCAGGATCTTGTGAATCGCGTTGCCCATGCGATCCTCGTCGTTGCGGGTCTTGGCCGCGATCGCGTAACCGATGGACGGCTCCGCGTGCTTGACCTCGGGGTAGGCAATGGGCGAACTCTTATCGGTCAGGGTGTCGCCGGTGAGCGTGTCCTTCAATTTCGCGACGGCCCCGATATCGCCCGCGTGCAGCTCCGTGATGGGCGGAATGGTCTTGCCCAACAGTGTTCCGATGTGCGCCAGGCGCTCCGCGCCGCTGTTGCGCGTGTTGAATAGATTGGCGTCGTTCCTCACCACTCCGGAGACGACCTTGAAGTACGTCACGCGCCCAGCGAAGGGGTCGGCAATCGTCTTGAACACGAACGCCGATACGGGCTCGGAATCCTTCACCGCGCGCTCCACTTCCTTGCCGTTCAACGTGCCCTTCCAGGGTCCGCGGCCCGCCGGGTCCGGGAAGTTCTCGCTGATGAAGTTCAGGATCAGGTCGCTCCCCACGTTGTGCAGGCCCGCGGCGCACAGCACGGGAACGATCCTCCTCTGCTGCACGCCTTCGCGCAAGCCATCCTGGATGTGCTCGACCGGCAGCGTGCCTTTGTCGAAGAACTCTTCGAGGAACGCGTCGTTGCCTTCGGCTACCATCTCGACCAGCGCTTCGTGTGCGCTCTTGGCCGCCTCCGCGAGATCGGCGGGGATGTCGCCCTCTTTCCCTTTGCCGTCGCCGTCGGGCGCATAGGTGTACGACTTCATCCGCACCAGGTCGATCACGCCCTTGAATTCCCGCTCGGAGCCGATGGGCAGGTGCACGGGAACAGCGGTGCGGCCGAAGAACGACTGCACACTCTCGAGCGCCCGCTCAAAGCTGGAACGCTCGCGATCCAGCTTGTTGATGACAATCGCGCGCGGCAATTGGAGTTCGTCGGCGAAGGACCATACCTTCTCGGTTTGCACCTCGACGCCCGCCACGCCGTCCACCGTGACCAGCGCCGCGTCCGCCGCCACCAACGCGCCCTTCGTGTCGTGAATAAAGATATTGAAGCCGGGACTATCGAGCAGGTTGATCTTCTTCTTGTTCCATTCCAGGGCGGCGACGGCGGTGGAGATCGTTATCTTTCTCTGAATCTCCTCTTCGTCGAAATCCGTGAGGGTGGTTCCTTCATCCACGCGCGTCAACCGGTTGGTTGCGCCACTCGCGTAGAGAAGACCGGCGGCCAAGGATGTTTTTCCGGAATGGCCGTGGCCGATTAAGGCGACATTCCGGACGTCGTTCGTTTCGTAAACTTTCACCGCAGAGGACTCCCTTAACCAAATTGTAAAAAGTGGATCTTATCACAATGTGAGGCGGGGCCTCACGCGAGGGGAACCGGCTTGTTTGTTCCAAGCCGGCTCAAGCCGTCGGCTCAGGAGTCTTTACATCGAGGGCGCGTGGACCTAGCGGCCGGTTCCCGATCGCACGGGCGTGGGAAGTCACTAGCGTCCCCGCTTCGCCATCACCAGGATGATAGCGCCCGCCACCACCGCGATCCCTCCGTAAACGGCCCATCGAATCTGGTCGGTCATGAAGCTTCCGGGCAACACGTTGATCCCTTGCAGGAACCAGATGCAGCCGAAAACCACCAGGATCCAGCCGAAAATATTCACTGCGATTCTCATCGAGCCTCCCACGCGCGCGAGTTCCACCCGGCGCAAAGGAACTTTATCACACTTGAGCTGAAGCGTCGTCATACTCGTCGAACGGATGGTTTGACCCAGCGGCGTGAAAAGATATCATAGGGACGCGTATTTCAGCCTCCATGGTCCACACTTATGATCCAAATGAGACGAACCTTATGAGACGAGCCCGGGTCTGTCTTCCGCTTGCTCTTTTCTTTGTGACCGCCTGTGCCGCGGCGGAAACGATCGCTCCGGTCGAGCCCGCGCTCGCCGAGCTCGCGAACACACGCTGGTTCGGACAGAGCGCCATCTCGCCGGACGGCTCCCGAGTGGCGTATGTCCAGTTAACCGGCGGCGCGGGACGGTCGATCATCTACGTCGTCAATCCGAAATCTCCGGCCGCGCGCCTTCGGATCACCGCCGGTGACGGAAAAGAGGCGTTCCAGGAGAACGGCATCGCTTGGTCGGCCGATGGCAAGCAACTCGCGTTCTTGTCCGACCGTGAACGTCGGGACCAACAGCAGCTCTACGTGGCGCCCGCGGGCGGCGGACCGACCCGGCAGATCACGCATTTGAAGGGGCTGATCGAATCGCCCCGCTGGTCTCCCGACGGAAAGCGCATGGCGATCCTGTTCACTGAGAATCTGGAGCGTAGCGCGGGTCCGCTCGATCCGGTTCCGCTCGCCTCCGGTGTGATCGAGTCGAAGATATTCGAGCAGCGCCTCGCCGTAGTGGATATGGCGACCGGCGCGGTCCAGCAGCTTTCGCCGGCCGATCTATACGTGTATGAATACGACTGGTCGCCGGATGGGAGACAATTCGCGGTGACGGCTTCGCCGGGCGAAGGCGACAACAATTGGTGGATCGCCCAAATCTACACGGTATCGGCGGAAAACGGCGCAACCAAGTCCATCTACAAGCCTCTCGTTCAGCAGCAGATCGCATTCCCTCGCTGGTCTCCCGATGGGAAATCGGTCTCATTCATCGGCGGCATCATGAGCGATCAAGGTTCCACGGGTGGCGACGTGTTCGCGATCCCGGGAGAAGGCGGGGCGGCGAGGGATCTGACGCCGGGCCTCCAGTCGTCCGCGAGTTCACTCCAATGGCGGGCTCCTTCCAAGCTTTTCTTTACCGAACATTTTGACGGCGGCGGCGCAATCTCCGAGCTTGATCCCGCGACGGGGCAGATCGAAAGACTGTGGCAGGGCGATGAAAGCATCGGTTCACTGACGCTCTCCGCCGACGGTAAGATGTCCGCAGTCAGCCGCAATTCGTTTGAGAACCCGCCCGAGATCTGGGCCGGTTCCGTGGGCAACTGGCAGCAGCTTACCCGCGAGAATCCGGACCGTAAGCCGGTATGGGGCGAATCGAAAAGTCTCCACTGGTTTACCAATGGGCCGACCGATGGCGCGCGGGTGCAGGGCTGGTTGATCTATCCGAAACCGTTCGATCCGGCCAAGAAGTACCCGATGGTGGTCTCGGTGCATGGCGGCCCCGCAAGCGCCGTGAATCCCGCGTGGCCCCGCCCGGGCTCGAACGCGACGCTGCTTTCGCAGCAGGGATATTTCGTCTTCATGCCCAACCCGCGCGGCAGCTATGGCCAGGGCGAAAAATTCACACTGGCCAATGTCAAGGATTTTGGCCGCGGCGATCTGGCCGACATCCTGGCTGGGGTGGATGAAGCGGTCCGGACCGCGCCTATCGATCCCCAACGCATCGGCATCACGGGCTGGAGCTACGGCGGATACATGACCATGTGGGCGGTAACGCAGACCAATCGTTTCCACGCGGCCGTGGCCGGCGCGGGACTCTCCAACTGGCAAAGTTACTACGGTGAAAACGCCATCGACCAGTGGATGATCCCGTATTTCGGGGCGTCGGTTTACGAGGACCCGGCGGTGTACGCCAAAAGCTCGCCCATCGAATTTATCAAACAGGTAAAGACCCCGACTCTGATGCTGGTGGGGGATCGCGACGGCGAGTGCCCCGCTCCGCAATCCTTCGAGTTCTGGCACGCGCTGAAGACGCTGGGCGTAAAAACCGAGCTGGTGGTGTATCCCAACGAAGGCCATCGAATCCGCACGCCGGAACACCAGCGCGACATCCAGATGCGGATGGTCGAGTGGTTTAATAAGAATTTACGATAGACATTTCACGCCCCGAATGACCAGGAAAGCGACGCCTGCTCCAGCCGCCGAGCTGCTCCCCGTTCCCATTGAGCTTATCGAGCGCCGAATCTATGTCATACGCGGACAAAAGGTCATGCTGGACGCACAGTTGGCGGAGCTCTACCGGATCCCCACGTTCCGGCTCAACGAAGCGGTCGGACGAAACCGTGAGCGCTTCCCGGAAGACTTCATGTTTCAACTGTCGCCCGACGAGGCAGAATCTTTGACATCGCAATTTGCGATGTCAAAGAAAAGAGGCCGCGGAGGCCGCCGAACGCTCCCTTATGCCTTCACCGAACACGGCGTGGCGATGCTGTCCGCTGTTCTAAGGACGCAGCGCGCTGTCGAAATGAGCATCCAGATCGTTCGGGCCTTCGTCAAGATCCGCGAGCTTCTGTCGAACCACAAGGATCTTGCGGCGCGCGTCGAGAAACTGGAGTCGGCCCAAAGGGAGCACACTTCCGTAATTGGTCTTTTGGCCGAGGAAATCGACGAAATGAAACAGGTTTCCGAGGCGCCTAAGCGCCGCATTGGATTCAAGACCCATCCGTAAGGATCTTGGGTCGTAACCCTTCCGTCCGAGCCAGGATGAACCACTTCAATTCCTTTCTCGCTTCGGCGGACGGGTCGGTCAGGATGGTGATTTCGCCCAGTTGCGTCGAGCTCATAAAAGACCTTCAGGAAACGCGAGCAGGCGTTCGTGCAGCACCAGCGCATCGCGCTCGTCTATCCAGACGGGTTCTTTCACCTGGCGAGCACGTGCAGCGTATTGCGGTAGCGGCGGATGATGTCGTCGGCCTTCGCCATCTTCTCCTCGAAGGCGGGGTCGTAAGGCGTAAGCCGGTAGCTGCCATCGGGAGCTTCGATCAGGAACAGCGGCTCACCGTTACCGGCGTGCAGCCGGTTCACAACCTCTTTCGGCAGGACCACTCCGAGCGAGTTCCCGAATTTGCGCACTTTGAGTTCGACCACCGAGCACCTCCAGCAGGTTATTACTATTGTAATAACTGTTTCGCCACGGGATACGGGGTCTATCCGATTTGCTTTGTAACTGTTGAAGAATTGTGCCGTTGCACAGCGCGACATTCAGATGCGGATGGTCGAGTGGTTCAACCAGAAATCTGCGCTAGGCCTCAGCCGGGTTCTATCAGGCCGCAGCCACGCGGCTGGTGCGGCGGGTCATATGGTCATGCTCTTCGGCGGCGTGTCAGGGACGCCTGCGGCGGGCGGCGAACGGCCGGGAATTGCGTTTTAGCCTGCCGCTGCGCTCCACGCATCTTCCAAGGCGCTTTGAATACTCGTGGTCGCACTTCGCCGGGCACGCGAGAGAGCCGGCGACGGGGGCGGAGGTCCTCCGCTCCTTTCTCTACATGTACCAGAACCACTTCACCAGTTTGACCAAGCCGTAGACCACGGCCAGCGAAACGGCCACCGCCAGGACCACCAGTAGGAGATAGCGAATCGCTTTGGATAACGCCGCCACAACCCTTGCCCAGGCTTCGTGCGCGTAGCACCCAACCAGCACGGAGGCCACGAGGAAAGCCCAACCAAAGATCTCGAGCACCCTGCTCTCAAGGTTCACTGCAACCAACCCTACAACCGCGAGAATGATGCTGAGGATCACCCATTCAAATGGATCGCTTCCGAATCTCTTGGGCTCGCTCATTACTGTTCCGTATCGATGTGGCTCAAGCGCTCTTATCAGATCTTCGGCCATGCGGCGTGCTCTGTTGCGCCGCCCCAGGAAACCTGATAGGTTTCCGTCAATGAAGACGAAATACCTCCCGCCCGATCCCCCGATGATTCGGGGAATCGTTTCCATCATAAGCCTTGTCTGTGGGTTCTTTGCGCTGGGGGCGCTCTTGGATCAGGACATTAGAACGAAGTTCGTCGGCGTGGGTCTTCTCGCCATTTCCGTCCTGTCCGGGTACCATGCCTTCAAGGCCTGGGGGGAAGCTTCGGCAACAGAACCCAAAACGGCATCCAAAACGATTGGCGATCTCAGGGGACTTGTGGGAGGACTCGCTTTGATCATCTTTTCCATCGCCGTGACCATGGGTATCTTCTACGGAGCAATTAAATTCGTGAAATGGGTTTGGTATAACTAGGCAGCGTGACCAAGGAAATCGACAATCTTCAGGACGACCCGCAGCGCGAGAGATTCACGAGGTGGCAGAAGATCACGATCGATCAGTTCGGCTATACGCTGAACCTCACCCTTACGTTCACGATTGCTGCGCTCGCGTACTGGTTCGAACTGCTGAGGGACGCAGCTTTTATCCCAGGCCCTGCGGCGAGACGTTGGATGTGTTTGGCCCTCTTCGCTCTCTCGCTCTCGGCCCTGGCTGGATTCGGATGCGCGCTCAATCGATTGCAGGACTTCCGCGGCTCAACTAAGCGGGCTGGCGGCAAGCCCGACGCACCCACGCGAGCCCATCTAAGGTGCCGGGGAAGAATATCCTGGCTTCTGCTCTATACCCAGTTGTCAGGCTTTGCCACGGGTATTGCGGCTCTCGCGATTACGTTGCTGTTGACTTGCGGCGCGAAGCTGGCTTAGGCGGCGTTTGTTTGCTCGGGCATACAGGGTCCCAAGCAATAAGCCCCTGGCAGCATTGCCGGGGCTTTCCCTTTGTCCCAAAATGATGTCACGGAGTACGGCATGGGGCCCAGGGGTGTTTCTACTAACTCCCCTGTTTTGTATGGTAGGCGCGGCAGGACTCGAACCTGCGACCCTCAGCTTAGAAGGCTGATGCTCTATCCACCTGAGCTACGCGCCC
>Ga0209415_10000788_pt1 | contig 59532 bp, 53 predicted proteins | sample PeaSoiSIISIP2007_FD_187696 | JGI IMG/M metagenome (GOLD analysis project Ga0209415, IMG submission 187696) | Peat soil microbial communities from Weissenstadt, Germany - SII-SIP-2007 (SPAdes) (version 2) | ecosystem: Environmental > Terrestrial > Soil > Wetlands > Peat | place: Germany... | reverse complement strand
CCATGTCGTTTGCCGGTTCGCCCTCCAGCTTTTTGAATTGCTCCAACGGGTCTTGCGAAACTTTGGACTGCGTCGGCAAGTTTTTCATGTCCATGACGATCGCGGTTTTGGTCTTCGAGATCAGTTCCACCATGTGCCCCGTTTTCTCGTCCATCACCGTCCGCACACCTTCATCGCTTTGCATTGACGCCTGCCCCCGATCGTTGACCAGAAGCTTCATCTTCATCGTTTGTCCCGGCACGGTCTGGGCGCTTTCCTGCATGGAGACCGTTTCTACAAAGCTCACGAGGTGCACGCTCCGCACGCGTTCCACGACCTCCGCAAACGTCACCTCCTGCGATCGCAGCATCACGATCGCCATCAGGACCGCCCCGATCACCAGCAAAACGCTCGCCGCCATTCCAGTGATGAATTTCATGGTGTACACCCTCGAGAAAATGCCCGGCTTCTTTTCCTCCGCCGCCTTCAAGGCCGCGATCGTCTCGGCAATCTGCGTCTCCGGCGGCCCATCGGGAACCGCCCGCTCGCGCATCGCAGAAAAATACGATTCCAGTCCTTCGTCTGGGGAATCGGAATAGTTCTCGTTCATGATGCACCTCCTGGCTCCGCGCCCAGGGAAACTTCGAGCAGCTCGCGCAGCCGCTGCTTGCCGCGATGGATCGCCGTGCCCACCGCGCTGCTGGACATTCCAAGTTGTTGACCGATTTCCTGGTAACTCCAACCCGACAGTGCATGAAGACAAATCGCTTCCGCCTGCCTGGGCGGAAGCCTCGTCATCGCCTGCTCGAGCAGCCCCGCTCTCTCCGCTTCTTCCACCGCCCGGTATGGATCGCTCATCCCCGACGCCGCCGCCTCGATCGCGGCGCTTTGCTCGCGGGCGCGGTATTTTTGCCTCAGCCGATCCACCGCCTTCCGCGTCGCCACCGTTTGCAGCAAGGCGGACCAACAGACAATCTTCTGCCGCCGCGACATTTCCAAGGCCGAGAGAAACGTCTCCTGAAAGCATTCGTCGATGTCGGCCCGCCGTCCCAGCAGGCGAAACAGCGTTCGCCAAACCGTCGGCCCATGTCCACGTACAATGCTTTCCCAATCGGTCATGCCGTCCCAATTAGTCGCCGCGCCCCAGATTTTATTACAGGAAAATCTTCGAGGATATCAAGCGGCTTTGCCGCTCTATCGGTTATCGTCAAATGCGTTACCGCGAAGGCGCGAAGGACGCGAAGTTGCGCGAAGAAATCAAATCAAATTGGTATTTCTTCGCGCAACTTCGCGTCCTTCGCGCCTTCGCGGTAAGGTTTTCTGGGTTGCGGCCAATCTGCGCTGCGATCATTCGCGCGGCGGCACTCTGCCGAGCCTCCTCTGTAGAGACCTGCGATGCATCCCCAGGATTCGAGCCGCCTGGGAGACGTTGCCGCCGCAATCCATCAGAACCCGCTGAATGTGTTCCCACTCCACGCGCTCCAGCGACGGCGCGCTCGTCAATTCCTCCCCCGCGGCTCCCGATTCCGTCTTCCGGCCGATTTTCTCGAACGCCGCGAGAATCTGGTCCGCATCGGCAGGCTTGGTCAGATAGTCCACCGCTCCGCGCCGGGTTGCCTCCAGCGCGGTGGCGATGCTTCCGTAGCCCGTCAGCACCACGATCGACATCGCCGGATCGATTCCGATCAACTCGCTTACAAGCTCCAGCCCGGATCCCCCCGGCATCTTCAAATCCACGACCGCCCGCGCCGGCCGCACCTCCGAAGCAAGCTCCTTCGCCTGCTGGGGCGATCCAGCGCCCCACGCCTGCATCCCGCGCGCTTCCAGCGCCCCCACCAGCCGCCAGCGAAACGTCGGATCGTCATCCACCACCAGGATCCGCATCCCATCTCCTCCTCAGCCGCACACTCCTCGCCTATCCCACTCTGGCCGGCAATTCCAACACCGCTCGAGTCCCTTTTCCAGGTTCCGATTCCAGCCGCAGCGACCCGCCGAGTTTTTCGGCTACCATTCTCACCAAAAATAGCCCCATTCCCATCCCCTTTCCAGGAGATTTCGTGGTGAAGAACGGCTCGCCGGCCCTCCGCACGACCTCCGGCGTCATGCCCATTCCCTGATCGAGCACCTCGAATACCACCCGCCCATCCCGCGACGCGATTGAAAGCCGCACGGGTCTCCCTTTCGGCGAGGCCTCCAATGCATTGTCCACCAGAATCCCCACCGCCTGTTCGACCGCCCGCAGCGGCAGCGATATTTCCGGCAGGTTCCCCTCACAATCAATTTCGATCCCATCCCCCGCCGCCGCCTTCATTTCCTTCGACAACTCGCTCACGAAATCGGCCGAAGACATCGGCGCGGATTTTGCCCAATCCCCCTGCAGCACGTCCACGCGCATTCGGCTCAGAATCACCTGGCACCGGTCGATCTCGCGCCGGATCAGCCGGGCATCCTCCGCCATCCCTTCGCCATGCTCCAATTTATTGCAGTGAATCTCCAATTCGCGCGCGACGACGGCGATGGTGCCCAGAGGCGTGTTCAACTCGTGCGCCGCCCCCGCCGCCAGCGTTGTCAGCGACGCCAGCAGCTCGTTGCGCGCCCCGCGCTCCCGCTCGGCATCCAGCGCCCGTTCATGTTGCCGTAGCGAATACCTCATCCTTCCCACGAAATACGCGATCACCCCCGCCGCCAGCGCCAGCGCGATCCACTGCCCCGCGTCCCGCGCGCCCGGCGACAGCGCCAGCTCATTACCGCCCGGCCAAAAAATCAGCAGCCCATAGCACGCCGTCGTTGCTCCCACCACCACCCACGACCAAGTCTCCGCCAGCGTGACCACGGCCATCGCCACGTGCACCACGTACAGAATACAAAACGGATTGGACGCTCCCCCCGCGCATCGCAGCAGCGCCGTCAGCAAAAAGACGTCCAGCATCAACACCGCCGGCACCACCCATCCCGGCACGCTTCTGTGGGTCCAGCCCTGTAAAATCAGATTGCTGACGCCCGTTACCGCGATGATCGTCCCCATCCCCGACCACGGTAATCGAATCTTCAAAAATCCGATCGCCGCCAGCATCGCCGCAACCTGCCCAGCAAACGCCACCCTGCGAAGTCTCACCAGCCATTGCAGAACGATCTTCGGCTCCTCCACCACCGGCGCGGACAAACCTGGCCGACGGCCCGCCGTTGTCTGGTTCATGCAACCATTCTACCTCGGCGCTTCGTACAGCCCCGCATCCTCCGCGTCGCCCATCGATCTCACCATCGACCGTCCGCTCGGCCATAGCGTCACGTAAAACATGAACGCCAGCAGAGCCGGCAGAAGATTCGGCAGCAATGCCTGGTCCACAAAACATCCGAGCAAGCTGATAATCCCCCCGAATTCCAATGCCGTCCACGGCACCAGCACGCCATAAAGATATTTCGCCGGCGCGATGGGCTGCCCCGACCAATACGATTTGAAGATTCTTCCCCGCCAGAAAAACGACGCCGGCACCACCACCAGCAAATACCCCGACGACGCCAAAAACCATGTATGCGATTCCGGATGCAATCTCGTCGCTTCGTGGAACGTCAATGTCCACACCACGCCGAGAAACAGAAGGAATGGAACGATCAGCAGGATCGTCCAAGTCGCCCAAGCCAATCTCAATGCCGTCCTGACTGAAAGCGAGCCTGCTCGCGCTGAAAGCTGATTCGCTCCCGCCGCGCCGTCCTGGATCGCGATATTCGCCATGTCGTTTCTCCTCAATGACCCACTGCTTGCCCGATTCTACGCGCCTCCTTGTTCAAACGTGAACGAAAACAATCTGTTTTTCCAACAGATTCTTCACTATTCCTCGTGACGAAAGTCACAATCTTTTTTTGTTTGCGCCCCAATATTCAGTCCGGCGGCAACATCAGGTCGGGAGGATGATTCAAGACCATGTCGGGCGGGGCAGATTTGGTGATGAGCGGCATGGCGACCCGGCGCGGAATGATCGGCGTCAGCGAAGTCGTCTGGGGCTCGACATGCGGTCGGCGCACGTACGTGAGCGGGCAACTGCTTCCATCTTCCCGCAGATAGCCGCCGATCAGCAGCGTATCAAACCGCTGCCCCGCTGCCGTCGCGTCCGCCGGCTGCCGATACGCCGCCGGCTGCGCCATCGATTCCGCCGGTGATCGGCCCTGCATCTCATCCACCACTGGACTCAACCAAACCCTGTCAGCCAGGTTGATCAATGCCAGATCGTCGAAATTTCCGCGGTCGATTCGGGCAAACCTCGCCCGATCCACCGCGCTTCGCCTGTACCTGGCCTGAAATTCCACGGCCTGCCTTCCCTTGTAGTCTGCAAAAACCGTGAACTTGGCCGTCTCCCAAGTGAACGGCGCCTTGCACATCGCCCCATCGAGAATCTTGCCGATCCCCCGCATCGCCGCATCCGCCATCACCCCCGCATCGGCATGCTTCTGCGACGCCATTTCCGAGTTGATGGTCCACGTTGCCGTGTCCACCGTCACCGTCTTGATCGTGTAATCCTCACCCGCGACGCATTGAACGATGGCCGCGGTGACAAGATCGTTCAGCTTTTGGCGCAATCGTTGGGCGTCGGCGGACGTGGCCGCCAGAATCTTCTGCTTCTCCCTCACCGCGGAATCCGACGCAATCGCGTCGTTCTCCATCGCCGTCAGCTTGGCCGCCGCCGCGATCCAGTCCTGCGACGCGCGGCTCAGGTCCTTCTCATCCTGGTCGGTATCCGCCCCGGCCTGGTTGTCCTGCCGCAACTTCTCCTGGGCTGCATCCTTGGCGCGATTCCTGGCTTGGGCATCCGCCCTGGCATCGAGATACTCCCGCGATCTGCGCAATTCATCCAGGCACGTCTTGCGCGCCGACTCAACGTCGGCTTGCGCCATCGCCGCAGCCTCCAGCGCCACGCGCAACTGCCTCTCAACGATCTTGCACTCCGGTATGGGCGGCGGCGGATGCGGCAACGCGACCAATCCCAATCGCGCCTCCGGCGCAGGCGCCGGCGCGGACGGCGTATCCACCTGAACTGGCGCAGGGGCCGGCGCGGCCTCCGGCACCGGCGGAGTTGGAACATCCTGAATCACCACCGGCGGCGGCGCAGCCACCGGAACCTTCGAAGGAAAATAGAACCGCGCGGCAATCAACGCCGCCACCAAAATCGACACGAATATCAGGAAATCCCACATCCCCGCCCCCGCACGCCGCCGATTCCCGCCCATCCGTGGCCACCCTACGCGGCGCCCGCATGCACCACACGTTTCCGTTATAAACGGCGTCCTTCCCATCTGCCTCATTCCCAATCCGCCGACGATCCCTCCGCGGAAGGCCGGAAATGCTAATGCGCGTCCTGTTCCTCCAACAAATAATTCGCAACCGCGCGTCAGCCCGCAGGGTGTCACGCCTATTTGTGGCGGGCGCAGGTAGATTGCCGATTGCCAATTGCCGATTGAAAGAACGGGGGATCGCGGATTGTCGTTCTTCCAATTGGCAATCGGCAATCCATTGCATCTCCCCGCCCCGGCGCGATATTCTCCCGCTAACCATCCAACCCCCGAGGCGGACATGGATTCAACCGTCACCCTCCGAGTCAACGACCAAAGGCAAATCGTCACGACCGATTCCCAGCGCACGCTCCTGGAGATCCTCCGCGAGGACCTGCATCTTCTCGGCACACACTTCGGCTGCGGCGCCGGCGATTGCGGCGCCTGCACGGTCCATATCGACGGCCAACGCGCTTTCGCCTGCCAGACCACAGCCGCCGACGCCGATGGCAAATCCATCACCACCATCGAAGGCCTTGCCCCCAACGGCCGGCTCCATGCCCTCCAACAGGCGTTCATGGATGAAGGCGCCTATCAGTGCGGCTACTGCGTCTCCGGAATGATCATGGCCGCCGTCGCCTTGCTCGATAAAAACCCCCACCCCACCGACGCCCAAATCCGCGCCGGGATGAATCCGAATCTTTGCCGGTGTTGCGGGTACGTGAAGATCGTCAGCGCCGTCCGCCGCGCGGCTTCGGCGGCGGAGGCTTTGCCTTCGCTGGGGAGGTAAACCATGAATCCCATCACAAACACCCTCGACTGCCAAAGCAAAATCAAACCCCACGTCACCCGCCGCCGATTCCTGCAATCGCTCGGCGCCGGCCTGATGATCGCGGTGGGCGCTTCGCCCGTCCTCGCTCAGGAAGCGCCCCAGCCGCGCCGATCCGGGCGAAACCGCGGCGGGTTTGGCGGCGCGCCCGTCAAGATCGCCGCGCGCGTCCACATCGCCCAGGACGGCTCGATCACCGTCATGACCGGAAAGGTCGAATGCGGACAGGGCGCTCGCGCCGAGATCACCCTGGCCGCCGCCGAGGAACTCCGCGTCCAGCCGGATCAAATCCGTCTCATCATGGGCGACACCACCCTCTGCCCGGACGACGGCGGAACCTACGGCAGCATGACCACCCCAAGGACAATCCCCACCGTCCGCACCGGTTGCGCCGCCGCCCGCCAGGCCCTGGCCGCCATCGCTTGCCAAAAGCTCAACGTCAAGCCCGACGACCTCCAGTTCAAGGACGGCAAGATCGCCTGCGCCGGCCAGCAACTCAGCTACGGCGATCTCGTCAGCGACAGCCTCGACAAGGCGTTCTCCCAATTGCCGTCACCGGGCGTGACGGTCACCGCCGTCGCGGATTGGAAGGTTCTGGGCAATCCATACCTCCGCCCCGATCGCCGAGACCTCGTCGACGGAACCCATGTATATCCCTCCGACATCGTCCGCCCGGGAATGCTCTACGGCAAAATTCTTCGCCCGCCGTCCTATGGAACGACGCTGACTTCCATCGATCCTTCGGCCGTGAAGGCGATGGGAGGTGTCCGCATGGTCCACGACGGCGATTTCGTCGGCGTCGCCGCCCCGAGCACGTTCCGTGCCCAGCAGGCCATCGACGCGTTGGCCAAGACCGCCGTGTGGCAAACGGTCCCACACCTGTCGAGCAAAGACCTTTACGACCACCTCAAGCAAAACGCCCAGGGTGGGATTCCCTCAAATCCATACGCGGACGATCTGCCCAAAGCCGCCGCCGCGGTCCGGCAGGAGTATCACGTCGCCTACATTCAGCACGCCCCGCTTGAGCCGCGCACCGCCACCGCCGAATGGACCGGCGGCAAGCTCACCGTCTGGACCGGCACCCAAAATCCCTTCGGCGTGCGCGGCGAGTTGGAGCGCGCTTTCAACCTCCCGGCCGATTCCGTTCGCGTGATCGTCCCGGATTTCGGCGGTGGCTTCGGTGGCAAACACGCCGGCGATCCCGCCATCGAAGCCGCCCGGCTGGCCCAAAACCTCGCGACGCCCGTCCGCATCCTCTGGACGCGAGAGGAAGAATTCACCTGGGCCTATTTCCGGCCCGCCGCCGTGATCCTCGCCGAGGCCGCCCTCGATGCTTCGGGGGCAATCTCCAATTGGTATTTCGTAAACATCAACTCCGGCCCGCAGGCCGTCGAGTCGCCCTACCGTGCCGGACAGCACCATACCGCCTTTGTCCCTTCCGATCCCCCGCTCCGCCAGAGTTCCTATCGCGCCCTGGCCGCAACCGCCAACAATTTCGCCCGCGAGGTTTTCATCGACGAGCTCGCCACCGCCGCAAAAATCGATCCCCTCCAATTCCGTCTGATGAACCTCGACAACGCGCGATTGAAAAACATCCTGCGAACCGCCGCCGACAAATTCGGCTGGAACAACGACGCCGGCAAAAAGCTCCCCAACACCGGCATCGGCATAGCCTGCGGCACCGAAAAAGGCTCTTGCCTCGCCACCTGCGCCGCAGTTTCCGTTGACGAAAAGACCAAGGCCATTTCCGTCACCCGCGTCACGCAGGCATTCGACTGCGGACCGATCCACAACCCCACCGGCCTGCTGTCACAGGTCCAGGGCGCGATCGTAATGGGTCTCGGCGCGGCGCTGCGTGAGGAAATTCGGTTCGAGAACGGCGCGATCACGAATTCCAACTTTGGCGATTACGCCCCGCCGCGCTTCGCCGATTTGCCCGAGATCGACGTGCAATTGATCGACAACCGGACCATCGCCGCTGCCGGCGCCGGCGAGACCCCCATCATCGGCATCGCCCCCGCCGTCGCCAACGCCGTCTACAACGCCACGGGGAAACGCATCCGACAGATGCCGATTCGGTTAACAATTTAGGTGGGCTTCGTGGGGGTGCGCGCTACTTGCCGAGAATTTCACCCTCCCCTTGTACTCACGGGGAGGGTTGGGGTGGGGGTCGAATGTCGATTGGCCCATGAAACCCCCACCCTGACCCTCCCCCGAAGTACCAGGGGAGGGGAAGAAAAGGCCTTGCAAACGTGTCACGCACCCTGAAATCAGGGTTTCACCAATTGCTTTGCGACCGCTCCAGATTTTGTTCCCGGCGGCTCTTCCCCACGCCGCTCTCTTTCATACGCCGCCTTGAGCAAATTCCGCAGGATCATCAGCAAGGTATCCGATTCCAAAAAATTCTTCGGCAGCCGCAGATACACCGTCTTCTCGTCCAGCACCGTCAGCCTCCCCGGCGCGCCGGTCAGCCCGGCCTGGGCGCGGGATGCGTCGCTGACCGTCAGCACCACGTCCGGTTCCTTCCGGATGATGCTTTCGATCCCGAAGATTCCCGCCAGGAGCCGCAGTTCCGTCAGCGCCAGCAAAATCACCGCCGGACGCGGCGGCTCGCCGAAGGCGTCTTTCAGGTCCTGCTCCAGCACGTCGAGCATTTCCAGCGACGTGCACCGAGTCAATCGCCGGTAGACGTCCAGCCGCTGGCGATCGGCGGCGATCCATTGCTTGGGAACCAGGGCCGTCACCCCGATGTCCACGTGGGCCTCGGGTCTGGTTTCCTTCGGCTCGTGTTTCAGTTGCCGGGTCGCCTGTTCCAGGAGTTGGCAATACATCTCGTATCCCACGGTCGCGATATGCCCGCTCTGTTCCGGGCCTAGAATGTTTCCCGCTCCGCGAATTTCCAGGTCGCGCATCGCGATCTTGAACCCCGCGCCCAGATGGCTGTACTCCTCGATGGCCTTCAATCTCTTGGCCGCCACCGGAGTCACGGGCCGGTCCGTCGGCAACAGCAGATAGCAATACGCCCGGTTCTTGTATCGCCCCACCCTTCCGCGCAACTGGTGTAATTCGCTCAATCCGAACCGATCCGCCTGGTTAATAAAGATCGTGTTCGCGTTGGGAATGTCCAAACCGCTTTCAATGATCGTCGTGCACACCAGCACGTCCGCTTCGTGCCGGATGAACTTCATCATGACGTCTTCCAGCTCCCCCTCGGGCATCTGGCCATGCCCGATGATGATCCGCGCCTCCGGCGCCAGCTTCAGCAGTTCATCCGCCGCTTCCGCGATGCTATACACCCGGTTGTGGACGAAATACACCTGTCCCTCCCGGTTTAATTCCCGCACGATCGCCTGCTGAATCCGCTGCTTGTCGTACGCGATCACTTCCGTGACGATGCTTCGCCGGTCCTGCGGCGCCGTAGTCAGCGAGCTGATGTCCCGCAGCCCCAGCATGCTCATGTGCAGGGTCCGCGGAATCGGCGTGGCGGACATCGTCAGCACGTCCACCGTCTTCCGCATCTGCTTCAACCGCTCTTTATGGGTGACACCAAACCTCTGCTCCTCGTCGATGACCACCAACCCAAGATCGTTGAACTTCACGTCGTTGCTCAGCAGCCGGTGCGTCCCGATCAGAATGTCGACCTCGCCCCTCGCTGCGCGTCGGATCGCTTCCTTTTGCTCCTTGTGGCTCTTGAATCGGCTGATCGATTCGATGTGAAACGGATAGTTCACCATGCGTTCGCGGAACGACCGTTCGTGCTGCTCGGCCAGCACGGTCGTCGGCACCAGCACCGCCACCTGCTTGCCGTATTCCACCGCCTTGAACGCCGCCCGCATCGCCAATTCCGTCTTCCCATACCCCACGTCCCCGCAAAGCAGTCGATCCATCGGCCTCGGCTTATGCATGTCCTGCTTGATCTCCTCGGCTCCGATGATCTGGTCCGGCGTCGGCTCATAGGGAAACTCCGCCTCGAACTCCTTTTGCCATTCGGTGTCCGGCGGATAGGCCACCCCCTCCTGCGCCGCCCGCGCCGCCTGCACCTCCAGCAACTCCGCCGCCATGTCCATCACCGCTTCGGAAACCTTGGCCTTCTGCTTTTCCCAAACCCCGCTCCCCAGCCGCGAGAGCTGCGGATGGCCGTGAAACCCGCCGATGTATTTCTGCACCAGATTGATTCGCGCCGCCGGCACGTGAAGCGCCGCGTTGTCCGCGAACCGCAGCGTCAGATATTCCTCGCTTCTCCCGTCCTTGCTCATCGTGTGCATGCCGGTGAACCGGGCGATCCCATGCGCCACGTGAACGACGTAGTCCCCCTCCTTCAGGTCGAGGAACGAATCGACCGGCCGCGACGCGATCACCTTGCCCACCCGTCGCCGCTGCTCGTAGCGGTGGAACAATTCGTGATGCCCGAGCAATGCCGCGGCCCGGCCTCCATCCTCAAAATCCCACACGAAACCCCGAGTCAGATACCCCAGCGCGATCTCGATCTTCCCGCTCAATCCCGGAATTTCCCCGTCGATCAGTTCCGCGAATCTCTGCTTTTCCCCCGCGTTCTCGCAAAATACGGTCACGTCCTGCGATCCGGCCAATTCCGCCAACTCCACGATCGCCTTCTTCGCCTCCGTCTCAAACCTCTGTAGCGATTTCACCGGAAGCCGCAGATGCGCTGACTCCGCTGGCACCATCATCGCTTGCTGATCGAACTGGCTCAGTTCCATCCGCGAGAATTGGCCCGCCAGTTTCAGAAGCGCGTTGAGTGGATAAATCCCCTTCACCTCGGGAAGCCGATCCAGATAACTCTTGGATTGTTCCGCGATCTCTAGCGGCGCCCATAGGGCCACGATTCCATCGCTGGGCAGATAGGTGAACAGGCTCGTGGATTCGCCCGATTCCGGAAGCTGGCCCTTGATGTCGATGACCGAAACCGATTCCAATTTCTCGCCAGACCCGAGCGAATCCAGGTCGAACCGCCGGATGGATTCGATTTTGTCGTCGAAAAAATCGACGCGCACGGTCAATCCCAGTTGTTCCCCCGCGTTTTCAAAAATCCCCGGCAAATAGACGTCCACGATCCCCCCGCGCACCGCGAAATCGCCCGGGACTTCCACCTGGTCCAGCCGGTTGTACCCGTGCTCCGCCAGCCAGACGATCAGCTTCTGCGCCTCCAACTTTTGCCCCGCGCGCAGCGGCCACATCAGTTGCCCCAACTGATTGGGCGACGGAACCGATTGCATCAGCGACTGGATCGACGCGATCAAAACTCCCGAATCCGTCCATCGATCTTTTTCCGATGCGAACCGCGCGATCAGCCGCAGCCGGTTGGATACCTGCTCTTCCGAAACTCTCCCCAGACTTCCGGCCAATTCCAAAGCCGGCAAAACCTCCGGCCTCTTGCCCGCGAAAAGCTCCAGATCGTCCGCCAGGTCTTCGGCTTCATCGAGGTGCCCGCAAACCAGCAGGATAGGCCGGCTCAGGCGCCGGCGAATCCCCGCCACCACCGCCGCCACGCTTCCTCCCCAAAGCCCCGACACTGCCGCCACACGCTGTTCAGACAACGCATTGGACAGTTCCGTCAGTTGGCGCGCAGCGACAACCCGCCCGACCGCGGCGGGAATGGGTGATTCCATGATGACGACATCCTAGCGCCCGCCCCCCGCGCCGTAAAGGGCCGCGCCGTAGGGCTCCCCTCATTCTCCCTCCCCAATTCTCTTGACGCCCTCGCGCCCATTTGGCGAAAATATCGCGCGATGCCGAGCGGTTCCAAGCTCAACCTCCGCCTCATCCTGACCGTATCGGTCCTAGCCCTGGTAGCCTTACTGGCGATCGGATTGATCCTGGTCGGCTACGCGGTGGCGACGCAGCACGCGATCGGAAATTTCGCCCCCTTCGGCAAGGCCGTCAACGTGAAAACCAAATAGCCGCCCGCGATCATCACCGCGGCGGCCGGTTCAGGCTCCAATCAAATCCCAGTGCCTCCACCTTCGTGGCGCCGACGATCGGCGAATCACTCTGCACGTATGGCTGCAATGCTTCCAAAAGCCCCGTCGGTTTCCTGCCGATCATTTTTTGAAATCCATCCAGGAAATCCGCCTGGTGCAGGAACAGCATGAGGTCGTTCAGTTTCACCGCCTCGCCATCGCGCACCGCCGCGCGCGGATCGCTCAAATATCGCTGCCCCTGGTCCATCAATTGCGCATCCAGCACCGCCCCATCATAGGGACGGTCGCGCAGCGGCGGGCTCGACGCGGCACAGAAATTCAACGCGAAAAACACCCGCGGATCGCCGGCCGACTGAACCTCCCGTCCGACCGCCTCGTTCAGCGTCATCCGCTCGCCCCCGAACGTGAACTGCTCCGACGAAAAAATGGCGCCGGGCGGCGTTCCCACCAGCATCGTGCCAGGATAATCGTGCTCGATCACCGCATACATGCAGGCCGCGTTGATCGCATTGATCCAGTACGCGCGGCAATCGTTGGCCGTCGCGAACAGTTCCGGATGATTCGCCGGCGACACCGCGCCGATCAGCCCGATATACTTCAGCAGCGACTGCCTCACGCCCGCATCACTCCGCACGAGGTCCCACGTGACATATCCATCCGGCGTCACGACCGCCGACAGCACACGGGCCCAATCGGCGTCACTGAAAGTTCGCGGAACCGCCGTCGGCGAGACGGGCGCATTGGCCGAACTTGCCGGCTGGCACCCCACGACCGCCAGCAACATCAACAAGCCGAGAATCGTCCGCCCTCTCATGCCAATCTCCATTCACTTCAATCCCAGCACGTCGGTCATGGAATATCTTCCGGGTTTCTGCTGATGCAGCCATTTGGCCGCTCGCAGCGCTCCCAGGGCAAACGTGTCGCGATTGGTCGCGACGTGTCCCAGCTCCACCCGTTCGCCGAGGGCCGCGAAATAAACCGTATGCCTCCCGACCTCGTCCCCCATCCGCAGCGAATGCACCGCGACCTGCCCGGCCTGACGGGGAACGTCGTCGCCGTGCCGCCCGTACACCAGCGATTTGCGCGTCTTGCCCAGGCTTTTCAAAATCGCGTCCGCCAGTGCCAGCGCCGTGCCGCTCGGGGCGTCCTTTTTGAAGCGATGATGCCCCTCCACGATCTCCACGTCGTAATCCTCTCCCAGCCCCCGTGCCGCCAGCGCCGCCAGCTTCAGCAGCACGTTCACCCCCACGCTCATGTTCGGCGCTTGCAGAATGGGAACGTTCTCGGATGCAACGTCGATGGCCGCATGGTCCTTCTCCTTCAGCCCCGTGGTTCCGATGACCATGGGAATCTCGCGGTCACGGCACGTCTTCAGCCAGCGCCGCGTCGATTCCGGCATCGTGAAATCAATCAACACGTCCGGCGTCGGCCGAAGGTCGAACGTAATCGGCAAACCGATCGCCCCGATCCCCGCGATCTCCCCCGCATCCCGCGCCAGTTCCGCGCAGTCCGGCTTGTCGATTGCCGCCACCAGGTGGAATGACTTGTCCGCCGTCGCCAGCGCCACCAGCCGCTTGCCCATTCGTCCGCAGACGCCTGTAATCGCGAGTTTAATCGCAGCCATGCCAGAACCCCTTCGGGGAAATTCGAAACTCGAAACTCGAATGACGAATCAAATTCGAAATTCGAATTACGAAACCGCCGTTGTTTCGAATTTTGAATTTTGAATTTGATTCGTCATTCGAGTTTCGAGTTTCGAATTTTTTCCAAGATCGCATCCAAATCGTCATCCACCACAACCGGTCGATTCGCCAATCTGCCCGTCGGCTCTTTCCGCGGCGCCATTTCCTGGGCCGCGCTCAAATCCACCCCCGTATGATACTTCACCGTCACGTTCGCATCCTTCAACTCATGCCCGGTCATGATGCACACGACCGTTTCGTCCTTCCCGATGGTTTGCAACTCCCGCAGTTTGCGCAGCCCGGCCACCGTGGCGGCACTGGCCGGCTCGCACCCAAATCCCCACCGCGCCACCATCGCCCGATGCTCCAGGATTTCCTCGTCGCTCACCTCCAACGTCATCCCATTCATCACCGCCAGCGCCCGCAACGCCTTGGGCAGATTCACCGGCCGGCTGATCTCGATCGCGCTGGCGACCGTGTGCGGGCGATAGTTCGACTCGTCCAACGCCGCGTAATGCTTCTGCACCATCGTCACGTCGAACGCGCCGTCGTTCCATTTCAAGCCCCGCCGGCTCACCAATTCGTTGAGGGTGTTGGCCCCGGTTGCGTTCACGATCGCCAGCCGCGGGATTTTCTTGATCAATCCCAGTTCCTTCAACTCCGAAAACGCTTTGCCAAAGGCCGAGCTGTTCCCCAGATTTCCGCCCGGCACGATGATCCAGTCGGGGCTTTGCCAATCCATCGCCTCCATCACGCGATACATGATGCTCTTTTGCCCCTCGAGCCGGAACGGGTTCACGCTGTTCATCAGATAGATCCCCAGTTCCGGCACGTCGACGGCGATCTGCCTGATCCGCCGCAGGCAATCGTCGAAATCCCCGCGAATCTGAAGCGTCATCGCCCCGTAATCCAGCGCCTGGCTGAGTTTTCCCAGCGCGATTTTTCCGCTGCCGATGAAGACGATCCCTTGCATTTGCGCCAGGCTGGCGAACATCGCCAGCGAAGCGCTGGTATTGCCCGTCGAAGCGCACGCGACCTTCTTCGCCCCGACCATCCGCGCGTGCGTGAACGCCGCGGTCATCCCGTTGTCCTTGAAACTTCCGCTGGGATTTAGCCCCTCATACTGGAGCAGCAGTTTCCCTTCCGCCATGCCCAATTGCCTGCCCAGCAGGTCGGCCTGCTGGAGCACCGTTCGGCCTTCGCCAATGGTGACGATCTGTTCTTCGCTGCGATAGAACGGGAGCAATTCGCGGAACCGCCAGACCCCGGAAAAATCCAGCCTCCCCTCCACGCCCACCCCCTTCGTGCTCCACCGATGCTCGAAGAAGCCCATCCCTTTGATCGTCGGCAACTTCCCCCAGTCATACTTGATATCCAAAAGGCTTCCGCAGCGCGTGCAAGCTACGATCACTTGCCCCACGTCGTAGGTCGCTCCGCAAGCGGGATTGATGCATTGTTGAAAAGCCGGGCCGGTCATTGCACGACTAAATTATGTCGGGCCATCGGAAAGGTCAAAAGAGGAATGACAATTGACAATTGACAATTGACAATTGATAACGAGCCGATGTCCCTCTCCTTTCGACAAACCCTCGACAGCCGAATCGATCTTCAAACCGCCGACGGCTCGCCCATCGCCTCTTATCGTTTCGATCCCGAGCTTCCCAAGCCCTGCTTTCACCCGCTGTTTACCGCCGCCGGCCGGCAAATCGCCGGGTTTCAGATGTCCGATCACCCCTGGCATCGCGGGCTGTGGTTCACCATCAAGTTCATCAACAAGACCAATTTCTGGGAAGAACATCCGCCATTCGGAATTCAACAGACCCTGGCCCAGCCCCAATGCCAATTCGCATCCCCGCAAGCCGTTCGAATCAAGCACGCGCTTCGCTGGACCTCGCAGGCCACCGGCCCGGTAATCGATGAGAACCGGGAACTGATTTTCACCGCGAATCCCGATGGAACCCGCGCCATCGACTGGTCATCCTCGCTCATGCCGCTTCAGGACCTGGAGCTCGACCGCACGCCCTACACCACCTGGGGCGGCTACGGCGGCCTGACGTTCCGCGCGTCGCGCGAAGTCCACGGCACTAGCTTTCTCCTCCCCGATGGCCAGTCCGCCAACGCCTTCACCGGCCAGCCCTATCCCTGGGCGCTTCTGCGCGGATTGATCGACGGACAGCCGGATGCCAAAATCTCCGTCGGCATCATCGACCACCCCGCCAACCCGCGCAGCCCCTCTCCCTGGTACGGCAAAGCCGGCCAAAGCTATGACTTCATCAACGCCGCGTTCTTGTTTCACGAGCCGATGACCGTCTCGCGCGGCCAACTTCTGCATTTCCGGTACCGCATCCTCTACCGCGGCGGATGGTGGGAAACCCCCGAGTTCTCCGCCCTCGCCCAGTCATTCGTGAACTCTCCCCAATGACCAATGACAGTCCCGCCCAACTTTTTCTCGGCCTGGACATCGGCGGCACCAAATGCGCCGCGGTTGTCGGCCACCGCGACGGACAAATCCTCTATCGAACTCAATGGCCGTCCCTCAGCCATCGCGGCCCGCAGGCCATGATCGAAGAATTGTGCGCCCAGGCACATCGACTGATTCATGACCATCCTTCAATCGTCGCCGCCGGCGCATCCATCGGCGGGCCGCTCGACGCCGAGCGGGGAATCGTTCAATCGCCGCCGAATCTGCCCGGCTGGGACAACATCCCGCTCAAGCAAATCATCGCCGATCGCCTTGGCCTTCCCGCCCGCGTCGAGCACGATGCGGCCGCCTGTTGCTTGGCCGAATTCCTCTGGGGCGCCGGCCGCGCGGCCAGCCGGCTGGTGTATCTCACCTGCGGCACGGGCTTCGGCGCGGGATTGGTCTTCGACGGCAAAATCTATCGCGGCGCCGGCGGCAAGAGCCTGGAGATCGGCCACGCCCGCTTCCGCGAAGACGGCCCCGAAGCCTTCGGCAAACGCGGCAGCGTCGAGGCATTCTGCGCCGGCGCATCCCTCGGCAAAATCGCCGCCTGGAAATTCCCCCATCGCTGGAATACTCCGCCGACTTCCGAAGATCTGGCCAATCTCTGGCGAAGCGGTGACGGCGACGCGGCCGAGGTCATTCAGATCAACGCCCGCGCCGTCGGCGAAGTGATCGCCAACCTCGCCGATCTCCTCCGCCCCGACGTCGTATTGCTCGGCAGCCTCGCCCTCCACCTCGGCCCCCCCTGGCTCGAGATCGTTCGTCAGCAATGCCGGCTGGAAGCCTTGCCGGACACTCTCTGCCGCATCGAGCCTGCCGGCCTCGGCTCCCGATTGCAAGATTGCTCCGCCTTAGTCGTCGCCGTCTCGGCGGTGGATGCTCGCGGATGACCTGGGTGGGCCTTGATGAACCATGAGACACAATGAGACAGAATGAGACACTTTTCAGGGTTTGATTAGTGAATACTAGCTTATTGGCCGAACGTAACCAATGTTCATAGAGATAGTTATGGCGACAATTAGGCGCTAGACCGGTGGGACACGCGGAAAAGTGTCTCAGGCGGGCTCATCCGGCGCGGAATGCGGGAAATGCCAGCCTTCGAGTCCGGCGTTTCTGATCTTGGGAATTCATTTGAACCGCGGAGCACGCGGAGAAGACGCGGGCGAAGATAACTCGTCATCCAGGATTTGGATCGGTGTCCTGAATCTTGAATGACTTCTTATCTTCCGCTGAATAGTTGACACGCCTATACCCGACTCTGTTCTCTATAGGATCGCATTATCACAATGTGTGGCAGCACCAATCCGACCACGGTCGCCAAACAATCCGACTCCACTCGTAGTTTACGGCAACGCGATCCCACAACACGACAGCCCCTGCGACAATAAACCGCACCTTAAGTAGTCTTTATTAATACAATTTATCTTGATATTTCTTTGAATCGGTATATCCTCGCAACGGCAGTTCTTTATGTCGTTTTGATACGCGTCTCACCGGGTCGCCAAATATTCCGCCACTGCCTTGGATCAATGGCGGAACCGATTTGCGACCACGAAAGGAACGGAAGGACCATGAATCATAAGCCCATTCTGTTGCCTGACGTTACTTCCAAGTTAAGCGTCGTGTTAATCGTGGCATTACTCGCCGGTGCCACTTCGGGCGCCTTTGCACAGTACACCCTGACCACCCTGGCGTTGTTCACTGGCCCCGACGGGTCTAGCCCTCAAGCTAACCTTATCCTCTCCGGCAGCACCCTCTACGGAACTACAGATTATGGGGGAGCCAACGGCGACGGCACGGTGTTCTCGGAGCCTATTACCGGTGGGACGCCCACCGTGCTGGCGCCCTTCAGTAGCCCCAACAACGGTCTTGGTGCCGGAAGCAATCTGATCCTCTCCGGCAGCACCCTGTACGGCACGACGCAAGGTAACGGTACCAACGAGGCAGGCACGGTGTTCTCCCTGCCCGTTACCGGTGGGACACCCACCGTGTTGGCGTCGTTCAGCGGCACCAACCTGAAGAACCCAGAGGGCAGCCTGATCCTCTCAGGGAGCACCCTGTACGGCACGACGTATTTTGGTTTTGGTTCTACCAGCTCGGTGTTCTCAGTGCCCGTTGCCGGTGGCACCCCCACCTCGCTAGGGTCGTTCAATGGCACCGTCGCAACGGGCCCCGAAAGCAGCCTGACCCTCTCCGGCAGCACCCTGTACGGCACGGCGGGTGGTGGTACCAACAACGATGACACGGTGTTCTCGATGCCCGTTACCGGTGGGAGCGCCACCGTGCTGGCGTCGTTCAATGGCGCCAACGGGAATTGGCCCTTCTATGGCGCCGGCCCGATGGTCCTCTCCGGCGGCATTTTATACGGCACGACGGTTTTCGGGGGAGCGTACGGGGACGGCGCGGTGTTCTCGGTGCCCGTTGCCGGTGGGACGCCCACCTTGCTGGCGTCGTTCGATGGTCCCGACGGTTACTGGCCCGAGTGCAACCTGCTTGTCTCCGGCAGCACCCTGTATGGCACGACGTACGAAGGCGGCCCCTCCTTTGGCCTTTACGAAGGCGAAGGGGATGGCACTGTGTTCTCGGTACCGATTACCGGTGGGACACCCACGGTGCTGGCATCGTTCACTGGCTTCGAAGGGTCCTTCCCGACGGCCGGCCTGATCATGGACAGCAGTGGAAACCTGTACGGCACGACCTCGGGCGGCGGCGGTACTGGGACGGTGTTCGAGCTCTCACCCTCCTCGGTCCCCGAGCCAGCCACCCTTTCGCTGCTCACTCTGGGCAGCCTCGCCCTGATGGCCCGCAGGCGGCAGAGGGCGAGATAGAAACGCCGTGGCGGGTCGCCAGGAAAATCGGGGGGGCGGATAGTTCGGCGGGGCCAACTCCCCTCGCGGCGTTCGCCCGGGCAGTAGATTCCAAGATATAGTTCGCGCGGAGGCGCAAAGGCGCGGAGAAAGAATTGGATTCCCCTCCGCGCCTTTGCGCCTCCGCGCGAAATTTCTTCTTCAATTGATTCCAAATCGAATGGGCCGGGAGTTATACGCCTTACATTTTTCGACTGCGCGCCAATCGAAGCCCCGGATGTACATCCGGGGCTACGGGAAGCGCAATCGATTTCTGTAATCTGTATTATTCCTGCCGCACCTGAATCCAGGGCATTTGCAACCAATTCGACTTCATTTCATCCGTGTCCATCTGATTTATATCCGTGGCAAAAATTCTTCTCCGCGGTCTCCGCGCACTCCGCGGTAAACAATTCGGCCTACCCCTTCAACACCTGCCCCTGCACCAAATTCCGGAACAGACCCGGTTGGCCAACGAGGTCGTCGTAGCTCCCATCCTGCACGATCCGCCCATCGTCGATGACCAGAATCCGATTGCAATTCTTCACCGTGGCCAGACGGTGGGCGATGATCAGCGAAGTTTTCCCCGAGACGGCGTTTTCCATCGCCTGCTGAACCATGGCCTCGCTGACCGTGTCCAGGGCGCTGGTGGCCTCGTCGAAGATGAAATAATCCGGCTCGGCCAGGAGCGCGCGGGCGATGGCCAGACGTTGCCGCTGGCCGCCGGATAATGTCGATCCACCCTCGCCAACCGGCGTATCCAGGCCGGCCGGCAATCGGGAGATGAATTCCCACGCGTTGGCCAATTCGCAGGCCCGGCGGATTTCGGCGTTGCTGGCGCCCGGCCGGGCGACGCACAGATTGTAGCGAATGCTGGTGCGAAAGATGAACGGGTCCTGCGGAACCACGCCGAACTTGTGCCGAAGGTCCGGACCGCGGCAATGCCGGATATTCATTCCGCCGATGAGGATGGCGCCCTGGTCCGGATCGTACAGCCGCAAAAGAAGTTGGGTGATCGTGCTCTTGCCTGCGCCCGATGGGCCGACCAGCGCCACGCGCTGGCCGTATGGAATCGTCAGGTTTAACTCTTTCAGAATCTGCCGATCCGGTTCGTAACCGAATGTGACGTTGTACAGAACGATCTGGCCCTTTTGCGGGAGCGGGGCTTCGTAGCCGATCGGATCGGGGGTGGTGCTGGCCGTCTTGAGGACTGCTTGTATCCGTTTCACGCCCGCCTGTGCCGCCGCCTTGAACGTGGAGAGTTGGAACAAGACCATCAACTGCGCCTGGAGCGACCCGAACGCGACCATGTATGCCTGGAGCTTGCCGATGGTCACCTGCTGTTCCGGGGGCTTGTGCGAATGGTCGTAGGAATATCGCCACGCCAGGGCCACGCACAGCAGCGCGAAGCAAAGATACCCGGTCGTTTCGTGCTTCATCCATTGAATGTGCGAAAGCACGTCGCGCCGATAGCTCTTTTGGCCGACCTCCCAGACCTGCTGCCCGAAATCCGCGGAGACCTTGTCCTCCATCGCATACAGCTTCACGTCGCGCGATCCTTGCAGCAGATCGGCCACGAAGCCGGTTACTTTGGTCTCGGTGTTCTGATATTCGTTGTGCAGCTTCTGAATCCGCGGCCGCGTGCTGTGCATCAGCCAAACCGTGCACAGCACCGCGAATAGCAGCACGAGGGTCAACAGCCAATCCCACGCCCCCAGGCAAACGATGGTGCTGACGACGATGCACAGCGCCCCGGGCGCGCCGAACGTGAACTGCTGAAAATAATTCTGCACCTGCAACAGCGGGCTGCCGAACAGATAGCTGAACAGTTCCCCGCTGTGGTGATGGCGATGAAAGCGCAGACAGAGATGATTCACGTGCGCGAAGAAATTGGCCCGGACGTTGAACAGGACCTTTTCCCGCACGTAGGTGAAGATTCGATACCCCGCGTGCCAGACCAGCATCCGGCCGAAGATCGACGCGAAAAGATACAGCCCGATCAACAATGCCAGCCGGTGCCAGCGCTGGGTTTGCGTGATGCCGGTTGCCAGGATGACCTGGTCGATGAGGTATTTGGGCGCGATGGTCTGGAACGTGATGGAAAGCCCGTGCAATGCGCTGAGCGACAGGGCCGCAAGAACCAGCCCGCGATAAGGGTAAATGGACGGCCAGAGAAACCGCCAGAAGTGCGGCGATTGGGAGTCGGCGTCCGCGGCAATCGCCTCTTCCGCGGGCCATTTCGCCGCCTCAACCGCCGGACTCTCCCGAGCCGACCCCGCGCCCTTTTTCACAGCCGAACCTGGAGAAACCACTTCCGTGCCCATCGACCCGCGCATTCATCCGTTATCGGTTAAAGCAACTTCCCTTCGCCACAACAACGTCATTTCGCTTTCAAATCCAGCACCGCCGAGTTCATGCAATATCGCTTTCCCGTCGGCCGCGGACCATCGTCAAACACGTGCCCAAGATGCGATTGGCAATTCGAACAAACGACTTCCACTCTCCGCATGCCATGCGAGCCGTCCGACCGTTCGGATACGGCTTGCTCGCGAACCGGCGACGAGAAGCTCGGCCAGCCGGTGCCGGAATCGAATTTCGTCCCGGCATCGAAAAGCTCCTGCCCACACACCGCGCAATGATAAACCCCCGGGCGATGTTCGTTCCAGTATTTGCCCGAAAACGCCCGCTCGGTCCCCGCCCGGCGCGCGATGGCAAACTGCTCGGGCGTCAACGTCCTTCGCAATTCCGCATCGCTCACCTGCCAATGGCTGACCCCGCATGCCGTTTCGCAGCCGCCGCGCTCCTTCGCCGCTTGGGCCGCGAGATTCGTGTGGACCTTGGCAATTCCCACGTGGCAACTGTCCGCCCTGCCGCGTCGCTCGAAATATTTCTGGTGATACTCCTCAGCGGAATAGAAAGTTCCCGCGGGCACAATCTGCGTCACGATCTTTCGCCCAAATACCCCGGATCGGTCCACCTCTTCCACTGACGCCCGCGCCAGACGCTCCTGTTCGGCATTATGGAAAAAGATCGCCGAGCGATACTGCGACCCGACGTCCGGGCCCTGCCGATCCATCGTCGTCGGATCGTGACTGCTCCAGAAAACGTCCAGCAATTCGGCAAAGCTCACCTTGGCCGGATCGAACCAAACCTGCACCGCCTCGGCATGCCCGGTGTCATCCTGGCAGACCTCCTCATAGCTGGGCTCGGCAGTGCGTCCGCCGGTGTACCCCACCTGCGTCCGCGTAACCCCGTCCACCTTTGCAAAAGCCGCCTCGACGCCCCAAAAGCATCCCGCCGCGAACGTCGCCTGCTCGGTTGTCATATCAACCTCCAAGATGCGGCCCAACGCCGCCATGAACTATAGGCACACGAAGCGATAGTCGCACGTTGCTCGGTGGGCGGCCTTGCCTTGCAGTATCGCGGACGCCTTCTTAAACTTCACGTCATCATCTGTCGAAAGGAACTCGCCGCCTTGGAGCCCGTAAAAACTCGATCGCTCGAAGAGATCAAGCAAGAACTCAAACAGCTACTTGTGGAAAACCTTTCCCTGGAAGAGCTCAAGCCCGAAGACATCAAGGACGACATGAGCCTCTTCGGTGAAGGCGGCGTGGGATTGGATTCCCTCGACGGCGTCGAAATCGTCGTTCTGCTTCGCCGGCAGTATGGGCTGGACGTCAAGGCCATGCAGAAGGGCCGGGACATCTTCCGCTCCATCAATACGCTTGCCCCGTACGTGCTTGCTAATGCCACCAAATAGTCCCCTGTTGCGCCTTTCCTGAAAGATTACCGCGAAGAAGCGAAGGAGCGAGTTACGCGAAGGAATTTCAATTTATTTTCGCGCAACTTCGCGCCTTCGCGTCTTCGCGGTAATCTGCAAGGTGATTTCTATTCGCAGTTGAGATGAGGACAACAGGTACATCCCCCGTTTGGATCGCCGGCCTTGGCGTGGTATCCGCTGCCGGAATCGGTTGTTCCGCCACGCTGGCCGCGTTTCGGGATTCGGTGCGGAATCCGTCCTCCACGCTGCCGTTTGAAAGCTCGATTTCCTGCCCGACTTTCCAGGTTGGCGCCGACTTGCCCGTCCTTCCGCCGCGATACAACAACTCTCGAACCCTGCGACTGACGATGCTGGCCGTCAGCCAAGCCCTGGCGGAGGCGGGTATCGAAGGCTTTTCGGCCGAAACCCGCGTCGGCGTCGCGGCCGGCACCACCGTCGCCAGCCAACTCAACAACATCCCGTTTTACGAAGCCTACCGCCGGATCGACAATCCACCGCTTGACGCCATCCACGATTATCTGCACGCCAATTTGGCCCAGGCCGTCGGCGATCTGCTGCACGTCGCCGGCCCGCGTATGACAATCGTGAACGCCTGTTCCTCCGGCACCGACGCCATCGGCGTGGCCGCCAGTTGGATCGACGCCGACCTATGCGACGTCGCCATCGCCGGCGGCGGCGATGAACTCAATCGCGTGGCCCTGGCCGGATTCTGGTCCCTGGGCGTTTACAGCTCTGAACCCTGCGCGCCGTTCGACCGCGATCGCGCCGGCCTGAACCTCGGCGAAGGCGCGGGAATCGTCGTGTTGGAATCGGATGCCCACGCCCGTCGGCGCGGAAGGAAGAACGCCTTCCAGGTCGCCGGATTCGGGACGGCCTGCGATGCCCATCACCTCACCGCTCCGCACCCCGACGGCCGCGGACTTCACGCCGCCATCTCCGCGGCGCTCGCCCAAGGGCAAATCGGCCCCGCTGAAGTCGCGTTCATCAACGCCCACGGCACCGCCACCGCAGACAACGATCGGGCCGAGGGAAAAGTCCTGGCCCGCATATTCGGCCCGGACGTGCGGTTTCTTTCGACCAAGGGCTACACCGGCCACACCCTCGGCGCCGCCGGCGGCCTCGAAGCCGCATTCACGGTCCTGGGTCTCCGCGAAGGCTGGCTTCCCGCCAGCATGGGATTTGAAAATCCGGCGGACGACATCCCCGTCGCCCCCATCCGTGGGCGCACCGCGATTGCCGGCGAATACGCCATGTCAACCTCCCTGGCCTTCGGCGGCAACAATTCCGCCGTGCTGATTCGGAGGATCGCATGACATCCCGCGGCGTCAATTCGAAATCTCTCCCGCCCGTCGCGGTCCTCGGCATGGGCGCCGTGACGCCCATTGGACGCGAATTGCCGACGATCGCCAAGAGGCTTTCCGAGCCGATCGAGCCGGCGCCGCTCCTTCGAGTCAGCGACGACCTTTTGGCCGACCCGACCGTCTCCCGCGGCCTGCGGCGGGCCGACCGTTTCGTCCGCATGGCCGCCATCGCCGCCTTGGACGCCTGGACCCAAGCCCAAATTGCCTGCGCCGGCGTCGCCATAGATCGAGTTGGATTGATCGTCACCTCCGGCCTGGGCCCACATGGCCGGGGCTTCAAGTTCCTCGACGGCATTCTCGATTGCGGCGACTCCAGTGCCCTTCCCACTGATTTCTCCCATTCGGTCCATGGCGTGGCGGCCTCGTACATCGCGGGACTTCTGGACCTTCGCGGCCCGTCGCTTTCCACAACCGATTTTGAGTGCGGCTTCGAACAGGCCGTGCTGCTGGCACAATGCTGGCTCGATCAAGGAACTTGTAGTCGTGTCCTTCTCGGGGCGGTGGAAGAATTGGGCGAAGTGCTGATCCGTTGCGCTTCGCGATTGTTGCCGGATAATCCCCCATTCGCGCTTGGCGAGGGAGCGGTGTTTCTGACGCTGGGGCCATCCGACGCCCCAGGCATCGCTCATCTTGACGCCACCGCGTCGGCTGAAGACGTCGGCCTGTTGATCCTGGACGAACCAAGCTTCTTTCCACAATCCGCTCCTCCGCCCGCCGGCCGGCATACCGCGACTTTCACGCCCCATTTCGGCCACACCGCCAGCAATTCGGCGTTCCAGTCGCTCGGCGCTCTGCTATCTCTGTCCGCCGGGCGCCCGCTCGGCCGATTGATTCATTCCCCGTCACAGCCGTCGCCTCAGTCGTCATTTGACAATGCCGCGACGTTCAGGACATTATGCGACCGATCGGCATCATTACTGCTGACCCTAGGCTAATGAAAATGTCTCTATTGCCTTCATCCGATCATTCTCGTGCTAACGAGCTCCAAAAACAGATTACCGCGAAGGCGCGAAGGACGCGAAGTTGCGCGAAGAATTGTCAATTTGATTTGATTTCTTCGCGCAACTTCGCGTCCTTCGCGCCTTCGCGGTGTATCTTTTCGCGGTTTATCTTTAAGGAAGACTGAACCATGCCCGACGCACCGACCGCCGAAATTATTCAGCAGCAGCTTTGCACCGAAATTCAGACGCTGCTTTCCCTGAAATCCGGCAGCGTCAAATCGGATACGCATCTGCCGTCGCTTGGCATCGACTCGCTTCGCTTCGTCTCGCTGCTGCTGGTGATCGAGCAGAAATTCGGGGTGAACCTCATGAAGGCCGGGCTGAAGCCGGACGACACAAAGTCAGTCCGCAACCTGGCCTCGGCGATCGTGGCGAGGCGCAGCGCTTGAGTTTTTCGCTTCCATACTCCGCCCATCGCCGCTATCTCACCGGAATCGACTGGATCGTCGGGGCCTTGGACCGCAGCGCCCGCAAGGCCATCGGCCTCGGCGGCTTTTCCCAGGCGATCATCGAACTCGACGGCGTTGTCGACGAAAAAACACTTCGGGCCGCGCTCGATCAGATTTCCCGCCGGATTCCCCTCATTCACGGCCGAGTCGCCCGTGATTGGCTCAACCTTGCCCCGTACTGGAAGGCCCCGCCAAACGCCGACGTTCCCCAGGTTCCGCTGCGAGTAGTGGATTTGCCTGAAGAACGCGCCGGCGACGCTGAACGTCTCTTCGACGAGCACGTCAACGTTCCGTTCGAGTCCAGATGGCAGCATCTCCGATGCCTGCTCGTGCACATCGGCGGGCGAAGATCGCGGCTGGGGATGTTGTTCGATCACCGTCTCCTCGACGCCTTCGGCGCCGAGGCGATCTTCCGCCTGATCGATCTCGCCTGGCGCGGCCAACTCGACGAGATCGTGCCGCTCATCCGTCAAACCGAGCCGGCGCATCTGGATCATTGGAGAAGGCGACTAGCTTCCGGAAAGACGCTCAACCGCTATCTGCATCGGCTGAACGAGCGAAGCGTTTGCGGGCTGAAGATGCCGGTCCCGGGCTTGAAACGCCGAATCCGATTTCAACACGACTCGATGACGCCCGAGCAATCGGCCGAGTTCGCGAGCAAGGCCGCCGACGAGATCGGTGTGCCGATCATTCTCCCCTCGGCCGCCGCCCGGGCCATCGCGGCGATGAGGCAGGTCGTTCCGGCGCCGCCTCTGCCCGGCGATCAATGCCTGGTATTCACTTCCGCGACCAATCGCCTTCCCGGGCAGGAATGGGAAAAACTCCTCTTCAACCATTTCGCGCTGATGGGACTTTCGGCAAGACAGGACGTGACGCAATCCACCGCCGAAATCGCCGCGGACCTGCGCGACCAGTTCTTCGAGCACATGCGGCTGCAAATTCCCTTCGTCATGCAGGACGCCGGCGCGCTGGGCCGAATCTGCCCCGTTTGGCTCGCCAGCCGGATGATGAACGCCCTCTTCGGCGGCCGATTCTGCTCCTTCTATTTCGCCTGTCTCCGCGAAACCGGATTTCCCGGCGACTCCTTCCTCGGCCTGCCGGCCATTGGCCTGATCCACAAACCCCTGGCCTTTGCACCGCCGGGAATGAACATCTGCATGACGTGGTTCGCCAACCATTTCAATCTCGTCATCTCCTACGTTGAGGGCGTCATCAGCGACGTCTCGGCGGCGAAGCTGCTGCACATTTTCAAGACATCGCTGCTGCGCTAATGTTGGGCCCTTCCTGAAAGATGAACCGCGAAGGAGCGAAGCAGCGAAGTGACGCGAAGGAATTTCAATTTGATTTGATGTTTTCGCGCAACTTCGCGCCTTCGCTCCTTCGCGGTTATCTTCTCGAAAATCCCGAAAAGGCGTCGCGCGCCAGCTTGCCGCTGGCCGTCTTGGCAAGCGATTTCACCGCCCGAAACTCCACCGGAACCTTGTAGCTCGAAAGCCGCGCGCAGCAATGCGCCCGTAGCGATTCCATCATTGCCGGCGCGTCTTCCACGTCCCCGGCCAACACCACCTGCGCAACGGCCGTCTGGCCGTACTGCGGATGGTCGCGCCCGAAGACCAGCGACTCTTTCACGCCCGGCATCGAATTGATCGCCTCCTCCACCTCTTCCGGAAAGACCTTCATCCCCGCACAAACGATCACCGTTTTGCTCCGCCCGAGCAGGCTCAATCTGCCCTGCGAGTCGATCCGGCCCAGGTCTCCCGTGTCGAACCATCCGTCCCGCAAACATTCCTCGCGCGGCCGCCACGGCGAAAAATAGCCGTCGAACATCCCCAGGCCCTTGATCAGCACCTCCCCTACCCCGTTCTCATCGGGACCGTCGATCCGAAGCTGATAATCCGGCAGGATTTTCCCCACCGTCTGCCGTCCCCCCGCGCCGAATTCCGTGTTGATGAACGGCAAACCGATCTCGATGATCCCGTACGCTTCGGCCGGCGCGATGCCGAATTTGCGGTGAAACGCCTCGAAGATTTCGGCCGGCATCTTCATCGCAGTGCTGATCGCAAGCCGTACCTTCGCCAGCGAACCCGGGGAAACCGCATCCGAAACCGCCAGCAGGTAATAATGCACCGGCGATCCATAAATGAAGTTGATCCCGCCCCGCTCGGCCGCTTCCAGCACCGAAAACGGAAACGCCCGGTTGGCCACCACGATCGTCGCTCCCTTACGCAGAAACAGAAGGATCGAAACCACGAAATGGTGGCTCATTCCGAGCACCCACAGGATCACGTCCCGCTCGGAAATCCCGAGCCCCCGGTTGGCCGCATCCGTGCGCTCCTCGATCGCGCGATGCGAAATGATGACCCCCTTGCTGGCGCCCGTCGTCCCCGACGAAAACCGGATGAACGCCGCCCCCAGCTTCCGGCAACGCTCGTTCAACTCCGCGCCGCTTGCCCTCGCCTGCCATCTGAAAATCTCGTCGATCTGATTCGCGCCTTCTTTTCCAGGCGCCGGCGGCAAGTCCACGTGCGTCACCACGCCCGCAACGTCGATCCGTTCAACCGTCTCCACCACTTCCCCTTCCGTCAGCGAATCAGCCACCGGAACCACGGCCGCCCCGCATTCCAGCAAACCCAGCGCGCCGATCACGTAGTCGATCCCATCGCTGCACCGAAACGCCACGCGCTCGCCCTCCGTGATTCCCAGCTTCGCCAGCCGCTGGCTCAACTTTCCAATCCGATCGAGCAATTCCCCGTAGGAGATGCTGCGCTCGCCTTCCACGATGGCCGTTCGCCCCGCGAGCAGGCGAGTTTCGCGGCGGATCAACTCGACGATGTTCATTTACCATGCTCCTGCTGAAATCGCCGCGCCACCGCATACACCAACAGCGCCGCCGCCGGCGCCACGGTGAAGGCCACGATATGCGCCCCCACGAACCGCGTCCATCCGGGGCTAGCGCCGACATGCACCACGGATCGCCCAACGCTGGCGCAGAATTCCGGAAGCGCTCTGGGAGCGCACAGCGCCAGCACCGCCAGGGCGACGATCTTGTTCAGATGCAGCCGAATCGCCAGATACGCCACCGCGATCGCGCCCCAGGGCCACAGCAGGATCCCCAGCAGCGCGCTCAGCGCCGCCGCCGCCGCCAACCCCAGCGGCGATGAATTCTCCGCCCAAAGCGATTCGAAAAGATTCACCGCGAAGACGCGAAGGGCGCGAAGAGAAGTGATTATATTTGTATTCTTCGCGCTCTTCGCGTCTTCGCGGTAATCTGAACTATGATGCCGCCGATGCGGGATTGGCGCCAGTTGCCGCAGAATCAGCCGCGTGTGCATCAGCGAGATGCGCAGGTTGTCCCGAAACGGCCGAAAGCTCGAGACCCTTTGGGCGGGCTCCATGTACCGGACGCGGATCGGCACGCTTTCAATTTTCAGCCCCGCCCAGACCGCCCGCGTCACCACCTCCACTTCCAGGTTGTAATGCCGCGAATTGAGCCGCAGCTCCAGGATGTGCGGCAAGGGATAGGCGCGAAATCCGCTCTGCGTATCGGTCACAGCCCGGCCGGATTCAATGCAGACCCAGAAATCCGAAAATTCCCGGCCAAACAGGCTCGCTTGCGGCATGGTTCCCACGACCTGGCGGCGCGCCCCGATCAAGATCGTGTCGGGCGACAGCCTCGGCAAAAACCGCGGAATATCCTCGGGAAAATGCTGGCCATCGCCGTCGAGGGTCACCATGTATTGTCCGCCGCGCTGGGCCGCATATTCGAATGCGGTCATCAGCGCCACCCCTTTTCCCAAATTGGCCGCATGGCGAATCACGGTCACGTCCAGCGGCTTGAGCAGTTGGCGAAGATCGGCATCCGAACTGCCATCGTCCACCACCACGATGTCGCTGATTTGTTCCCGGCATCGCCGGACCACGTCGGCGATCGTGCCGGCATTGTTGTACACCGGGATGCCGCACCAAACCTGCGTCATGCTCGCTGAACCCTCGCTTGCAGAGTCCGGCAAAGTTCCAGCGGATTCGGTTCCTCACCGGCCGGCAATGGAATTAACGTTTCACCCCCCGTGCCCGCGGCGATCGCCAAACACACCGCCGCCGATGAATCGCTCCACAGGGCCAGCATTCCTCCGGCTTCGCCGTCGGCGATCATTTGCTCGCCATGCCGCACGAGCGCCGCCAACGGTCGCTCGTCGGCCTGGATAAACATCGACGGCCCCGTCAGCGACAGCGCGATCGCGACTTCTCCCAGCGCGCTGGTGGCCAGGGTGTAAATAAACAGGTTTCCGCGCCCAAGCGTTCGGCCCGTGGCGACGTAGTCGCGGAAATATTCCTCGTTGGCGCGGAGCAAACCCTCGGATTTTGCGCAGAGCAACCCGATTTCTTGCCCCGGCGCCGGCCACCGGGCGCCGGTCATCGCCAATTTCGCCGCGCGCAAACAGCAGCGGGATTCTTCGGTCATGCGCGAGAAATACTTCACCGTTTTATCGATCAAGGCCAGCACAGGCGCCGCCGCTGGCGCCACGGAGCATTGGTATGACAAACCCTGCCGCCCAAGGATGCCGCTGTGTTCCGCGCAATACCAGCCGACGGCCAAAATCATGATGTTCTCCCCCCGCCGAGCAGGATGGCTGTATTCACGCCGCCGAACCCCGAATTCGTCGATAGTGCCAACCGCCCCGCGAACGGCGCCGCTTCGCCGTGCACCCATCCCGCGGCGCCGTCATCCGGCGAGGACAAACCCACCGTCGGCGGCGCCAGGCCGAGCGACAGCGCCCTCCCCGCGACCAGAATTTGCACCAGCCCCGCAGGCGCCAACGTATGGCCCACCCCGCCTTTTACCGAGAAAACAGGCCTTGGCCGACCCATCGCCGCACGAAAGGCAACCATTTCCATCGCGTCGCTGTACAACGTGGCGGTGCCGTGAGCCGCGATCAACGCCACGTCATCCGCCGAACGCCCGGCCATTGCCAGCGACTTGGCGATCGCCCGCGAAAGCCCCGCGGCGCTGCGGTCGGGGGCCGTCATGTGCACCGCGTCGGTCGTGTTTCCCCAGCCCAGAATGGATATCCCCTCGCTTCCCGACGTTACCAGCGCCCAGCCAAACGCTTCGCCGAGAGTCAGCCCCGCCCGCTGGCGATCGAAGGGGCGCGCCGGGCCGGCACACAGCGACGACAACGTCGAAAACCCGGAATAGACAAACTCTGAAACAGAATCGCAGGTGACGACCAGCACGCTGGCCGCCTGGCCGCCGCGCACCATCGACGCCGCGCGCGTCAGCGCCGCGGCCGTCGACGCACACGCTGACGACATCACCAGGCCCGGTCCCCGCAATCCCAACAACCCCTTGACCCGCTGAAGCAGGAAACGCGGGTGCGACTGGCGCGACAGGGCCGCGTCCTGCTCCAAAATCGCCCGCTCGACATATTCAATTTCGCCGGCCGTCGTCGCCAGAATCACCGGCGTTATCGGGTCGAGCTTGGAGACGATCGGCGATAAAATGCGTTTCAGCCCGGCCCACGCCCGCGATTCGCCCGGTCCGATGCGCAGATCGGAAATTATCGCGGCCTGGTCGCTGGTAAATCCCCGCTCGGCAAACCGATTGGTGGCGCGGATGGCGGTGGCGCCGCTGAGCAGACCATTCCACAGCGCATCCAGCCCCCAGCCGTACGCAGTCGCCACGTCGGATTGCGCGATCACGACGTTCATCGTATTTCGACCTTCATCGCATTTCGCCGAATTCGCCGGCGCTCCATCGCTTGCGGCACCGTTCCAGCAATGGCGGGCTGGCCAACAAAACCTCACCCGAGGCATCGACGAACATCTGCACCGTATATCCTGTGGCCGCCAACACGCCGCTCTGCTTGAAAATCTCGTACTCCATGTTGATCCGTGCGCCTTCGCTCCAGATCAATTTTCCGACGATGCCCACCTCTTCCCCCAGCACCGTCGGGGCGAAGTAGTCCGCGTGCAACTGGACGATCGGCGCTTGCAGCCGCTCGCGATGGAAATCGGCATATCCCAAGCCGTACGATCGGCCCAGCTCCTCGTTGGCCTGCTCGAAAAACTGGGCGTATCTGCCGTGCCACGTCACGCCCATCGCATCCACCTCGCTGAAGCGCACGCGGTGCGTCAGCCGGACGGTCAGAGGTTCGGGCGCGGCCGGGTCCAGGCCGAAGTATCCGCCGCGTTTTCGCCGCCGAGGAGGTGTCATCCGGCGGCCCCTTCCGCCACGGCGCCAAACGCCACCAGCGATATCTCGGCGCACCGCTGATCGCCGACGGACAACTTCGCCTTGATCGCCAGATCGTCGCCGCCGACGGGAGTCATTTCCGCATCGATCGCCACCCGCTGGCCAGGCCGCACGGGCAGCGTCAGTTTAAGATTCTTCAAAACGCGAATTCGCAGTTCGTCGACACCCCGCGTCTGTGCCCCGGCCAGCAGCACCGCATGGACGAGGCAAATCCCCGGCAAAATCGGCCCGTCGCTAAAATGGTCCGGAAGCACGCTCAAATTCGCGTCCACGTCCAGCACGGCACGAAAGCCGCCCACGCGTTTTTCCACTTGGAGCATGTCGCGAATCTCGCCGCGCAACCGATTCATCATTGAATCTCCCGATCCCGGTTCTTCACAATGATCCGATAGTGAAACCAACTATTGTCCATCACGATCCCGCGTGGGTAAAGACTCGCGCCCTGCGATTCGTAGCGGTAATACCGCACCCGCCACACGACCCCGAAGAATCCAATCGACCGTTTTTCCAGCAAAATCCCCGGCTGCCCGCCAAATACATAGACCAGCCTTCCGCCGTGGTCCGTCTGGGTGAATTTAACATCGGTCCGCTCGATCTGGGCCACGGCAGGCTGGCTTGGAACCAGATCGAAATACATCCTGCGAATATCCTCGCCGATGGCCAGAAGCACCTCTTGTTGCTTCATCAGCGGACCAATTGCGAAGCGAACGCTCGTTCCCCCGCGGTCTCCCTTCAGGTCGAACAATTTCACGCCCAGATGATTCAGGGCAACCAACTCGAACGTGCCGGCGACCCTGTCCACCCGCAGAACGCCCAGGACGGCCAGATCGTTTCGGAACGGCGCCTGGATGATCACGGTATCATCGGAGATAAACCGATTGCTTACCGTTCGCGCGAAGGCGTCTCGTAGCGCATTGGAGTCCGGATGGCGCACGACCGGCAACGGCTCGCGAATGAACGGCTCGCCGGCGCATCCGCCGATCAGCGGCACCAGCAGCAGAATGGCCCAACGTATTCTCATGCCGCCGCCCGCCGTTTCCAATTGTCCCGCAGGAAGTTGATTCCGGGAATCATGATAAACGCCGTCAAATAGGCCGCGACCAGACCGGAGGTCATGCTGACCCCGGCGAGGTGCAGCGCCGGATGCAGCGCCAAAAGCATCGCCCCGGCGCCGGCCAAAGTCGTCAGGAATGACAGCAGCACCGACGCCATTCCCTGCCCCAGGAGTGGCTCCCGCCCGTCCCACGCATACTCCGAAAACACGCCATAGTCGCTGCCGAGCGCCAGCACCAATATGGCCGCGACCACGCTCACCACGTTGATCGACAGCGACATCAGCCTCAGCACCGCCAGCATCGCAACCACGCCCGTCACCGCCGGCAACATGATGATGATCGACTTGGTCACGCTCCGCGTCACCAGCAGCAGTGACACGACGATAAACGCCACGCTGATCGCAACCAGCACGCGCGATTCGGATACGGCCGTTTCCGCGAACGCCTGGCCCAAGGCCACGCGCGAAACCACCTGCGCATCGGCCCGACCGCCGACCAGCCGGCGCACCATCGACACGTTTTGGGGCGAATCCTCGAAATAACTGAGCATCTGCCAGTCGCCGTTGCTCCGGGCGATGAATTGATCTTCAATGGTCTGCACGATCTGCCGCGACAGATCCTGCCGTGGAGGATTCGCCAGACTCTGGAAGAACGGATCGAACGCCTCGGCCGAGAAACCGTAGGGCTGCCCGGCGAGAGCAAGGTTTCGGCGAAGTTCCGCGATCCGCTGCGGCGACCAGAAGGCCTGCCACCTGTCCCAATTCGCCTGCCGGGTCGCCTCCGACGGCCAGAAGCTGCTCAACGTGACGAACGACCCCTCGGGGAAACTCGGCGCGACGATACGGCCGACCGCTTCGTTCGCCGCCTCGGCTTCCTGGCGCGTCTTTCTCGTCACCACCAGAATCGCAAGCTCCTTGTCGCTGCGCCCCCACGCGGCCTGAAAATCGTGCTCATTCTGTTTCACCGTCGCGGTTACGCCGTCGAGGCGAGTCACGTCGGAATCAATGCCGGTTTTCCGTGCGATAAGCGCCGCCGCCGCTAAAACGGCGATGCCCAGAACCGTCAGCGGCACCATTTTCCCGCCCCACCGCCGCAGCGGCATCCCCCGGCCCAGCAGCACCAGCTTTCCCCCGGGGCGAATCATCCCGGGCAATATGAAAATCGCCGCCAGCAGCGACATCACCAGCGAGATGCTCGTCATGCACCCCAGTTGCCGAAACGCGGGAATCTTCGAGAACAAAAACGCCACGAACACCCCCAGCGTCGTCAGGTGGCTGATGATCAGCGGACGAAAAATCCTCCGCACGTCGGCCTTGGGATCGCGTCCCATCGACACGGCGGTGTAGACGTAAATGCCGTAATCCACCGCGCTGCCCGCCATCGTCACCGCAAGGGCGATCATCATCGTCGACAGATTCGGATAAACCAGCGCGCACCATCCGATGGTGATGCCCGTCGTGACCAGCGGCAACAAGAACACGGCGGCAACCCTGAAATCCCGCGATACCAGGAAAAACAGCAGCACGAACGCCACCGTGTTGATCGCTCCCGCCAGGCGGAAATCGCGCTCCATCAGTTCGTCGTTCTGCTCCGTATGAATCTGGCCGCAGAGGGGAATGATTTCCACGCCCGGCGGCGCGGCGGCGGCCAGCCGATTCAAATGGTCCGCCAGCGCCTTGGAACTCACCAGGCTCGTTGCTGAGGCCGAGGTCTGCAGCACCAGCATCAACTGCCGCCCATCCTCGTGCAGCAGCCGGCCGTCTTTCACCTGAATCCGGTATCCCAACCCGTTGGTCAGCGCCAGCATCCGCGACAGAATCCGCTCGCTCACTCCCAGCGGGTCCCGGCGCATGATCTGGGTCATGAACGAACCCTGGGGCTTCACCAATTGCAGGTAGCATTCGCGCATGCGCTTGCGCAGGGCGTCGGGAGCGGTTGCCGCCTCGATATCCGAAAGATCCCGCTCGTTCAGAAGTTCCCCCGCGTCGTCGAGCAAACCCATCGCTTCATCCAGGGCATTGGCCGCCGCCGGCGGATGGATCACGCCCTTGATCAGTTGAGGATCGAGCCGCTTTTCCGTCTCGTCCGCGGCAGCGTACAGATCGGAAACGCTCCCATTGCCCCGCAATCGGAACCAGAGCACCGCCTTAGTGGCAAAACTTGAATCACGCAGGAAGAGAATGGTCTGCCTGGCCGGACTGCCCTGGGGCAACAGCGTCTCCAGCGAGTTGTCCAGCCGCAGGCGCATCCAGCCGGCGGCGGAGATCGCCACCGCCGCCAGAATGCAAATGACCGTCCACCGCTTGCGTTGGGCTGATGAAACTGTCGCTGTGTTCGTCATCCGAGTTTTGTCGCGATGGGAAGCGTCTAGTGAAGATTACCGCGAAGACGCGAAGGACGCGAAGTTGCGCGAAGGAATATCAATTTGATTTTGAATTGATTTTACTTCGCGCAACTTCGCGTCTTCGCGTCTTCGCGGTCGTCTTTTCGAAGAAGTTACCGATCATGCGGAGGCATCTCCCAGGTTTCCGGTGGAACCGGATCGTTCACCCGCGTGTGGTTGAAGCTCAGCGTCGTCGTATCTCCCCCCGCTTCCCGCACCACCATCGTGCTGATGTACCTCTCGTCCGAACTGAACGTCACGTCAACACCCTTCAGGAGCTTGGCGACCATCGTGTCGCCTCTGGGCACAAACCGCAGGGAAAGCGGCTGCTTGGCAATCAGCAGCGCGTCGTAGCTGTCCCCGAGCACCTTGTAATTCCCCAAAAACCACGCCTGCATCTGCTCCGAGACGGCCTTGAACGTCGGATCGCCGCCCAGATGCATCACGTCCACGTGGTTCGTATCCTCGTCCCATTGGCTAACCTCCTCGCCCCGGATGCGAATCGCGTATCCCACCGGCTGACGAACGACCCAGATCAGCCGGTCCGGCTTTTCCATCGCCATCTGCCCGCTGATCGTCAGGGTGTGATCCAGCATGGCAAGGTTTTTCTTCTCCAGAAAATCGGCCTGGACTGTCGTGATGAATTTCAAATGATTCTGCACGCCTTCGATCACGTCGATGGAGGCACGCGTGGTCGGGCCAGTCGATTCCACGTCGGCGCGAGTGGTCTGGCCACGGGCGGCCAATGGCTGCGCCAGGCAGAAGAGCGCGGAGATCACGAGCATCGACCCGGTTGTCTTCATACGCTCATCTCGGTTACTGCGTCTTCGCGCCGCCAGATCTTGATTTGTCCAGTGGCCAGCAATTTCCCATCCTGGCGATAAATGTCGCCTTCGACCACGCCGAAAGCGCCGAACCGCGTCACTTTGCGAAGATGCACGGTGAGGCGGTCGCCGACGCAGGCTTCGGCGGAAAGGACCAGGTCTTTGACGCCCAGCAGAAGCCCGCGATGCCGCCGCCGATCGTCCAGGGAAAGATGAAAGCCATGACACGCGGCAAAGGACTGGGCGATCATCTCGATGAACGCCAACTCGTCAAGCCGGCCGGAGCCGTCCACCAACACGCATTGGTTCGTCACCAAAAAAGTCGTCTGCGCGTTTCGCTCCCCCACCTTGGTCAACTGGTCCACCATCCGCATCGACTTGCCGTGCGGAACCAATCCGACGGCGCTCACGGGCAGCGTCTCTATCGCCGCTCCCATGGCTTTCCAGCACATCTGGTCCCCCGCCAGGTAATCGCCGGTCAGTTGGTAGGCCGCCCCCCGGCAGCCGTAGCAATCGGTCGTCTTGCAACACGTCCGGCAAGGCTCCTTCACCTTGTCCCCAAATGCGCGGAGGTTCTCCAGGACCTCGCTCAATTCCAGAATCTCGTGCAACGGCTCGACCCGCACGTTCCCCAGTGGAATCGTCACCCCCACGCAGGCGAAAATCGTGCCGCACGGGGTGACGTGACAGGCAAACTGATGCCGGTTGCACGACCTGCCGATCAGCGCCGCCGGCTTCTGCCAAGTTCGCCCAAACTCCTGGGTGTCGATCCGGCCCAATTCTTCGAACAGCGATTTGGCGCGATCGGGATGCACGATCTTCGCGGCCTCGCCATCGCGCGGAGTAATGATCTGGACGTATGGCTCAATGCCCTGAGATCGAGCCCATCGCCAAATCTGCGGAATTTGCGGCAGCGTTTCATTGGAAACGGAAATCGCCGCCGCCAGCGCCGGTCCCGTACCCTGGCCATATCCCGATTCCTTCAGATTCCCCAGCGCGCTCTTGAACGCGCCGTCCCCATCGAAATTGAACTTGAGAACCACTGCTACCGCACGCTGGCGCAGAAACGCGGCCATCGCGCCATCGATTGCCGTGCCGCAGGCGAACAACTCCACCTCCATCTCCAGGCCGCGGGCGGCGTCGATAATCTGGGGTAACTCGGGATGCGACACCGGCTCGCTGTCAACCAAAATGCATCGCCGAGCGCCTTCTTCCCGCGCCTGGCGGAGCACTTCGCCGATTTCCCGCGAAGAAAGCACGGCCCGGGAATTTTCCGGCACGGCCCGGCACGCGGCGCAGCGGCATTCCCCGCCCGACGACAAATCAAGCTCGATGGAAAGCAGCCCCTTGCGCGCCACGCAGGCGGCGATCTCCTCGCGGCCGAAGCCCATGCCGCTCACTCGAACTGAACAGTCGCCGCGCACGTCGTGCTCCTCCAATCGCTGCCTGTTGGGTACTTTAGACGGGCTGTGCATCCAGATGCTTTCGCATCGTTTCTCGCACCCGCGTTTTCAACCTGTAGGCGTTCAATTCCTGGTATTGCTCGCAGGTCACGGCCGGCAGCTTGGAGATCACGATCCGCCCTGGATGCAACACCAGCGACCCTCGCGAGGGAATGTGTTCGTTGCCCGAAATCGTCACTGGACAAATCTTCGCGCCGACGTGCTGCGCCAGCCGAAACGCCGAGCCGTGAAACTGGCCCAACTGGCACGATCCCGACCGCGTACCCTCGGGAAAGGCGATGATCGACACGCCGTCGGCCAGCAATCTTGATCCGGCTTCGATGAACTGATCGAACGGCATCTCCCGCACCCGCAGATACCCCGCCAACCGCGAAAAGCAATTCACGAACGGAAGTCTCGACGGCCAGATGTTCAGGATCTCGACGCATTCGACCGGCAGAACGGACATCAGGAAGGCGTCGGATGCCGAGCGATGATTGGCCACAAACACGAAAGGCGGTTTCTCCTGCGGCGCGTAGTCGATAAATCGCACGCGGATCAGCGGCCACCCGCAATGCATCGCCGTCGCGCCGTAGTGGCTGATCGTCCGTCTGACCAGCCAGAGCGTTCGACGCCGATTCCGCCCCAACAGGTCGAAGAGATACACGTACGGAACCGCCAGCACCAGAAACAAAATTGACGCTGCGGCGAACAGCGACCAGAACCACACGTTCAGCCACACGATGCACAGGCGCGACAGCACCGTCTTGCGTTGTGCCATCAGCGCTTCCATCGGATCAGGCCTTCTTCTGCTCGTTCCTGATCATGATCAGGTAATGGTAAAGGTCCTGCATGCTTCGGATCGAACGAATCCGTTCGTCGTCGCGCACCTGGACGTTGAATTTCTTCTGGATCGCCGCCACGAGGTCCACGACGTCCAGGCTGTCCAGTCCGAGATCGCCAAAGATTTGCGCTTCCGGCGTAAGCTTCTCGCGCGGAATTTCGAACGAGTCGGCAAAAACGTCATTGACCGCTTGAATCAACTCAGAATCTGTCATTCATGGTCCTCATACATCCCCCGCGCAAGTTTACAGATCGCCGCCGAGCAATACAAGATTCGGCGGCGCCTTGAAATCCATGAAAAGAGAGCTCACGCAGAGGCGCAGAGAAGGAAAAGAGGTGAACCCCATTGATCCTTCCCAATTCCTTTGCGCCTTTGCGCCTCTGCGTGAGATCTTTCTTCAATGGATTTCAAATCGGTTGCAGACCCCCCATGTCAGCACGACGGGGCAAGTAGGTCCCAAAGCGATCCGGCGTACCCCATTTTGCGCAGCACCTGTAGCTTGTCGTCCATCGCATCGGGCGGAAAAATCACGTGGCCCAGCTTGCTGAAACCTTCCTTTAGCGTTTGCTCCGCCCAGGCGCTGTCGATCTTCGGCGAAACGTAGTAGACCGGTTCAAGCAGGTCGCAATCCGGCTCGATCAATTTTTCTCGCACCGCGATCGCGTGAAGTTCGGTGTGCGGCAGAATGCGGATCCCCAGGAAGACGAACACGGCGCTGCATCTCAGGTTTCGGATGTTCTCGATCCCCTCGAGCAGCGTTTGCCGCGTCTCCCCGGGTCCTCCGAACATGAAGTAGTTCGCCACCGCGATCCCATGTTTCATCAGCACGTTGTTGGCGTTCACCACGTCGGCAAAACGGAACGGCTTGCGAAGCCGCCGCAGCGTGGCATCGGTTGCCGCATCCGAGCCCAACTCCGCGGACACCAGCCCGGTTTCGCGCATCAGCCCCACGACGTCCTCGCTGATCCCGGTCGGCTTGATAAATGCGGACCACGGCACCTTGAGCTTGCGCCGCTTCAACTCCCGCAGCACCTCCAGGTACGCGCCGTCGTCGTCATTGAACAGCGAATCGGTGAAGAACACGTAGGACACCCCGTGGTCCTTTGCCAGCCGTTCGACGTCGTCCACCACGTCGGCGGCGGGTCGGCAGCGCAGCGACCTGCCTTCGAGTACCGGATAAGCACAGTACGCGCAGCGGAGGCCGCAGCCGCGTTTGGTCTGCACCGGCGCGATCGTGCCCAAATCGAGATAACTCTTGAGAATCGCCGGATCGTAATACGCGCCGCACAGCGCGCTTCCGTCGATCGGCAGGGTGTTTCTCAGTATTGTGCCCGGCGCCGGGCCGCTGGCGCGCTCCAGCGATTCGACCAGCCCAACGATCAAGGACTCGCCCTCGCCGACGATCCCGTAATCCGCGCCGGTATTCCGCAACATCGCCTCCGGCGCCAGCGAATAGCCGCAGCCGCCCAACACCACCGGGACACCAAGCTCCTCGTGCACGCACCGGACCAGTTCGCCGATCTCCGTCGCATACCGTTTCTCGTTGAGCAGGTTCACGTTGTCGAGGTTGCGGATGGAAATGCCCACCAGGCCCGGTTTCTCTTTCCGGAGCCTTTGGCGCAGGCCGTCGATCGAATCTCCATCGACCAGCAGATCGCAGAACACCGTCTCATGTCCGGCCCGTTTCAGCGCGGCCGCGACGGCGCTCATTCCCAGTGGATAAACCGGGTATGGCGACGTGGCCCGGTTAGATGACAGCAATAGGATCTTCATGGCGTCTTTGTCTTGTTGCGCTCTTCCTGAAAGATATACCGCGAAGGAGCGAAGACGCGAAGTTGCGCGAAGGAAGACCAGATTCACTTCGCGCAACTTCGCGTCTTCGCGGTAATCTTCACTACAGGCCCCGGATGGCCATAATCCTTGTAAATGTTCAGCACGGTCCAGCAATAGCTCGCGCCGACCGCCATCAGCCGCACCACATCGCCCAGACGCATCTTCACCTTGTTCCGTCGCCAGGGGTTATTGCGCGCGGCAAACATCCACAGCAGCGCCAGGTTCAGGTAAAACCGCCTGAGCGGCATCCTGGTGGGCAGGATCGTGTGCATGCAGTCGTAAAACGCATGCGGATCCCGGCAGATGAACCGATCCTCGTTCTTCTTCCACAGATCGGTCCCCGGCGGAGGCGAGAAAACCGTGAACGACACTTCGGCCGGTGAAACGAATTCGACCGTTCGCTGGACCTTGAGGAAATCCTCCTCGGTAAAGTCCGGATTGACCATCAGCGCGGCGTGCAGACCGATGCCCAAATCGCGCAGGACCTGGATCGACCGCCGGTTCACGTCCGGGCTGATCCCTTTGTTGTAATCCGCGAGGTTTTCCGCCTCCATTGATTCCAGCCCGACGTAGAGCAGCGAAAGTCCCGCCTGCCGCCACAGCCCGAACAGTTCGGGATTATTGGCGATGGTGTCGGCGCGCGCCCAACTGACGTAGTGTTTGCGGACGTTGCGATCCAAAAGAAGTTGGGCGATCTTGGCGGCTCGCTGCGTGTCGATGAACATCTCATCGTCAACGAAGTAGACGTGGTCCTCGCCGATGCCGGCGATTTCGTTGACGATGTCTTCGGGAGTGCGCCGCACGTACTTTCCTCGCGCCAAGTAAGGAACCACGCAAAACGAACAGCGGTGTGGACAGCCCACGCTGCTTCGCGTCGTGGCGGTGCGCGGGAACAGTTCGGAGAGTCTCTGCCCGGGCTCGCGGCGCCAGACGCAGTAGTACCGGCGGCGATCGACCAATTCCCGCCGCGCCTGCGGAACCCGGTCGTACGACGGCAATTGCGGCGGTGGCTGCGCCGCCAGTTCGTCAAATTCCGGCCAATCCGTCGGAAGCATTGCCGATGACGCCGGCAACGGCGCTTTGCGCTCCAGCAGCGGCATCAATTCGCGCATCGCCGTTCCCCCCTCCCCACGCACCACCAGATCGATCACGCCGGGCAGGCGGAAATCCCGGGCGGCAACCGTCGCATGAATTCCCCCCACCAGCACAAACACCCCCGGCAGCGCTCCCTTGGCCATCGCCGCTAGCCGTTTGACCGTGCCCGCCTGATTCGAGTATGCGGTAAAGCCGACGACCTCTGGTTTGAACTTGCGAAGCGCGCGCCTGAACGCGGAATCCGGCGAACTCTCGGATTCCAGGTCCACGATGCGCGTCTCATGCTCGGCCGAGATCCCGCCGGCGACGATCTCCAGCGCCAACGGCTCCAGGTACACAAACGACCTGAGCCGCTGCGCCATCGCCAACGTAATTTGGGGCCGGACCAGAAGGACTTTCATTTTGACCGTGTTGTAACGGCAGATAATGCCAAGGGGCTTGGCGTTGTGCAACCTCACTGAAAGATAAACCGCGAGGAAGCGAAGGAGCGAAGTTACGCGAAGGAATTCAAATTCAGTTCTCATTTTTTCTTCGCGAAACTTCGCTCCTTCGCTTCTTCGCGGTAATCTACACTTGACGCTCGCCAGCGCAACAAAACTCGGATGAAGACAACAGCGCCATTTTCATCCCCCCCGTCAGAGGCGAGAGACCCCTCGGCCCATTGGGCCCAGCCCGGCCTCGGCCGCAACTGGCAACAACGGTTCTTTTACTGGCTCATCCGCGTGGGCGGCAAGGCACGCGGATACCACATGTCCCACATCGTGACGTTCGGGTACGTCCTGCTTTATCCCTCCATCCGACGCCGGTGCCGGTATTATCTCAGCCGCCGGTTCCCCGACCACACGGGCTGGTTTCGCCGCTTTCTCGATACGTATCGCCTGGCCCGCACGTACGGCGCCGCGCTGGTTGACATGACCGTTCTGGAAATTTTCGGATCCCGCGCCATTTCCGCCACTTGCCCGGAACATGACCGCCTCATCCAATTGTGCGCCCAGCCGCGGGGTTTCGTGCTTCTTCACGCCCACGTCGGGTCGTTTCAGATCGGTATGTCCGCCCTCACCCAGTTCCCCAAGGGCGTCTCCATCGTCATGATTCCCGAGACGCGCGCTCCCATGCTGCTCGGCCCGCAGTCGGCCGGCATGATCGATCCGCGCACCGGCCTTCAGGGCGTCATCGCCATGACCGAAGCCCTTCTCCGCGGCGAAATCGTCACCATGATGGGCGACCGAATCTTCGGCAGCGACCAGAACACCGTGGCCGTGCAATTTCTGGGCGACCCCGCGCTTTTCCCGGTCACCCCCTACCGCCTCGCCTCGGCGACCGGAACGCCGGTCCTCGTCATGGCCGCTCCCAAAACCAGCCCCAAATCTTACGAGCTTCGCCTGTTAAAAATGATCGAAGTGCCGCCGAACCTGGGGCGAAACGCCCAGGACTACGCACCCTATGCGCAGCAATTTGCCGATGCCATCGAGCAATTCACCCGGGAATTTCCCTGGCAGTTCTATAACTTCTACGATTTATGGCGCGACGCCCGCCCGCCGGGGTGAACGTTACGGTTCCGGCTCCGGGCCTTGTTCCTTTACCCCGAACGACAGCAGCTTCTCAACCCCGCAACGCGTCGCCCACCTGATGAAAATGCGACTATATTTCTCCCCACACAACGTCATACCGGCGATAAAGCAAAGGTGAGACAGAACGTAGACCGGACCGCCGATCAGCGCCAGCAGAGGCTTGTGAAAATAGATCGCTACCGTCCCCGCCAGCGCGACGATCACGGGCCAGGACATTACCATGCTACCTGCGATCAGGAACATGCCCACCAATATCCGCACCGTCGGCGGCTTGCGGAACTCGCTCAAACCGGCACGGTCGTCGATCGCATGGCGCACGTATTTTATTCGCGCCAGCCGCAGTCCAATCTTGTATAGCACCTCATCCAACGGTAATCTTTCCTGTCGGAAGACAGAATACCGGATTCGTCCGTTCCGCTCCATAGCCTAAAGGCAAAGCAGTGAGCATTGCACCGGCCCGCTCCGAGACAGACCAGGGGACCCAATGCCTCGTTTCCGGCCCCTGGGACGCTTTCGACCGGATTTACTGCATTTCCCTGGCCCAGCGGCCAGACCGATGTCAAAGCGCCCGCTCGCAATTCCAACGCATCGGACTGGCCGATCGCGTGGAATTCGTCATCGTCGATAAACATCCCACCGACAGCGAGCGGGGAATTTTCGAGTCTCATCTGGCGTGTCTCCGTGCCGGCCTGGCCGCCCACGCCAACAAGATCGTCATTTTTGAGGACGATATTCTCATCTCCCGATTTTCCCCTCAACGCCTGCGCCAGGCCGCCCATTTCATGGATTGCAACCACGCTTGGCGGCTGTTCTTCTTCGGCTGCTTCGTCAATTCGTCGCGCAGGACCCCGTTCCCCTCGGTGGTCAAGGTTTCCTATCGCTGCACCGCTCACGCCTACGTCGTCAGCCGGGAATTTGCCGAGAAGCTGGTCAACATGCCTTGGCAGGGCATCCCTTATGACGACTTGCTCCGAGCGACTGCCGGCGACGGCGTCTATGCCATCTATCCGGCCTTCGCATTCCAAAACGCCTCGTCCACGGACAATGACAACCTGCGCCGCGTCGACCGTGTCCGCCGAATCTTCGGCGGCTTCCGCCTGCTTCAGCAATGGAACGAATTCAGCGCTCGCCGCATCGTCCCCATCGTCGCCGCTCACGTCGCCCTGGCTCTGCTCGTCATCTTGATCCTCCTGTTTCATTACGGCATGCCATGGCGATGAACCAATATAACTCCGGATTTTCGCCCGACATCTGAGTCTTTGTGGTTTGAAATCCCGCGGCCGTCATCGCGTCTTGAATCCGCTGGGCCGATCGGTGCCAGGCGCCGATGCCCTGAATTTTTCGCACGATCCTGGCCAGATGCCACGCCCACGACCCGAAGCTTTCTGGGGCCATCGGCGTTCGAATGACCAAGTAGCCGCCGTCGTTCAGCCGCGCGCGAATCCGCCGCAATGTCCGTTCGAAATCCGCATCGCTCAAAAAATGCATCATGTCCAGCGCGAACACCGCATCCAGACGATCCGGCAATCCCGGCCATTCGAAGTCCGGCGCCGCCCCCTGGACCACGACTCCCCGCTCCCCCGTCGCCCGCGCCGCCGTGCAAACCCGCCCGGCACTGGGCTCAACGCCGTAGAGTTTCAACTCGCCGAACCATTCCAGCAGCGCACAGGCGGCAAACCCGTGCCCGCATCCCAAATCCATCGCGGTCCGCAGATTCGGCATGACTTTCACGAACTCCGGCAACTCCCGGAACATCGCATCCAGCCGCAGTTTGAACCAGGCGAATATCCAGACCGATATGCCGATGTTCTGGTATCGCAGCTCCATGCGCTCCCGCCAGGAATTCGCATCGTCCCGCTTCACGCCTAGCACCGCCCGCAGAATTACCGGCACGCCCAGTACGATCAACGCGAAGATGCAAACACTTAGAATTGCCCAGCCCATTGATGCCATCCCTGCCCGACACCAGCAAAGATTACTCTACCGCCGACGACGCCGACAGCGCTGAAGATCGGCCGGAGGACCGGCCGGCTCATTTTCGAAATTGAGCCGGCCGGTCCTCCGGAACTTGCCGCCCCGCAACCCTTCGCTATACTCCCTCTCGACTCGCGCTTCTTCAACCTGGTATATCGAAGTCGCATGTGAAGGGAGTAACTTGTCGGACGGAACTCCGGGCATCGCTCTGGTCGTTGGCGGCAGTAGGGGCATCGGAAGAGCCGCCGCCCTCCGCCTGGCCAAATCGGGCTGCGATATCTGGCTCACCTATCGGTCCAATCACGAGCAGGCCCGCGAAACCGCCCGCCAAATCGAGGCCCTCGATCGAAAGTGCCAACTCCTCTGCTTCGACGTAAGCGACTATGCCGCCACCGAGGCCGCCCTCCGGCCGCGCGCCGATGAGACCGCCCCCTCCATCGTCGTTTTCAATGCCGGAATCACGCGCGACAACCTGCTCGTCTGGATGAAACCCGAGGAATGGAGCGCGGTGGTCCGCACCGACCTCGACGGGTTTTACAACGTCATGAATGCCGTCCTGTTTTCCATGCTCCGGGCAAGGCGGGGCAGGATTGTGGCCGTGGCATCGGTCTCCGGACAGGTCGGGCAGGCGGGGCAGGTCAATTACTCCGCCGCAAAGGCCGGGCTGATCGGCGCTTGCAAGGCCCTGGCCCGCGAAGTCGGCAAGCGGAACATCTTCGTCAACGTCGTCGCCCCGGGCCTGATCGAGACCGATCTGACCGCCAATCTGCCCAAAGACCAGTTGTTGCCCCTCATCCCCCTGGGACGCATCGGCCAGCCCGACGACGTTGCGTCGGTCATTGAATTTCTCTGCCGCGAGCCTTCCATGTATATTCACGGGCAGGTCATCGGAATTAACGGTGGCCTGTCCACCTGATCGCATGAAAGAATACGATATCATCGTCGTCGGCAGCGGGATCGCGGGGTTGACCGCCGCGCGCATTCTCGCCCAGCAAGGCAAACGCATCCTCCTGCTCGAAAAGGCGTCCATTCTCGGCGGGTCGCTCGCACGCTTCCGCGTCGAAGGAATCCCCTTCGACGTGGGATTTCACTTCACCGGCGGATTCACCGACGATCGCACCGGCGTCCTGGACATCATCCTCTCCCTGCTCGGGGTCCGCGAACGCATCCACCCCATCTATTTCCCGCGCGAAGCCTGCCATCGCATGATCTTCCCCAAGTCCGGCGCCGAATACATCGTGCCCTGCGGAACCGAAATCGTTCACGAAAAGCTCAAACGCGATTTCCCCCGCTGGAGCGACGGACTCGAACGCTACTTCCGGCGCTTCCGAACAGTCGTCGATGCCACGCCCACGCTCAACGTTTCCGGCTTCGACACTTTCCCTCCACCCATCGAAGAGGACCACGTCACCCTTCAATCTGTCCTCGACGATTGCACTTCCGACCAGATGTTACAGACCATCCTCGGCGGATTGTGCATGTGCTACGGCACCCGCCCCAACGAGGTTTCCTTCGCCACCCATTGCCGCGCCAGCTTCGGCATGCAGGAATCCCTCGCCCGCGTCGAAAACGGCGGCGACGCGTTTGTCGATGCGCTCGTCGACGTGCTCCGCAACGATTCCGTCGAGATCAAAACCCGCTGCACCATCCAGGAATGCGCCGATGTCAGCCAGCGCAAGGTCACGCGTTTCGTCCTGAGCGACGGCTCGGAAGTCTCGGCGGCGGCTTGCATCTTCACCATCCACCCCAGCAGCATCCTGTCGATTCTGCCCAAGGAACACCTGTCCAAGGCGTTCCAGGAGCGCGTGTTGGATTTCGAGCCCAGCAATTCGTTCTTCACGGTTTACGGTTCGCTCGATCGCCTCGACGAGACCGGCGCGGTCACGCTGGCGTCGGTTCTCCCCGATGAAGACCTCAACACCATGCTGACCTATCGCCCCGGCGTCGACGCCGACGGACCGATGATGGTCCTGCGCAGCCGCGAACGCGGCTCCGACGGTCCCGTCAACACCGTCACCGCCCTCGAGGTGGCGTTCACCCAATCCACCCGGCAGTGGTTCGATACCAAGCTCAAACGCCGCCCGCCGGAATATTACGAATACAAAAATCGCCGCACCGAATCTGTCGTCGGGCGGATTCGCCAATACATCCCCGAATGCCGCGACATCCGCGTCATCGACACCGCTTCCAGCCTGACCTACCGCGATTATCTGCACAACCCTGACGGCAGCGCCTACGGCATCCGCCAGAAAATCGGACAATTCAATCTTTCCGGAAGGCTCCCGCTGACCAACCTCTACGCCGCCGGGCAAAGCGCCCTGCTTCCTGGCGTGCTTGGGGCGATGACCTCGGCATTCTTTGTCTGCCGCAGCATCCTGGGGCGGGATGTGTTCCGTGAATACCTTGCAGGATCAACTTGCTCAATCGCGCGGTGATTACCGGGTATGGCGTGGTCTGTCCCATCGGCTATTCGGTCGAGGAGATGATGCGGTCGCTCGACGCCGGCGCCTGCGCCACGCGCTCCATGCCGCCGTCCTGGAATCGTTTCGGCCGGCTCAGATGCCAGGTCGGCTGTCCGGTTGAATTGCGCGATCCCAAGGCCATCCCGCGCTCCCTGCGCCGGACCATGAGCCCCATGAGCATCTACGCCGTCCAGGCCGCCACCCAGGCCCTCCAGCACGCCGGCATCGACCCCGCCTCCATTCCCTCAAACCCGCGCGTTGGTTGCATCCTGGGCTCCACCACCGGCAGCCCGCAGGCCATCACCCAAACCTACGAAATCCTTCTGGCCAAAAATGAATACGTCATGCTGGGGGCAAGCGAATTCTTCCGCTGCATCTCCCACACCGTGGCGTTGAACGTCGCCCAATTCTTCGGCATCAAAGGCGTCGTCTCGGCCACGTCGGCCGCGTGTGCTTCGGGCCTCCAGGCCGTCGGCGCCGCGTACGACCAGATCCGCCTCGGCCGGCAGGACGTTATCCTCTGCGGCGGCGCGGAAGAATTGCACGAAACAGTCGTCGGCTCCTTCGACATCCTCTACGCCGCTTCCTCTCAATTCAACGATTCCCCTTCCGACACCCCGCGCCCGTTCGACACCAAGCGCGACGGCCTGGTTTGCGGCGAGGGCGCGGGCGTCGTCGTCCTGGAATCGCGCGACCATGCCCTGGCCCGCGGCGCTGGCATCCTCGCCGAAGTCGTCGGATATCACACATGCAGCAGCGGCATCCACGTCAGCCAGTCCGATGACGTTTCGATGACCCACTGCATGAAAACCACCCTGGACTGCGCCTCACTTTCTCCGGGCGATATCGGCTACGTCAACGCCCACGCCACCGGCACCCCGCAGGGCGACGCCGCCGAAGCCCGCGCCATCCACGCCGTCTTCGGCTCCGGCATCCCCGTCAGCAGTCTCAAGGGAAACATGGGCCACACCCTCGGCGCCTCCGGCCCCATTGAACTGGCCGCCACCATCGAGATGGCACGCTCGGGAACGATTTATCCCACCCACAATCTCGCCGAGATCGACCCGGCCTGTGCCGCCATCCAACACGTCCGTGAGAAAGCGTCCAAACAATTCACCCATTTCCTAAAAAACAGTTTCGCCTTCGGCGGGATTAACTCGGCCATCGCCTGCACTGTTGTGCGTTGATGTATTTTTGCGTAACCTTCTCCTTTTGCGAGGAGGAATTTTATGTACGTCCGGTTGCTGGCCTCGATTGCCATTTCCCTGACCGCCGGATTCCTTGTGGGTTGCTCTTCCAGCGGGGATTCCCCCCCCCAACCGTCTGTGCCCATTCCGCCCGGCAGCCCGTTCTCGAAGATTAGGATCCACGAGAGTCAGAAGGAGGTCTATGACACCATCGGCCCGCCGACCTCTACAAGCGAAAATCAAACAGGAAAGGGGTTCATTCCTTATTATCCTTTATGGGGCAACGACATGGTCCATGTACAAGCGATGTATAAAGGGCAGGGAGTTATCACGTTCGGTGGCAGTAACATGTATTCGGCGTTCGACAATATGTTCGTCGTGGAATTTAAGTATGACCCCAACGAGTCGGGTTATCCCCAATAATGAGCCGTAACCATTCCGACGCGGCGTGCGCCGGCATCGCTCACACCCAGCTTCACAACCGACCCCATTCGGCTATTGCCTCCACCCCGGCTGCCTGATATATTCCCTCCTCACCACATTTGGGAAAGGAAGCCCGCATGAGACATCTCTTCATCGGTTCAGTCGTGATCTTCACAGCCCTTTGGTTCATCGCCGGTTGCCATTCCGGCAGCAGCGATGCGACAACCCAGGCTGACAATAGCAACGCCGTCGCCCCATCCGCCGCCACCCGGCCGATCCCGCCGGATAGCATCTTCGCCAAGGTGAAAATGGGCGAGGAACGGGATCAGGTGTTTCGCGAGATCGGACAGCCGACATCTTTGAGCGGCCCCTACCAAACCGGCAAGGCGTTTATTCCCTTTCATTACGGCGGCGGCGACGACCTCCGGATGGCTGCCCACTATAAGGGCGTAGGAATCATCACCTTCGGCAACGACAGCGCGTACACATCCGGCTACAGCGTCGTCGATATCAGTTATGACCCCAACGAGCCGGGTTATTAAAAATGACTACGACGTCGCCGTTATCGGCGCCGGCCCGGCGGGAGTTTGCGCCGCCGCGGCGGCGGTCGGCGGCGCGGCCAGCGTCCTCCTGATCGACAGTTCCCCACGCCTGGGCGGTTCCGTCACCGCCGCCATGCACCGCTGCATGTGCGGACTTTATTCCTCGGCCCCGAAAGACCCGTTGGACACTCTCAATGGGTCAGCCCAGCGCGACATGGTTCGGCGAATGCTGGCCAGGGAGCCGTCTGGCGTTTTGCCGCGGCAAATGGGCAAGGCTTGGGTCTTGGAATTCCCCGCCCCGGCTTGGGAATCCGCCCTGGCGGAAATCTGTGCCGAATCCCACGCGGACCTGCGCCTCGGTTGCCGAATCGCCGCCGTTCGCCGGCAGGGAAATCGGATCGCGGCAATTCAATTACAGGACCCGGAATCGCATTGGATCGACGTAAGAGTCCTGATCGACTGCACCGGCGGCGGCGCAGTGTTGAACTTGGCCGGTGAAGACGCCGTCCTTTCCGCCGATGAGGCGCAGATGCTGGCCGGCTTCGCCGCCCGGCTCGCCGGCATCGACGGCGATGCCGAACTCCTCCGCCTTCAAATCCCCTACGCGCTGGCCCAGGCGGTGGAGAAGGGAAAGCTCCCGCGCGTGGCGAGGTTTGCCGTCTTTTATCCCGGCCCGGTGAGCGGCGAGGGAATCTGCAAGCTCGCCGTCGACCCGCGCGAACTGTCCAATGCTGATGCCCAGGCGTTTCTGAACGAGGTCGTCCAACATCTGAACCGGGAGATTCCCGCCCTGGCCAACGCGCGGATCGTCGAAAAATCGCCCCGGATTCTGCCGCGCGATGGCCTGCGCCTCCGCGGAAGGTTCGTCGTGGATGAACACCACGTTCTGCTGGCCCGCCAGTTTGGCCCCGACGCCGTCCACGCCTGGTGGCCGCTGGAACGCTGGGACGTATCCAATGGCCCAACCTATTCCTATCCCCCAGTCGGCCAACACTACGATATTCCCCCAGACGCGCTGCGGTGCGCGGTTATTGAGAATTTGCTCGCCGCCGGCGCTTGCCTTTCCGCGACGGCGTCGGCCATGGCTTCCATCCGCGCCAGCGGCATCTGCCTGGCGACGGGCCACGCCGCCGGCCGCCTGGCGGCTTCTCTTCTCAAAGATCGCAATGTCACTGGCATTAAATGACCCGCGGAATTATGATCCCGAAAGTTGCTAGAGGCCAACATTCACAACATCAAAACAAAAAGAACATCCGTGGCTCATACCACTCCGGCTGTCACCATTGGTGCGGCCCGGCTGCGAATCGAAGACGTGCTGGCGGTCGCCACCTGCTCGGCACGGATTGAACTCGACGGTTCCCCCGCCTTCCGCAAAATGCTGGATCGAAGCGTCGCTCTGCTCGACCAGCTTATCGAGAACGGCACGGCGGTTTACGGAGTCACCACCGGGTTCGGCGCCACCTGCGAAACCCACGTCCCCGCGTCGCTGTCCGCGAAAATGGCCGCTAACCTCGTGCGCTTCCACGGCTGCGGCACCGGCCGGATCCTGGACGAAACCGAGGCCGCCGCCGTCATGGTCGTCCGCTTGGCAAGCCTGGCCCAGGGCCGCTCCGCCGTCCGGCCCATGCTCCTGGAACGACTCTGCCAGCTGCTCAATCTCCGCATTCTCCCGCGAATCCCTTGCGAGGGTTCCGTCGGCGCCAGCGGCGATCTCACCCCGCTGTCCTACATTGCCGCCGTGCTCATCGGCGAGCGCGAGGTGTCTTTCGACAATCGCGTGATGCCGGCCGCCGACGCCCTCGACGCCGCGGGAATCAAACCGATCCAACTTCGGCCCAAGGAAAGCCTGGCGCTGATGAACGGGACCAGCGTCATGACGGGTCTGGCATGCCTGGTGTACGAACGTGCCCGCCGCGCGGCGCGCTGGGCCGCCGCCATCACCGCCATGGCCAGCGACGTGCTGCGGGGCAACCGGCATCATTTCGATCCGCGATTGTTCCTCGCCAAGCCCCACGCCGGCCAACTCGCCTGCGCCCGCTGGATCGCCGACGATATCGCCTACACCGCCAGGGAATCGAAGCGCAATGGCCGCATCCAGGACCGGTATTCCATCCGCTGCGCCCCGCACGTCATCGGGGTCCTGTTGGATTCGCTCCCCTTCGTCCGGGACATGCTGGAAACTGAAATCAACAGTTCCAACGACAACCCATTGTTCGACCCGGACACGGGGGACGTCCTGCATGGCGGCAACTTCTACGGCGGACACGTGTGCATGGCCATGGACATGCTCAAGATCGCCGTCGCCAACGTCGCCGACCTGGCCGACCGCCAGATGGCGCTTCTGTGCAACCCGCACATGAGCAACGGATTGGCGGCCGATCTGGTCGCCCATGCCAGCGAGGAACAGGTCAGCCATCACGGCTTCAAGGCGATGCAGATTTCCACCTCGGCGCTGGCGGCCGAGGCGCTGAAGCTGACCATGCCCGCCAGCGTCTTCAGCCGCAGCACCGAATCCCACAACCAAGACAAGGTGAGCATGGGCACGATCGCCTCGCGCGATGCGCTGCGGATCATGGAGTTGACCGAAACCGTGTTGGCGATCGTTCAACTTGCGGTGTGCCAGGCAGTCGATCTCCGCAACTCAGAGCATTGCCACCGCCGCAGCCGCGAACTTCACCAGGCCGTCCGAACGGTGGTCCCCGTGAACGACGCCGACCGCCGCCAGGACGTGGATATTCATGGCGTGCTGGAACTGTATCGGACCGGGGCCTTGCCGATCGGGGCGGTCGATTTCCCCGCGGATTAACCGGACGCCGCCGCGGCCTGTACATCGCCGGTGGTTTCTAGCATCCGATCCAAGCGGTCGAATTCAAACCCGCGCGAACGCAGTTCCCGCACGACGGCGCTGGCGATCTCCAACACCCGCTGGGCGGGAACTCCCCCATCATGCAACAGGATAATGCTTCCATCCCGCGTCTTGCGAACCACCCGCTCGATCACCGTGCCCGCCGAGCCCAACGTGTCGAACGACCGAACGTCCCAACCGACGAGCGTGAGCCCGGCCCGCTGCAATGCCCGCGCGAAATGCGGGCCGGTCATGCCGCTCGGCGGCCGGAAAAATCGCGCCTTCACTCCCGCCGCTTCTTCGATCGCACGCTGGCCGCGCTCCAGTTCCCGGCTCAGCCACCGGCCGAAGAGCGCGCTGATGAACCACGGATGCCGGTAGCTGTGATTCCCCAGCAGATGACCCTCCCCCGCGATCCGCGCCACCAGTTCCGGATGAGCCGCCACGTTTTTGCCAATGCAGAAAAACGTCGCGGGAATCCTTTCGCGCCGAAGGAACTCCAACAATTCCGGCGTCGATGCCGGATCGGGCCCATCGTCAAACGTCAGCGCGACCTTCATCTTCCCCGGTCGGCCCCGACACTCGGCGCGACAGAAAAAGTTCATTCCGATGAACCACAACCCGCAGGCGAAGATCGGCAAATAAACCAGCCACACCGCGATCACCGCCCAGGTGCGCGTCGGATCCGGCAGCACCAGCGTCGCCACCGTTGCAACCCCAATCGCCACCCAGGTTGTCACGCCGAATCGGCTCATCGTGGATTCATTAAACCTATCAGATCGATTCGACATTCCATAGCCGCTGTTGCAACCACGTCGCCCGCCAATAAAATCTCCACCGTGACGCCTCCGACCGATTCGCCGGACATCGAGCCCGAACTCAATCCCCAATCGATCGACGCGATCCTGGATCACGGCGTCGCGGCCACGGTCGCCTACGCCCGCAAAAACTCCCCGTTTTACCGACGCCAACTGGCCGAATTCCCCGAAATCCGTGGCGTCGCCGATCTGGCGCAACTTCCCCTCACGACCAAGAAACACGTATCGGAATCCAACGACCAGTTCTGGTGCATCCCGCGCAAAAAGCTTCTCGACCTCTGCACCACCAGCGGCACCACCGGCGTCCCAACGCTCTATCCCCTCACGCGGGGCGACCTCGACCGCCTTGGCCAGAACGAATATCTCTGCTTCCGGCGCGTCGGCCTGTCGCCGAGCGATCTGGTCATCCTGGCCGTCACCATGGACAAGTGCTTCATGGCCGGCCTGGCGTATTTCGAGGGCCTGCGAAAATTGGGGACCGCCGCCGTTCGGGTCGGCGCCGGCTCGCCGGCCATGCTTTTGTCCATGATCGATCGGCTCAAGCCCACGGCGATCATCTCGGTTCCCTCGTTTCTGCGACGCGTCGCCGCCTATGCCGATCAGCAGGGCCGCGATCTGTCGCGAGACACGGTTCGCAAGCTCATATGCATCGGCGAGCCGGTCCGCAATCCGGATTGGACCCTTACGCCGCTCGGGGCGCGGATCGCCCAAGCCTGGAACGCCCAGGTTTTCTCCACTTACGGGAACACCGAATTGGCCTCATCGCTTTGCGAATGCCAGGCCGGCCAGGGCGGACATTTTCATCCCCAACTGCTGCACATCGAGGTTCTCGACGATGCCGGCCGCCCCGTTCCCGACGGCCGGGAAGGCCAACTCGTCGCCACCACCATCGGCGTCGAGGCCATGCCCCTGATTCGATTCGCCACCGGCGACATAACCTTCCTGACCCGCCAGCGCTGCGAATGCGGGCTGTGGACCGGGCGCATCGGCCCGATCCTTGGCCGCAAGGACCAGGCCATGAAGATCAAAGGGACAACGGTTTACCCCGCCGCAGTTCAGCGCGCCCTTCAGGGCTTGGACGATCTGATCGATTACGTCATGATAGCCACCGCCCCCACCGCCCTGTCCGACGAGCTGGAAATCGTCGTCGCCTGGCGCGGCGACCCCGCCGGCGCTCACGAAGCGATCTCCGAAAAGCTCCGCGGCGAACTGAAGGTCTGCCCCACCGTTCGTCTGGCCTCATTGCAGGAAATCCAAACCCTGGGCGATTCACGCGAGCTGCGCAAACAACGAGTGTTCCTCGATCATCGACACAAGCCCGGATAGGGATTTTCGAGTGCGCGTCAATTGCTGCAAAGAATTCCCCCCCTCCCCATGTACTCAGGGGGAGGGTTGGGGTGGGGGTCGAACGTCGATTGGCCCATGAAGCCCCCACCCTGACCCTCCCCCGGAGTACCAGGGGAGGGGAAGAAGATGGCTTCCATTTCCGCGCTTCGTCGCGCACACTGTCGGGACGAGCAATGTCGATTCAAATGCCGTGGACGATGCCCTGCCGCGGGCGCGCAAGATGCACCGCGACGCGGTCGAGACGGTTCTGCGCGCAAATTATCCGCGCGTCTGCCGGATCGCCATGGCGATTTGCGGGCGCGAGGCCGATGGAAACGCGGTGGTGAAGACCGTCGTGCGGCAAAGCCTGCGCGCCTTGCCCTGGTGGACCAATGCGGCCGAGGCGATGGGCTGGTTCCTCCACCACACCATTCTCACGACACGGGAAATGCCCGGGACAGCGCCTGAACCAAGCGAGGATTGCTTAGTGCGGACGATGTCGAATCCCCCTCCGGAGCACGTCGCGTTCGTCAAAGCGCTGCGCCTGCTTCCGGCTCAGCAGCGCGAGGCGTTCCTGCTTTTCCGCGGCGAGCATCTGGACCCGAGGCAAACGGCCGTGGCGATGGATTGTTCGACCGGGGCGGCCGCAAACCACCACATTGCCGCCAACCGTGCGCTGACGGCTATCGCCGGCGAAACCTTCGACGCCCGCGTCGCGGAACTGGTGCGCGTCTACGCCACGCTGACGCCGCCGGAGGATTTGACCGTCGGCGACGTGGGATCCATCGCCCACCAACTCCGCTGGCGAAGAATGCTGCGATTTCTTCGGCGGTTCCTGATCTTAGCGATCCTGGCCGCCATCGCGTGGATGATTTGGCAGGTGTCGAGGATGATCGTTATTTGATGGATGACGACCGCCAATTCTCCCCCACTGGACAAAAATGATCTGGCTGTACTACGTTCTCCTGATTCTGATCGCCGTGTGCGCACTGGCGCTTGTCGTGGTGACGTTGCCGGGGCTATGGGTGATGACGGCAGCGGCGGCGATCTACGCGCTGGTGACGCACGAGCGGCACCTGGGCTTCAAATCCCTGGCGGCGTTGTTCGTCCTGAGCCTGGGCGCGGAAATATTGGAGATGACCGCCGGCGGCGCGGCGGCCAGGAAAGCCGGCGGCGAACGAAGAGCGGCGATCGGCGCCCTGCTCGGCGGGATCGTCGGTGGAATCGTCGGGAGCTTCGTGTTCCCGCTGGTGCTCACGATCGTCGGGGTTTGTCTCGGTAGTTTCGTGGGGGCGGCCGGATTCGAATTCCTCGGCGGCGGCGAAGCCAGCCATTCGCTTGATGTGGGATGGGCAGCAGCAAAGGGCCGGTTCGTCGGCGTGATGATGAAGTTGGCCGTCGGGATCGTGATGTTGCTGGTCACAATCATCGCCGCGTTCCCGTGATAAATGACAAATGACGCCTGTTAGGCTATTGTTTGCCATACATGGCCGTGAGATTCGTCATCGGTCGGGCCGGCGCGGGCAAGACGGCGTGGTGCTTTGAGCGGATCGTTCAGTCGATTCGCCAGCAGCCGCTGGGAGCGCCGATCTACTGGATCCTTCCGCGTCAGGCCACGTTCGTCGCGGAGCGCGCGCTGGCTTGCGGCAGCGGATTGGGAGGATATTTCCGCGCCCGCGTCCTCTCCTTTGAGGATTTGGGAGCCGAAATTCTGGCCGAATGCGGCGGCGCGGCGTTGCCGGAAATCACCGATCGTGGCCGGCGAATGATCCTCGGCCATCTCCTTCGCCGATTGCACCAGCAGCTTCGTTTCTTCCGGTCGGTTGCCCATCACCCCGGCGTCGCCGCCGAACTCGATGCGACCTTCGCCGAACTGGAGCGCGCCGGCCAGGAAGCCGTCGGCATCGAGCGGCAACTGACCGACCCCGCCGCCAGCCCCGCCCTGCACGCCAAGATTCACGACTTGGCGCTGATCTATTCGCATTACGTGAAATTTCTCGGTCAGGATCGGATCGATCCCAATCGCCGGCTGGCCGAGGCGCTGGCGGCGATCGGCCGATGCCGGTCGTTGCCCCAGGCCGACGTCTTCATCGATTCGTTCTACGACTTCACCGGCTCCGAGCGGAAAGTGATCGCGGCCCTCGGCAAAGTCTGCAAGTCGGCGTCCATCACGCTGATGCTCGATCCGGGCAGCCCGTGCATCGCCAATCCGCACCACGTTCCCGACGAGATGAGCCCGTTCCATCGCTGCGAGCAGGCGTATCGGAAACTGTGGTTCACACTGCAGGAGGAAGGCGTGGAGGTGCTGGAGCCGGCGCTGCTGAAGCAGCCGCGAAGGTTCAAGGGCCGGCGGCTGGCAATGCTCGAGCGCCTCTTTTTCCCGTCGCCCGAACTTGGGGCCAAGGGCCCCGACGAGCCTGACGACCGCGCCATCCAACTCGTCGAGGCCCCGGATTACCAGGCGGAGGTGGACGCCGTCGCCCGATGGATTCGCATGCTCGTCGCCGGCCCGATGCGCTACCGCGACGTCGTCGTGCTCATGCGCAGCCAGCAGGATTACCAGCATTTTCTGGAAGCTTCTTTCCACGAGCACAACGTTCCGTTCTTCGTGGATCGTCGCCGATCGGCGTCGCATCATCCGCTGCTGCGGCTGATCCGGGCCGTGCTGGCCGTGGCCACGAGCAACTGGTCGCACGATTCGATGATGGCCGTCATTAAAACGGGGCTGGTTGGATTGACTGAATCCGACGCCGATGCCCTGGAGAATTACGTCCTGCTGCATGGGATCGATCACGCGACGTGGATATCGCCGCAGCCGTGGACCGGCCGGCGAGCCCGCGGGGAGGAATCGGACCCCGTTTGGGTTGACGAGGCGCCGCAAATGGATGCGCTGCGCCGAGGCTTGGTGGATCGGCTTGCGCCCTTTGTCCAATCGGCCGCGGACCAGCATGGCGCTTCGGTGACGTCGCTGGCCTCGGCGGTCTTTCGGCTCCTGGAGGATTTCCACTGCCGCGATCAGATCGTCCAATGGATGGACCGAGCCGCCCAAGCCGGCGAATTGGAAGAGCGCGGCGAGCACGAACGCGTCTGGGACGAACTGGTCAAACTCTTCGACGAATTGGTCGATCTCTTCGGCGACGAGCCGATCTCCCTGAAGGATTTCTCCGCCATCCTGGATTCGGCGCTGGAGGGATTCGATCTGGCGCTGACGCCTCCGACGGTGGATCAAGTCTTGGTGGGCGTGGTGGACCGGACGCGCGCGCCCACGGTGAAGGCATGCGCCGTGCTGGGACTTGCCGAGGGCCAATTCCCCCGGGCCAGCCGGGAGGATTCCATTTTCACCGATGCCGATCGCCGCACCCTCGCCGGGCACAATATCGACCTCGATCCCGACACTTCACGCCGGCTTCTCGACGAGCATTTCCTGGGCTACGTCGCCCTGACGCGCCCCTCGCAGCGCCTGCTGCTGACGCGCAGCGCCGGCGACCAAGACGCCAGGCCCGTGGGCCCGTCTCCCCTCTGGCAGCGCGTGGTCGAGATCATGCCGGACACGCCGGTCTTCCAATTGCCCCACGAGGAAATGTTGCCGCTGCGGCTCGTCGCCACGCCCCGGCAATTGGTGGGATCGCTGATGCGCTGGGTGCGCGACGGCGCCGACGAGGGGCAGTGGGAGCCGGTGTATCAATGGCTGGCGACGCATTCACCGTGCGACGATGCGATCGACGTGGCGCGTTTTCGCGCGTGGAAAGCGCTGAGCTACGGCAACGAGGCCAGGCTTGACGCCGGCCGCGCCGGGGAAATGTTCCCTTCGCCGCTGCACGCCAGCATATTTCAACTGGAATCGTTCCGCACGTGCCCTTATCAGCACTTTGCGCGATACGGGCTGGGGCTGGAGCAGCGCGAGCATCGGCAGATCGACCGCGGCGATCTTTCCCGGGTATTTCACGAGGTTTTGCAGCGGCTGGTGAAAGAGCTGATCGCGTCTCGGCAGACCTGGCAGGACGTGGATGACGCCCAGACGAAGCAGCGGCTATCGCGGTTGACGGCGCAACTCGGGCAGCAGCTTCGCGACGATCTGATGCTTTCCAAAGCGCGCAACCGTTACCTGCTGGGACACATCGAGAAAACGCTTGGGTTGATCGCCGCGGCGCAGAATGCCTCGGCCCAGCGCGGGGGATTCCGGCCGGCTTTCATCAACGTTCGCTTCGGATCGAACCCGGCCGACTCGCTTGGGCCGTTGGCGATCCGCACCCCGGCGGGAAATCAAACGCTGATCCACGGGAAGATAGACCGGATCGATCTTCTTGGCGATGGATCGGCGTGCGCCCTGGACTATCGCCTGTCGGCCGACCCGCCGGACGCGGGCAGCGCGTATCACGGCCTGAGCCTGCAATTGCCGAGCTATCTTCTGGTGCTGGAGCAGCATGGCCGGCATTTGACAGAGGAAGGCAAGCTCGCCCCGGCCGCGGCGTTTTTCATAAAACTTCTTCGTCCCGTGCGTCCGGCCGATCCCCAAAACGCTCCGGCGCCGGACGATCCGCGCTTTCACCTGCTCGTCAAGCCGCGCGGCATATTCGACGTTCGCGTGGCCCGGGAATTGGACCGATCGCTGACCGACGGAAATTCCGAGGTGGTGCAGCTCTTTCTCAAGAAGGACGGCAGCGTGGGACGCGTGAACCAATCCGACGCGGCCGGGAGCGCGGAATTCGCCGCCCTGCTCCGGCACGTCGAGCGGCGCATCGGCGAACTGGCCGATCAGATCATGGCCGGCCGGATCGACATCCGTCCTTATCGGATGGGAAAACAGACGCCGTGCCCGAGATGCGAGTTTCGTTCCTTGTGCCGCCTGGAGCCGAGCCCGGGATGCTATGACGACCTGGAAACGATGAATAGGGAGGAAATGTTTCGGAGAGTCACGGAGGCGAAGCTGACATGAAACCCGAAATCCGAAATCCGAATGACGAATCAAATTGCTCTGCTGAAATCCTGCGGAATCCAAGCAAGAACCCCCACCCCTGCCCTCCCCCTGAGTACATGGGGAGGGGGAAAAGAGGCGGGT
>Ga0209415_10000787_pt1 | contig 59534 bp, 53 predicted proteins | sample PeaSoiSIISIP2007_FD_187696 | JGI IMG/M metagenome (GOLD analysis project Ga0209415, IMG submission 187696) | Peat soil microbial communities from Weissenstadt, Germany - SII-SIP-2007 (SPAdes) (version 2) | ecosystem: Environmental > Terrestrial > Soil > Wetlands > Peat | place: Germany... | reverse complement strand
CCCGCCACAACGCGGGCTGAGCGCCGCTGGGCAAGCGAGGCGAGGACGCAGCGAGCGTGGCGTGCTAGGCACGCGAGCGACCGAGGACAAAGCCTCGCGCCGCCCAGCGGCGCTCAGCCGCCGGCGACTGCGGGGAGGATCGTTACCTCCGAGCCGTCCGCGACCGGCGTGGCGAGCCCGTCCAGGAAGCGGATGTCTTCGCCGGCCACGTAGACGTTGACGAAGCGGCGCAGCGAGCCGTCGTCGTCGGAGATACGCGCGCGCAGCTCGTCGAAGCGGTCGAAGAGGCCGTCCAGCACCTCTTGCACGGTGGCGCCGTCGACGCGGGCCTCCGCCTCGCCGTCGGCCGCGGCACGCAGCTGGGCGGGGATCTTCACGACGACCGACATCACACGCTCACGCTCTCGGACACGCCGGCGCGGAAGGACTCCAGCGTGGGCTCGATCGTGGCGGTCTCGAAGGTGCCGCGCACGGCGTCAAGCGTCTTCAGGCCCTCGCCGGTGATGACCAGCACGACGCGCTCGTCGGGGTCGATGTCGCCGCGGGCGGCGAGCTTGGCGAGCACGGCCGTGGTCACGCCTCCGGCGGTCTCGGTGAAGATGCCCGTGGTCTGCGCGAGCAGGGCGATGCCGGCGCGGATCTCCTCGTCGCTGACCGCGTCGACCGAGCCACCCGTGCGGCGGGCGAGGTCGAGCGCGTAGGGGCCGTCGGCGGGGTTTCCGATCGCAAGCGACTTCGCGATCGTCTGCGGCTTGACCGGCCGGCAGACCTCGTGCCCCTCGGCGAAGGCGCTGGCCACGGGCGCGCAGCCCTCGGCCTGGGCGCCGTTCATCCGCGGCAGCTCGCCTTCCAGCAGCCCGAGCCCGGTCCACTCCTGAAAGCCCTTGGCGATCTTCGTGAACAGCGAGCCGGAGGCCACGGGGATCACGCAGCGGTCGGGCAGCTCCCAGCCGAGCTGCTCGGCGATCTCGAAGGCGAGCGTCTTGGAGCCCTCGGCGTAGTAGGGGCGCAGGTTGATGTTCACGAACGCCCAGTCGCGCTCCGCGCACAGCTCGGTGCACAGCCGGTTGACGTCGTCGTAGCTGCCCTTCACGCCCACGAGCCTCGTGCCGTAGATGCCCGTGGCGAGGATCTTCTGCTCCTCGAGGTCGGCCGGGATGAACACGTAGGAGTCGAGGCCGAGGGCTGCGCCGTGGGCGGCCACGGAGTGGGCCAGGTTGCCTGTGGAGGCGCACGCGATCGTCTCGAACCCGAGCTCGCGAGCGCGCGTGACCGCGACCGAGACGACGCGGTCCTTGAAGGAGTGGGTGGGGTTGGCAGCGTCGTTCTTGACCCACACCTCGCGCAGGCCGAGGCGCTCGGCGAGACGGTCGGCGCGGATCAGCGGGGTACAGCCGGCCGGCAGGCCCACGCGTGAGGCGAGCCGTCCGGACGGTCCCGGGGGGCCGCCCGCGAGCGGCAGAAAGTCCGCATAGCGCCAGATGTTCTGCGGACCGCCCTGGATGCGGCGGCGCAGCTCGCCGACGTCGCGCGCGAGCCGCCCGTGGTCGTATGCGACCTCCAGCGGCCCGAAGCACTGCTCGCACACGTAGAGGGCCTCCAGCGGATACCGGGCCTTGCACTCCTTGCACTCCAGATGACTCACAGCCATTAGGGCTCCTTCGCTCGTCTTCGCCGTGTCACCGGTGTGGCGAAGAGCACGAAGGCCCGCCACACATCTCTCTGGAATTGGCACCTTCCCGCTGTGACGTGACGGTGGTTGCCGGGGTTTCGTAGGGCCAGTCCCTCCACCCCTCTGGATGTGTCCAGCTATGTGCGCCGGAGTCTAGCAAGCATCTCGGCGCACGCAAGCGCCGCGGACAGCTCTGGACGTTCGTTTGCAGCGCCGGTAACGGGCGTGGCGCGACGGTGTAGGCCCTTGCGGTGAGCACCTCGACCCGTGAGCCCGCGCGCGCGACGGCCGACGTCCCCGAGGACTTCGAGCTGGGCTCCTCCGCCACGCGACGGCGGATGCTGATCATCGTCAACCCCTATGCGAGCACGGTCTCCGACCGCCTGCGCCACCTCGTCGTCTACGCGCTGCAGGGCCGCTTCGAGGTCGACGCCGTGGACACCGAGGCGCGCGGCCACGCCACCGAGCTCTGCCGCGAGGCCGCCCACGAGGGCTATGACGTGGTCGTCGCGTTCGGCGGCGACGGCACCGTCAACGAAGCCGCCAACGGCCTGCTCGGCTCGCCGACGCCGCTGTGCTGCCTGCCGGGCGGCTCGGCCAACGTGTTCGGGAAGATGCTCGGCATCCCCGGTGACGTCGTCGATGCCACCGAGCACCTGCTGGCGATGGCCGACGACTGGCGCCCGCGCAAGGTCGACGTGGGCGTGGTCAACGGGCGCGCGTTCACGTTCGCCTCGGGTCTCGGCCTCGACGCCAGCGTCGTTCAGCGCGTGGACGCCAAGCCGCACCTGAAGGCGCGCTTGGGCCCCTACTTCTTCACCTGGGTGGCGGTCACGACGTTCATGCGCCGCTACCTGATCAGCCCGCCGCAACTGCAGGTACGGACGGGCGGCCAGAGCCTCGACGGCGTGACCGCGATCGTGCAGAACGGCTCGCCCTTCACCTACTTCCAGGACCGCCCGATCGAGATCGCCGACGACGCGTCGCTCGACTCGGGCACGCTCGCGGGCGGGGTGCTGCATCGCGCAACCCTGCTTTCGATGCCCTCGATCGCCTGGCGCGCCTTCTCCCCCCGCGCGCGCGTCAGCCGCCACCGCCAGGTCAGCCCGCTCGCCAACACCGGCGAGCTGCTCGTGCGCAGCACCGACGGGCGCCCGCTGCCGCTGCAGGTGGACGGCGACTTCCTCGGCGAGGTCCACGAGGCGCGCTACTCGATCCTGCCCCGGGCCCTGACCGTCGTCTCCTGAGCGCCGGGCAGGGTCGCTGCGGCTAGGCGGCCGCGCCGGGGGTGACGCGGTAGGCGTCGAACACCGAGTCGATGTTGCGCACGCGGGTTATCGCGCCCTTCAGCGAGTGCGTGTCCGCGAGCTCGACCACGAAGCGGTTCTTGACCATCGGCGGCGTCGAGAGGCAGCGCGCTTCCAGGATGTTGGCGCCCGACTCCGAGAACGCACGCGAGAGGTCCTCCAGCAGGCGGTGACGGTCCCACGCGTCGATCTGGATTTCCACGACGAAGCCGGTTGACTGCTCGCCCTCCCAGCTGACCGCGGCGAAGCGTTCTGGGTTCTTGCGCAGCAGCGTCGTGTTGGGGCAGTCCTCGCGGTGGATCGTGATGCCCCGCCCCAGCGAGATGTAACCCACGATCTCATCGCCAGGGACCGGACGGCAGCACTTGGCCAGGCGCAGCATCACGTCGTCCACGCCCTCCACCCTGATCCCGTACTGCCCCGAGGACTTCGTCGGGCGCCGCCGCGAGCGGCCGACGTGCAGCATGTCCGCAGCCGTGCCCTCGGAGTCGGCCGACTCGCCCTGCTTCAGGCGCTGCAGCAGCTTGTTGACGACCAGCTTGGGGGAGACCTTGGCCGCGCCCAGGGCGATGTAGAAGTCGTCGGCCTTGCGATAGCCCACCTCGCGGATCACGTCGGCGAGCAGCGCCGAGCCGGTGATCTTCTGCGCGGGCAGGCCCGCTTTGCGCAGGTGCTCCTGCAGCAGCTCACGACCGCTGTGCTCGGTGTCCTGGCGGGACTCCGCCTTGAACCACTGCTTGATCTTGTTGCGCGCGCGGGTCGTCTTGACCATCGCCAGCCAGTCCCGTGAGGGGCCCCGCTCGCGCTTGGCGGTGAGGATCTCCACGATGTCCCCGGAGCGCAGCTCGTAGTGCAACGGCACGATTTTCCCGTTCACGCGCGCGCCCACGCAACGGTGGCCGATCTCGGTGTGAACCTCGTAGGCGAAATCCAGCGGGGTGGCGCCCGCGGCCAGCGACTTGACTTCGCCCTTGGGGGTGAACACGTAGACCTCCTCCTCGAAGAGGTCGTTGCGGAACGTGTCCATGAACTCGCGCGGGTCCGAGAGGTCCTTCTGCCAGTCGAGCATCGAGCGCAGCCACTTCAGCTTGGCGTCCTCGGCCGAGGTGCCATCGCCGGCCGGCCGGCCGGGGGGCTCCTGCTGCTTGTAGACCCAGTGGGCGGCCACGCCGAACTCGGCCATTTCGTGCATCTCATGCGTGCGGATCTGGATCTCCAGGGGCCGTCCCTCGGGCCCGATCACGGTCGTGTGCAGCGACTGGTACATGTTGAACTTGGGCATCGCGATGAAGTCCTTGAAACGCCCGGGCAGCGGCTTCCACAGGGAGTGGATCACGCCCACCGTGCCGTAGCAGTCCTTCACGGAGTCCACGATCACGCGCATCGCCGTGAGGTCGTAGATCTCGTTGAACTCGCGGCCCTTCTTCGTCATCTTCGAGTAGATCGAGTAGAAGTGCTTGGCGCGGCCGGCGATCTGCGCCTGGATGCCGAGGCCGGCGAGCTCGCTCGTGAGGTAGTCGCCCGCCTCGCTGACATAGCGCTCGCGCTCGTCGCGCTGTTGGGCCACGAGGCCCTTGATCTCCTGGTACTTGCGCGGGTGGAGCGTCGCGAACGCGAGGTCCTCGAGCTCCCACTTGATCGCGTGAATGCCGAGCCGGTGGGCGAGCGGCGCGTAGATCTCGAGCGTCTCGCGCGCCTTCTCCATCTGCTTCTGCTTGGGCATCGCCTCGATCGTGCGCATGTTGTGCAGGCGGTCGGCGAGCTTGATCAGGATGACCCGCATGTCGGTGGCCATCGCGACCATCATCTTGCGGTAGTTGTTCGCCTGGGCCTCGTCGCGCGACTGGAAGGTGATGCCGGTGAGCTTGGTCACGCCGTCGACGACCGCCGATATCTCCTCGCCGAAGCGCTCGCGCACCTCCTCGATCGAGGCGGCGGTGTCCTCGACGGTGTCGTGCAGCAGCGCCGCGCACAGCGTCTCGGTGTCCAGGCGCATGCTCGCGCAGATCCGAGCCACGCCGACGGGATGCACGATGAAGTCCTCGCCGGACTTGCGCCGCTGGGCGGCGTGATGCTCGCAGGCGAACACGAAGGCGTCCTGCACGCGCGCGCGGTCGATGTGCACGGCGGAGTCCGCCGCGTGCTCGGAGACGATCGCGAACAGGTCGCTGAGCAGCCGCCGCTGCGAGGCGCTCAGACCGGCCGGCGCCGGCACCCCGGCAGCGGCGCGTCCGCCGCCGTCCGCGTCGTGGCGCTCGGCGCCGTCGGAGCGCTGCCGGCCAGCGGCTGAGCGGCCTGCGACCTCCCCCGCGGAGCGAGCCGCAGCGGGCGGCTTGGTGGCGGCGGCCCCTGCGCCACCCACGCCGGCGGCCACCGCGGTGGCCCGCGAGCTCTCCTGTTCCTCAGCGTCGACCATGGTCATAGGTTAGGGGAGCGCACAGCCGGATTGAAGACCTCTCATGGGAGCGCGAACAGCAGCAGCTCACCCGCGTCTGATTCCGCCTGGGTCTCCCGCCGATCAGGCTGGGAGACGTGCGCCCCCGCCGGCTGGGCGCGCCGCAGCACCAGCCGCGGCTCGCTGACGCCGTTCCACTCGTTGACCTCGAGCGTGAAGGTCGCCTGCGCGGCCTCGCCCGCGGCCACCGGCAGCCTTCCGCCGATCCCGAACGCCACGGCCCGCGCGCGGGCCTCGCCCGAGTGCACGGTGAAGCGCACGTGGCGGCCCTCCCCCATCGGCCTCGGGTCCGCGAACGTGGCGTCGGCGACCATCAGCGCGACCGTCGGGTTGCCGCGGCCGAAGGGCGCCAGCGTCTGCAGCTCCTCGGCGAGCGCCATGCCCAGCTCGGCGCCTGGCACGACCGCGTCCACGCGCTCCACCGGGAGCATGTCTCCGGCAGTCAGCGTGCTGCCCGCGTGGGCCGCGAAGGCGGCCGCGAACTCGGCCACGCGGCCGCGCTCGATCTCCAGCCCCGCCGCCGCGCGATGGCCGCCATGGCGCAGCAGGTGGCCCGCACACGCGGTGAGCCCGCCGAGCAGGTCGAAGGCCTCGATGCTGCGGCCCGAGCCCCTGCCCGTCTCGCCCTGCATCGCGATCAGCACGACCGGGCGGCCGCTGCGCTCGACCAGGCGCGAGGCCACGATCCCGATGACGCCGGGATGCCAGCCCTCCCCCGCCAGCACGTACGCCGGGCGCTCGCCGAGCGCGTCCATCTGCGCTTCGGCTTCCAGCCGGATGCCCAGCTCGACGCGCCGGCGCTCGCGGTTGGCCTGGTCGAGCTCGGCGGCGACCTGTCCGGCGCGTACCGGATCGCTCGTGAGGATCAGCTCGAGGCCCGCGTCAGCGCGGTAGAGGCGTCCGGCGGCGTTCAGGCGCGGGGCCAGGCCGAAGCCGACCGCGCGCTCGTCCACCCTGGCCGGGTCGATGCCAGCGACCGCCATCAGCGCGCGCAGGCCGGGCTTGGCCGTGCGCGCGAGCGCGTGCAGCCCGCGGCGCACGAGCGTGCGGTTCTCGCCGAGCAGCGGCACGATGTCGGCGATCGTCGCGAGCGCCACGAGGTCGAGGTCCTCGCACAGGCGCTCGCGGGCGCTCAGCACGCGTGCGTCGGGGAGCGCTCCGCGCGCCGACGTAACGAGTGCCTGGGCGAGCTTGTGGGCGACCGCCGTGGCGCACAGCTCAGGGCACGGGTAGCCGCAGAGCGCGGGGTGCACGATCGGCGCGCGCGGCAGCGTCCCGTCCGAGCGCGGCGCGTGGTGGTCGCTGACGACCACCTCCATCCCCAGGGACAGCGCGGCCTCGACCTCCTCCACCGCCGTGATCGCGCAGTCCGCGCTGAGCAGCAGCCGCGTGCCACGCGCGTGCAGCCGGCGGACTGTGGCGGCGCTCAGCCCGTAGCCGTCGCCCGCGCGGTCCGGCAGGTAGTGGTCGGCGTTCGCCCCGAGCGCACGCAGCGCGCGCAGCAGCACCGCCGTGGAGCACACGCCGTCCACGTCGTAGTCACCGTGGACCGTGATCAGGCCGCCGTCGCGCACGTGGCGCAGGATCGGCGCGACCGCATCGCCGATGCCCGCGAAGGCCTCGGGTGGATGGGTCTCCTCGCAGGCCAGGAAGGCGCGGGCGCGGGTGGGGTCGGCCAGCCCCCGGCGCACCAGCACCTGCGCCAGCGGACCGCTGACGCCGAGCTCGCGCTGCAGGCGCGCGAGATCCTCGGGCGGGCAGTCGGGGATCTCGAAGCGGCAGCTCTGCACCGGGCGAGACTACGGGCGCCCACCGACGGAACCCGTCGGCCGGGTGCGTGGCGGGGTGCGCTAGAAGTGCTCGGGCGGGAGCTGCACGCCGCGCCGTTCGCGGCGCATGCCCTCGCCGTAGACGAGGGCGATGCCGATCAACGCACCCGGGACCGCATACAGCACGACGGCGATGTCGGTTGCCTTTTCGCCGGGAACGCGCAGCCCGGAGAACCTCACCGAGGAGATCAGCACGCCGATGATGACCGCGCCGATCAGCGAGCCGACGAACGCGCCCACGATCCCGCCCCAGAAGCGGTCCGGCAGGAAGATCGTGAAGTGCCAGATCGCGAGCCCCATCATCACCCAGCCGAGCATCGCCATCAGCTAGCACCTCCCGAACGGGCCGCGGTTGCCGGCCTCATCAGCGCGACCTCCCGTGGCGTTTGTTGCGGCGGCTGCCCGCCCGGCGGGTCTTCTGGCGCGGCTTGGGCTCGTCCTTGAGTACGAGATCCTCGGGCGTCAGATCGGCGGCGGGGTCGCGCTCGGGCGCGGGCGGCGCCGCCGGCGGTGCGGCGGTCGGGCTGCCTTGGGCGGCAGCCGCGCGGCCTCCTGCACGACGCGGCTCACCGTTGCCGGCCTGCGTCTCGACGTCGATGTCCGCGACCAGTTCCTTGAACTCTTCGCGAGAGAGCTGCGCGCCCGGCTCCTCGGGGGCGATCAGGCTTCCCCGCCGGGTGCGCCTGCGCTTGCGCTCGGGCTCCACGTCCTCGGGCGCCCCGCTCGCCGTCGTCGCGTATGCGGGCACCGCCCCCTGTTCGCGCACGATCCGCGCGCGACGGGCACGGTAGCCGGTCTCGCGCTCCTTCCAGTGCGTCAGCACGGGCGAGGCGATGAAGATCGAGGAGTACGCGCCGGAGGCGATCCCGACCATCAGCGCGAACGCGAAGTCCTTGAGCGTTTCACCGCCGAACAGCAGCAGCGAGAGCACGGGCAGCAGCGTGCAGAAGCTCGTGGCCAGCGATCGCGTGAGCACCTCCGACATCGAGCGGTTGACGATCTGCGAGAAGGCGGCCCTGGGCATTCGCGGCACGTTCTCGCGTACGCGGTCGAACACGATGATCGTGTCGTAGAGCGAATATCCGAGGATCGTCAGCAGGGCCGCGACCGTCGCCGTGGTCACTTCCCGGCCGGTCAGCGAATAGACGCCAGCGGTGATCAGCAGGTCGTGCATCAACGCGATCAGCACCGGCACCGCGTACTTCCACTCGAACCGCAGCGCGATGTATGCGGAGATCACCAGCAGCGAGGCGATGATCGCGATGATCGCGCTCTTGGCCACGGTTTTTCCGAACGTCGGCCCGATCGACTTGTCGCTGAAGTTCTTGATGCCGAAGCGCGTGTTCAGCGCCCCTTCGACCTTCTTGACCGCGTCGGGCTGCAGCGTCTTGGTCGATATCTGATAGCCCGCGCCGCCCACGCCCGCGTTGCTGATCTTCTGCACGTGCGCATGCGGATCGCCCTCGGCCTTCATCACTTCGGCCACCTGCGCCTCGCTGGCCGGCCGCACGAACGCCGTCTGGATACGTGTGCCGGACTTGAAGTCGATGCCGAGGTTCAGGCCTTTGCCGCCGATCGCCAGCGCGCCGATCAGCAGGATCGTGCCCGACAGCGAGAAGAACCACTTCGACGCGCCCATGAAGTCGAACGTCCAGCGGTGACCGCCCCTGCCCGCGCCGAGCGCGGAGGGGTGCGTGACCACGCGCGTGTTGGCCAGGACACCCAGCGCCGCCTGGGTGGCGAGCACGGCGGTGAACAGCGACACGAGCGTGCCGATGCCGAGCATGAAGGCGAAGCCCTTGACTTCGGCGGTGGCCAGCGCGAACAGGATGAAGGCCGTCATGAACGTCACCACGTTGGCGTCCACGATCGCCGCGAAGCCGCGCTTGTAGCCGGTGGCGATGCCCGACAGCACAGATCTACCGCCGCGTATCTCCTCCTTGACGCGCTCGAAGATCACGATGTTCGCGTCCGCGGCGACCCCGATCGTGAGGATCAGGCCGGCGATCCCGGGCAGCGTGAGGGTGATCGGGATCAGCTTGATCAGCGCGTAGAAGTAGATGCCGTAGACGAGCAGGCCGCCGACCGCGATCAGGCCGAGGATGCGGTAGAAGAGCAGCAGGAACAGGCAGACCACGACGAAGCCCGCCAGCCCCGCGAGCAGACCCTGCTTGAGCGCTTGTTTTCCGAGCGTGGCCGAAACCTGCGAGCGTGAGATCAGCGCGAGCTTGATCGGCAGCGCGCCGGACTGGAGCTCGTTGGCGAGGTTCTGCGCGGAGGTGATCGTGAAGCCGCCCGAGATCTGCGAGCCGCTCGTCGCGTCGATCCCTTCGGGGTAGCGCGTGTAGTCGATCGACGGGGCGGTGATCACCTGGCCGTCGAGCACCACCGCGAAGTGCTGAAGGGCCGATTCCTTGCTGCGCCCCGGCAGCTGGGCTTCCTGGCCGCGATGGGCGATCTTCTTGGTCACTCCTTCGAAGACTTCCTTGCCATGGGAGGTGAAGCCGAACGTCACGTTCGGCTGCCCGTTGCCGCCGGCGCCTTCGTCGAAACCCTGCTGCGGGTTGGTGATGTCGGCGCCTTTGAGGACCGGTTCGTCGTTGAGCACGTACCAGCTGTTGGGCGAGGGGTTGGTGACCTTGCCGGTGCGTTCGTTTTCCACCGGGCGCGCCTGCACCACGACCGTCCCGGGGTTCACGCGCACCGCCTTGGCGACGGCGCCGGCGGGCGGTTTGTAGCCGTCGGCGTAGAGGTTCGCTTCAGTTTCGGCGGGCCCGCAGGTGCTCTGGCTGCCGCTGCAGAGCACCTTTTCGTGCTTGGTGTCGAGCAGGTACCAGCTGCCGTAGATGCAGCCGTTTACCTGCGCGGGCGTGCATCCCGGCGTCCAGGTGGTGTTGACGGGACGCAGGATCGCGGGACGTTTGATCGCGCGCTGGACCGCCTGGTACTCCGGCAGGCCGAACTGGGCGGCGGCCGCGTTCGCGCCGCCGGTGGCCGTCGGTTCGCTGGAGCCCGCGGGCTGCCCCGTGGGGCCGATCACGTTGGGCTCCCAGTCGTAGAAGTAGAGCTGCGCGGTCTTGCCGACCTCTTCCTGGGCGCGCGTGCCGTTGCTGACGTCGGGCAGCGCAACGGTGATTTCGTTGGCGCCCGTGAGCTGGATTTCGGGCTGTGCGACGCCGAGCTGGTCGACGCGCTTGCGCATGATGTCGATCGCCCGGTTCAGCGATTCGGTGTCCACCTTCGACTGGGCCGTGGGCTTGCCCTGGTAGACGAGCTCCACGCCGCCCTTCAGGTCGAGGCCCAGCTTCGTCGGTTTCGCAGAGATCACGGCCAGCGACGCGGCGATCAGCCCGAGGACGATCAACAGGATGAGGGCGTTGCGGCGGCGGTCTTGCATGGTCCTCGAAGGAGACTACTTGTCGGGTGTGAGCACGAGCAACAGCCCGCCGTCGTCGTCGTAGGCCGGGAACATGTCCGCTTTGGCGCTGGCTTGCACGTCGCGTTCCCCGCTGACCTGGACGGGCACCTCGAGTGCGCGCACCCCCCACTCCAGCACCGTCGCAACGGGGTCGTCGCCGTTGGAGAACCGCAGCCCGAGCACCTGCTCGACGCGCTGGCCGATCACGTCCTCCTCCTCCAGGCCGGTGAACGCGAACGCGTTCTTGCCGCATCCGACCACGCGGCCCTCGCCGTCGCAGACGAAGAACGCTGCGTCCGGCGCGGGGTAGTAGTCGTCGAGCAGTTCGAACAGGAACGCGAAGCCGCACTTCGTGCAGCCCTTGCGCTGGCGGGTGAATCCGAGGTTGCGGTCCAGCTCGCTGGTGCGATGTCCGCAGTTCGGGCAGATGAACGGGTGCGCCATTGGTCTCCCGCACAGACTACGCAAGCCGGGGGGCGGAGGGCCCCGGCAGCCGGCGCCGGCGGCGTGCGCACGCTCAGAACAGCGCGCGCTCGAGCGCGGCCGGCGGCGCCAGCCCGAGGTGGGCGAAGGCCGCGGGGGTGGCCGCGCGGCCGCGCGGCGTGCGCCTGATGAGCCCCTCCTGCAGCAGGTAGGGCTCGTACACGTCCTCGATCGTGTCCGCCTCCTCGCCGACGGCCACCGCCAGCGTGGAGAGGCCGACCGGGCCGCCGCCGAACTTCGCGCAGATCGCGTTCAGGATCTCGCGGTCCAGGCGGTCCAGGCCGCGCTCGTCGACCTCCAGCATCTCCAGCGCCGCGTGGGCGGCCTGCGCGGTGACCACGCCTTCCATGCGCACCTCGGCGAAGTCGCGCACGCGCTTGAGCAGCCGGTTGGCCACGCGCGGCGTGCCCCGCGAGCGCGCGGCGATGGCGAGCGCGCCGTCGTCCTCCAGCCCTATCTCGAGGATGCCGGCGGAGCGCCGCACGATCACCGCCAGCTCGGCCGCGTCGTATGGCTCCAGCCGCGCCTGGATGCCGAAACGGTCACGCAGCGGCGTGGTCAGCAGGCCGGAGCGCGTGGTGGCTCCCACGAGCGTGAACGGCGGCAGATCGAGCGTGACGACCCGTGCTCCCGCACCCTGGCCGACGGTGATCGGCAGCCTATGGTCCTCCATCGCGGGATAGAAGGTCTCCTCCAGCGCGCGCGCCAGCCGGTGGATCTCGTCCACGAAGAACACGCTGCGCGGCTCGAGCGCGGTCAGGAAGGCGGCGATGTCGCCCTTGCGCTCGAGCGCGGGGCCGGCGGTCTGCACGAACGGCACGTCGAGCTCCGCGGCCACGATCTGCGCGAGCGAGGTCTTGCCGAGGCCCGGCGGGCCCGCGAGCAGCACGTGGTCGAGCGCCTCGCCGCGCGCGCGCGCCGCCTCGATCGCCACCGCGAGCTGCTCGCGCAGCGCCTCCTGCCCAACGAACTCCGCCAGGCGGCGGGGACGCAGCGAGCGGTCCAGCTCGTCCTCGGCCACCAGATACGGGGTCTGGATGCGGGCGGCCTCGCTCATGCGCTCACGATCCCGTCCGCGCCAGGCGCAGCGCCGCCGCGATCAGCTCCTCGGCGCTGTCGCCGTCCACGTCCCTGAGCAGCTCGTCGGCCTCCGCGGGCGCGTAGCCGAGCTCCAGCAGCCCCGCTCGCGCGAGCTCGCGAGGGTGCTCTGCCTCGCCGCGCCGTGCCACGATCGGCGTGCGCACCGCGCCCGCCGCGTCGGCGTCCACGCCCACCTTCTCGCGCAGCTCGACGATGATCCGTTCGGCCGTGCGCTTGCCGATTCCCGGCACGGCCTGCAGGCGCTGTGCGTCGCCCGCGGCGAGCGCGCCGACGAGCTCCCGCGGCGGCGCCGTGGAGAGCACGGCGAGCGCGACCTTGGGGCCTACGGCCTGCACCGAGAGCAGCATCAGGAACAGGTCGCGCTCCTGCTCGGAGTGGAAGCCGAACAGCGCGAGCGCGTCGTCGCGCACGATCAGGTGGGTGTGCAGCGTGACCTGCTCGCCGACCGCGGGCACGTGGCGGAGTGTCTCCGCGGAGACGGCGGCGCGGTAGCCGACGCTGCCGCTGAGGATCACCACGTGGTCGGCGCGACGGACGGCGACCTCGCCGTGCAGGAGCGCGATCATCGTGACGGCCCGGCACCGGCACAAGCACCCTCACGGGCACAGGCGAGCGCCAGCGACAGCGGCGCGCGGTTTGCGTGGCAGATCGCCACCGCGAGCGCGTCGGCCGCGTGGTCGGGTCGCGGCTGCTCGGCCAGGCCGAGCAGCGCGCCGACCATGCGCGAGACCTGGTCCTTGGGCGCGCGCCCGCTGCCGCAGACCGCGCCCTTGACCTGCTGGGGCGTGTAGCCGAAGCAGCGCAGGCCGCGCTGACCGGCGGCCAGCATCACGACCCCCCGCGCCTGGCCGACGGCGAAGGCGCTGCGGGCGTTCTGGCCGAAGTAGAGCTCCTCCAGCGCGACCGCATCGGGCTCGTGCTCGGCGATCAGCCCATCCACCGCAAGGTGGATCTCGGCCAGGCGCCGCTCGGGCGCAAGCTCGCTCGGCGTCTCGATCACGCCCCCGTCGAGCGCACGCAGCCGGCCCCCCGAGCGGGCGTCGAGCGCGACGACGCCGTAGCCGGTGCTCGCCAGGCCAGGGTCTATTCCCAGCACGATCACGGCCAGTGATTCTCCGCCCGCCGCCGGACGCCTGCCTGCGTGTGCCCGTCAGGGTGCCATACCCTTGCGGTCGATGGGGACGGAGCCGATCGACTTCGCCGCGGAGGGCCTGCTCGACGGCCTCGATGGCGCGGAGCGCATGGAGCGCGTGGTGCTGCTGGAGCAGCTCGCCTCCGACGGGCTTCCGCTCGCCGAACTGCGCCGCGCGACCGCCTCCGGGACGCTCATGTTCCTGCCCGCCGACCGCGCGATCGTCGGAGGCGAGCGCTACACGCTCGCCCAGGTGGCCGAGCGCGCCAGCGTGGAGCTGGAGTTTCTGATGATGGCCCAGCGCGCGATGGGCCTGCCGATCGCCGAACCCGAGGAGGCGGTCTACACCGACGCCGACGTGGAGCTCTCGCGCATGGTCCACGTCTCGCAGGCGGCGGGAATCTCCGCGGAGGAGAACCTCGAGCTGCTGCGGGTGCTCGGGCGCGGGCTCTCGCAGGCCGCGGAGGCGCTGCGGGCGCTGCCGCTGAAACTCGTCCTGGAGCCGGGGATCAGCGAGTACGACCTCGCCGTGCGCTATGCGGAGGCGACCGCCCAGCTCTACCCGCTGCTGGACCCCCTGTTGCGCAACATGCTGACCCTGCACCTGCGCCACGCGACCCAGAGCGAGGTCGTCAGCGCGATGGAGCGCAGCGGCGGGCGCCTACCCGGGTCGCGCGAGGTGGCCGTGTGCTTCGCCGACCTCGTCGGCTTCACCCGTATCGGCGAGGAAGTGCCACCCGATGAGCTCGGCCGGCTCGCGGTCCGCCTGGAAGCGCTCGCCAACGACGTCGCCGAGCCCCCCGTGCGGCTGGTCAAGACGATCGGCGACGCGGCCATGCTCGCCTCGGCGGACACCGAGCCGCTGCTGGAGGCGGCCCTGCGCCTGATCGACGCTGCCGACGCGGAGGGCAGCGACTTCCCCCAGCTGCGCGCGGGCGCCGCGCTCGGGCTCGCGCTGCCGCGTGCCGGCGACTGGTTCGGAGCGCCCGTCAACCTCGCCAGCCGCATCACCTCGGTCGCCCGGCCGGGCAGCCTGCTGGCCGACCGCCCGGTGCGCGACGCCGCCTGGCACTCCTACCGCTGGTCGTTCGCCGGGGCGCGGCGACTGCACGGCATCCGCGAGCCCGTACCGCTGTTCCGCGCGCGCCGCCAGCCGACGCAGGCCGGGGACTAGGACAGCGCCGCCGCCGAGGCGCGCTCGGAAGCGGGCGTGGCCTGCCCGTCGGACGCTCGGGGCTCCTGCTCCCAAAGCCGCCAGGGCGCCCGGCCGGCAGCCCACAGGTCGTTGAGCGCGACGGCGTCCTTGTAGGTGTCCATGCACTCCCAGAAGCCCTCATGACGGTAGGCGCGCAGCTCGCCGGCCGCGGCCAGCCGCTGCAGCGGGGCGCGCTCGAGCACGCTGTCGATAGCCAGGTAGTCCAGCGTGCCCGCCTCCATGCAGAGGAACCCGCCGTTGATCCAGTGCTCCGAGCGCGGCTTCTCGCGGAAGCCCGTCACGGCCCCGTCGGCGGCGAGCTCGGTCACGCCGAACTGCAGCTCGGGTCGAACGACGGTCATCGTGGCGAGCGCGCCGTGGCCGGCGTGGAAGTCCAGCAGCCGGCCGAGATCGATGTCGGCGACGCCGTCGGCGTAGGTCACACAGAAGCGCGACTCGCCCTCCAGGCGCTCAGCGAGCAGCTTGATGCGCCCGCCGGTCGGCGTGTCCTGGCCGGTGTCCACGCACTCCACGCTCACGTCCGCCGGCCAGCTCTGCCCGGCGACGAAGCGCTCGATCAGCTCGCCCCTGTAGCCGGTCGCCAGCAGGAAGCGGCTGAAGCCCTGGACGGCGTACAGGCGGATCACGTGCCACACGATCGGCATCCCGCCGATCTCCACGAGCGGCTTGGGGATCTCCTGGGTGTGCTCCTGCAGGCGGGTGCCGCGCCCGCCGCAGAGGATCAGGACGGGCGGCAGCACAGGCGCCTAGCCGGCGACACGCTCGAGCACCTCGGCGGACACGTCGAAGTTGGCGTGCACGCCGCTGACGTCGTCGTTGTCTTCGAGCAGCTCGATCAGCCGCATCAGCTTGCCCGCCGGGCCCTCCTCGACCGGCACGAGGCTCGACGGCCGGAAGGCCATCTCCGCGCTCTCGATCTCGACCCCCGCCTGCTCGAGGGCGGCGCGCACCGCGGTGAAGTCGGCGGGCTGGGTGACGACCTCGAAGACCCCTTCGTCGGTACCGATGTCCTCGGCGCCCGCCTCGACGGCGACCATCAGGTCGTCTTCGGAGTAGTGCTCGGCGTCGATCAAGATCGTGCCCTTCTTGTCGAACAGGTAGGCCACCGAACCCGGCTCGCCGAGGCTGCCGCCGTTCTTGGTGAAGATGTGCCTGACCTCGGCGGAGGTGCGGTTGCGATTCTCGGTCAGCGCCTCGACTAGCACCGCGACCCCGCCCGGCCCGTAGCCCTCGTAGAGGACCGCCTCGATCGCCTCCGCGTCGCCTCCCTCGCCGGTGCCCTTGGCGATCGCGCGCTCGATGTTGTCCTTCGGCATCGAGGCTTCCTTGGCCTTGCGGATCGCGAGGTCCAGCGCCGGGTTGCCGACCGGGTCGCCGCCTCCGTCGCGCGCGGCGACCGTGATGGCACGCGTCAGCTTGGAGAACTGCGCGCCGCGGCGGGAGTCCACGATCGCCTTCTTGTGCTTGATGCTCGCCCACTTGGAGTGCCCTGACATACGCGCAAGTCTACGAATCCGCGGGCCGCGTGCGCGGCCGAGAGCCGAGCGGGCGTGCCCGCGGCGACATAGGATGCGCGCGTGAGCGCACGGGTCAGCCCGGAGATCTTCAAGGCCTACGACATTCGCGGGCTGTACCCCGACCAGATCGACGGCGAGGTCGCCGAGCGCATCGGACGCGCATTCGCCGGCGTGCTCGCGGGGCTCGCGGGCAAGCCTGCCCGGGAGCTGCGCGTGGGGCTCGGCCGCGACATGCGCCTGAGCGCCCCGGAGCTAGCAGCGCGCTACCGCGAGGGGCTGCTCGCGGCGGGCGCTCACGTGATCGACGCGGGGCAGGTGGGCAGCGAGATGCTCTACTACCTCGTCGGCTCGCGCGAGCTGGACGGCGGGCTGATGTGCACCGCCTCGCACAACCCGAAGGGCTACACGGGCGCGAAGCTCGTGCGCGCGGGCGCGATCGCGCTGTCCGGCGAGGAGGGCATCCAGGACATCCGCCGCGCGGTCGAGTCCGGCGGCATGTCAGACCAGGAGGAGCCGTCGGCGCGCGGCAGCGTCGAGGACGTGGACCTCTACGCGGAGTTCCAGGCGGCGGCGCTGCGCTTCATCGACCCGGACACGATCGGCTCGGGCGGCGGTAGGCCCCTGCGGGTGGTGCTCGACGGCGGCAACGGCATGGCCGGCCCGATGGTCGGGCCGCTGCTGGAGCGCCTTGACCTGGAGCTGATCGAGACCTACTGGACTCCCGACGGCAACTTCCCCGACCACGAGCCCAACCCACTGCTCCCGGAGAACAGGCGCCTGGTGATCGAGAAGGTGCGCGACACCGGCGCCGACCTCGGCATCGCCTGGGACGGCGACGCAGACCGCTGCTTCTTCATCGACGACACCGGCGCGTTCGTCGACGGAGACTTCCTCACCGCGCTGCTGGCCGAGTCGCTGCTGGCCAAGCACCCGCGCGAGGCGATCCTCTACGACGTGCGGGCCTCGCGCGCGGTGCCCGACACGGTCCGCCGGGCGGGCGGCACGCCCTACGTCAACCGCGTCGGCCACGCTTTCTTCAAGACGCGCATGCGCGCCGAGGGCTCCCTGTTCGGCGGCGAGGTCTCCGGGCACTACTACTTCCGCGACTTCTACTGCGCGGACTCCGGCACGATCCCTGCGCTGCTGATGCTGGAGATGCTCTCGCTGCAGGGCAAGCGCCTGTCCGAGCTGCTGGCCCCCTACCACGCGCGCTACTTCATCTCGGGCGAGATCAACTCGGAGGTTGCCGACCAGGCGGCGAAGATGCGGGAGATCGCCGAGCGCTACGCCGGCGCGCGCCAGGAACACCTCGACGGGATCTCGATCGACTACGAGGACTGGCACTTCAACGTGCGGCCCTCCAACACCGAGCCGCTGCTGCGCCTGTGCCTGGAGTCGCTGGTGTCCCCCGCGGACATGGAGCGCCGGCGCGACGAGGTGCTCGAGTTGATCCGCTCGTGAGCGGCGCCGAGCAGCCCGAGCGGGAGGCCCGAGCGAGGGAGGCGCAGGCGCTCGCGGTCGCGGCCGATGCGGGCATCCACCGCCTGGCGATCCCCACCCCGTTCATGGTCGGGCGGGTCAACGCCTATCTGATCGAGGACTCGCCGCTGACGCTGATCGACTCCGGCCCCAACTCGGCGAAGGCCCTGGACGAGCTCGAGCAGGCGCTGGCCGCGCGCGGCCACGCGATCGAGGACATCGAGCTGCTCGTCATCAGCCACCAGCACATGGACCACTTCGGGCTGGCCTCGATCCTCGCGCGGCGCTCGGGCGCGGAGGTGGCCGCGCTGGACCTCCTGGCGCCCTACCTGGCCCGATACGGCGAGGAGACCGACCTCGACGACCGCTTCGCCGAGGGCCTGATGCTGCGCCACGGCATCCCGCCCGACATCGTGACCGCCCTGCGCGCGGTCTCGGCGGGTTTCCGCGCGTGGGGCTCGGCTGTGGAGGTTACGCGCCCGCTCGCCGACGGCAGCGAGCTGAAGCTGCGCGACCGAACGCTGCGCGTGCTGCACCGCCCCGGCCACAGCCCCTCGGACACCGTCTTCCTCGACGAGTCCCGGCGCCTGCTGCTGGCGGCCGACCACCTGATCGCGCACATCTCCTCCAACCCTCTGCTCGCGCGGCCGCTCGGCGCCGAGCCCGACTACAAGGGCCCGCGCCCGCAGGCGCTGATCACCTACATGGCCTCGCTGGAGGAGACACGGGCGATGGACCTCACGCTGGTGCTGCCCGGCCACGGCCGTCCGATCACCGACCACGTCGCGCTGATCGACGAGCGATTTCGCATGCATGGGAGGCGCGCCGAGAAGATCCACCGACTGATCGCCGCCCAGCCACGCTCCGCGCACGAGATCGCCCAGGAGCTGTGGGGCAACGTGGCCGTCACCCAGGCCTACCTGACGCTCTCGGAGGTGCTCGGCCACGTGGACCTGCTGCTGCGCGACGGGCTCGTCGTGGAGCTCGAGAAGGACGGCGTCGTGCGTTTCCAGGCGGCTTGAACGCGCGCCGGCGCACGGGTAGGATCGCCGCACGACCTCCGTGTGGCTCGAGCCGCGCGAGGACGCCCCGCGACGGGGACGCCGGAGGGAGGGACGATGGACCACAAACGTAGGGTCGGAGTCTGCGTCGCCGCGGCATGTGCGGCCGCCATGCTCGCGAGCGCCCCGGGCGCCTCGGCGCTGCCCGAAGTCGGCCGCTGCGCCGCGCAGCCCGGCAGCGGCAAATACAAGAACGCCTCCTGCACGGAAAAAGCGGGGAAACTCGTCGTCGAAAAAGCGTTCGAATTCCTCAAAGGAGCGGGCGGCGGCAGCCGCGCTTTCACGCTCGAAGACGGCGGGGCGGCCTTCGAAGGCGCCAACGGAACGAAGATCGGCTGCGCGGGCCGGAGCGCCGCCGGCGAATACCGCGAAGTCAACGGCGCGATCAAAGAAGTGACGAACGTCGTGCTGCGGTTCTCCACCTGCTTCGCGCCGCTCATCACCCCCGGCTGCACCAGCGAAGGCGCCGAAGGAGGGGAAATCGCGACGAGCCCGCTCAAGGGCCGGCTCGGCTACATCTCCGGCAAAGGCACGAAAACGCCCGTCGTGGGTCTCGAACTGACGCCGATGGCGGGCAAGCGGACGCTGTTCGCCAAGTGCAAGATCGATGGCTTGGTCACGTTCGACATCGGCCAGGGGGAAGGGCTCGGGGGCGACCGCGTGATCGCCACCGTGGGCGAAGTCAACGCGATGGCCACGACCAACACGCTGGCGTTGGCGCGCACGGAACCCGGCGTCCAGAAGCCCCAGAGCTTCGAAGGCATCTTCCGGATCGCGAACCTCGAATGGGACACGAACGGCGGACCTTTCGAACGGATCAGCGTGGAAGCCGACACGACGATCGAAAACGAACAGCCGCTAGAGATCAAGGCCTAGACGTGACGCGCTCGCACGAGCGCGCGCTCACTCATCCGGGGACCCGCCGCGCGGAGGCGGCCACGCGCCGAGCGGCCGCCCGATCTCCCATTGGTGGCCGAAGGGGTCCACCACTTTCCCGAGCCGCCAGCCGTGCTCGTCCGCGACCGGGGCCAGCTCGCTCGCACCTGCCGCGATCGCCCGCGCCACGCTCGCGTCGGGGTCCTCCGCGACGAGCAGCATGCGCGCCGTGCCGCCGCCCGCGGCACGCGGGCTGAGCGTCCGGTTCTCCGCGGCGGCGTCCGCCACCCAGAACGAGGCCGCCCCCACCGCGAGCTGGCAGACGACCGGGGGGTGCTCGTCGCTGCCGCCCAGGCGGTACAGCTCGCGCGCGCCGAACGCCGTCTTGTAGAACTCGACGGCCGCGCGGCCGTCGTCGACCGCCAGCTCGGGCACCAGTGCCCCGGCGCGAGCGCCGTCGACCGCCGCGAGGTGCTCGACGTTGGCGCGATCCTCGGCGTCGTCGCTGGGCGACCCGTCGAACCACGCGTCGAGTATCTCGCCGAGCAGCGCCGGCGAGGTGGCGCGCAGGCTGAGCGCGAGCACGTTCGCGTCGTTCCAACGGCGCGCGCCCGCGGCCGTGGCCGCGTCCCCGCAGAGGGCGGCGCGCACGCCCGCCACCTTGTTTGCGGCGATCGACGCGCCCGTGCCGGTCCAGCAGCAGACGACCGCCTGCTCGGCGCGACCGTCGGCCACGTCACGGGCGGCGGCCTCCGAGGCCCATGCCCAGTCGTCGCGCTCCTCCTCGCTCAGCGCCCCGTGCAGGAGCACCTCGTGGCCGCGCCCGCGCAACTCGTCGGGCAGCGACGCGGCGATCCCCGTGAGCTCGTCGGCGGACAGCGCGATCAGCATCGTCACGCCCCGGGGCTGCTGTTCAGGCTGGTCCCCGCTCGAAGCTCGCGGAGGCCTGCTCGAAGCGCGGCGACCAGGGCTGGGCGGAGTCGGTCCACACCTCGACCGCCGGCTGCACCCAGGTCGCGTCGTCGAGGCTGCCCGACTTGATGAACGCGAGCTCGGGCATCGCGCCGGAGATGCTGAACACGGGCGCGCCGCAGGCCGAGCAGAAGTGGCGCTCGGTGTCCCGGCCGTGGTCCTCGCCGACCGTCGTGTAGGAGGAGAGCGTCTCGCCGTGCACCTCGAGCGCCGCACGCGGCACGCCCACGATCACGCTGAACGGGCCTCCCGTCTGCCGCTGGCAGTCGGCGCAGTGGCACACCGCCTGAGCGACCGGCTCGGCATCCGCGCTGTAGCTGACGCGCCCGCAGAGGCAGCGGCCGGTGATCGGTCGGGGCGGCTCGCTCACGCAGCGGACGCTACAGCAAAGCCGCCGGGCGGCGGGGCGCCGCCGCTAGGCCCGTGCGGCCCCGGCGCGCGTGCGCGCGGCCTCGGCGACCGAGCCCAGGAACAGCTCGTGCAGGCGTGCGTCGCCGCCCAGCTCGGCGTGGAAGGACACCGCGAGCACGTTTCCCTGCCGCGCCGCCACGGGATGGCCGTCCACCTCGCCGAGAACCTCAACGCCGGCGCCGTGCTCGGCGATCCAGGGCGCGCGGATGAAGATCCCGCGGAGCGGACCGCCGGCGAGCCCGCGGAGCGCGACGTCGGCCTCGAAGCTGTGCACCTGGCGCCCGAACGCGTTGCGCGCGGCGAGGATGTCCATCACCTTGAGGTGCGCCCGGTCGAGCATGATCAACCCGGCGCACGATCCCAGCACCGGCGCGCCCGAGCGGGTGAACGCACGCAACGGCTCCGCGAGCCCCTCGCGCTCGATGCCGAGGCTCATCGTGGTGGACTCGCCGCCCGGTATCACGAGCCCGTCGATGCCGTCCAAGTCGCCGGGCACGCGCACCTCGCGCGTGTCCGCTCCGAGACCCGCGAGCATCCGCTCGTGCGCCTGAAAGCCGCCCTGCAGCGCGAGCACGCCGATGAGCAGCGGATCGAGAGTCCTGTGCGGGTCAGCGGACAGCGCGGTCGAGGGTCGAGCTGGGCAAGGACGCAGAGAACGTGGCGTGCGAACAGCACGCGAGTGAGCGAGGACGCCGCCCAGCGAAGGCCATCGGCCGCGCTGCTACCAGCCGCGTTGCGCGAGCAGCTGCTCGCCCTCGAGCTTGGAGCTCTCGAGGCTGGCCATCGCGGGACCGAGGCCGCGTGAGGCCGCGGCGAGGCGCTGGGGGTTCTGCCAGTGGGTGGTGGCCTCCACGATCGCCCGGGCGCGCGAGGGCGGGTCCTCGGACTTGAAGATGCCCGAGCCGACGAACACGCCTTCGGCGCCGAGCGCCATCATCAGCGCGGCGTCGGCGGGCGTGGCGATGCCGCCCGCGCAGAACAGCACGACGGGCAGGCGGCCGTCGCGGGCCACCCCCCTGACGAGGTCCAGCGGCGCGGCGAGCTCCTTGGCCGCGGTCGCGAGCTCGTCCTGGCCGAGCGTGCCCAGGCGCCGTATATCGGTCCCGATCATGCGCATGTGGCGCACCGCCTCGACGATGTCGCCCGTGCCGGCCTCGCCCTTGGAGCGGATCATCGCGGCGCCCTCGCCGATCCGCCGCAGCGCCTCGCCGAGGTTCGTGGCGCCGCACACGAACGGCACCTTGAAGTCCCACTTGTCGATGTGGTTCGCCTCGTCCGCCGGCGTCAGCACCTCGGACTCGTCGATGTAGTCGACCTCCAGCGCCTCGAGCACGCGGGCCTCCATGAAGTGCCCGATGCGCGCCTTGGCCATCACCGGGATGCTCACCGCCTCCTGGATGCCCACGATCATCTCCGGATCGGACATCCGCGCCACGCCGCCGTCACGGCGGATGTCCGCGGGAACACGCTCGAGCGCCATCACCGCAGCCGCGCCCGCGTCCTCGGCGACCTTGGCCTGCTCGGGCGTGACCACGTCCATGATCACGCCCCCCTTGAGCATCTCGGCCAACCCGCTCTTGACCCGGAACGTCGCCTCGTCGCGCATGGGGCGAAGTCTAGCCGCGCGCCCGTGCTGCCCGCCCCGAGCGAGCATCCCGCGTCATCCGCCGGAGCGGCGCGTGCGCCTCAGCGCCGGTGCGCGGTGAACGTCTCCACGTAGCATTTGTTGACCTTGCCGCCCAGGAACTGCTCAACGGTGCCGGTGACCGTCGATCCGGACACCTTGCCGAACACGCGCCCGGGGTCGTGGATAGGCGGGGTGGCCGTGTTGAGCGAGAGCGTGACGCTCTTGCTGAAGCTGCCACCCTGTCCGATCGAGATCGAGGCCGGCGATGCGGTCAGACCAGGACCGCCGCCCGGCCCGCACTTGCCGTTGTAGGCGAGCACGGCGCTGAAGTGGGTGATCGTCCGCTTGTTGGCGGCCACCGTGAGCGTCACCGGTCCCCCCTCCGACGTGGTGCCGGAGTACTTGCCAGCCTTCACAGCCGCCAACGCGAGCGCCGCACCGAAGGCCAGCATCGCCGTGAGCAGGACCGCGACGGCGCGCCCGATGCGCCCGGCGGCTGCGGTCGAGGGAATTCGTGCTGGCGGTCGCCTCGCTGTGCTCATGGTTCCTCCCGGTTCGTTGGCCACGCCACGATGCTATGGCCCGCGAGCCCGCGGTGCGTGCGGGCATACGCCGCGACGGCGCATACGCAAGCTGGCTGTTTGTCAATCCCTGTTGCGATCGGCGCATGCGCCGATCGCCGGCGAGGATGAACCGCGAAGCGCTCGCTACTTGAGCCGGAACGCCTTGATGCGGTCGTCGTACTGCGCGGTGTCCTGCGCGTAGACGCCGTAGGCGAGCGCCTGGATGATGCTCAGCAGCGCGGTGTGCGAGCGCACGTAGGCGGGGCTGTTGGAGGAGTAGTACAGCTTGATCTGGGCGAGCTTGGCGACCTCCGAGAGGGTGGCGTCGGTGATCGCCGCGGTGTGCGCCTGACGGTGGCGGGCGAGCTTCATCGCGCGCACCACCAGCGGGTGCGGCCGGCCCGCCGAGAGACCCACCACGAGGGTGCCTTCGTCGATGCGTCCGAGCCGGCTGAGCGCCTCCTGGGAGGGGCTCGCGACGACGTCCACGCGCAGGTCCAGCAGCATCAGCAGATGGCGCATGTAGCTGGCGAAGAACGCCATCTGGTCGGTGCCCGCGACGAGCACCTTCTCGGCCGCCACGATCGCCCCGATCAGCGCTTCCACAGAGCTGCGCGAGACCTTGCGGGCGGTGTCCTCGACGTTGAGGTGGTCGGCCGTGAGCGCCGACTCGAACTCGTTCTGGTCAAGCGAGAACAGCGGCGTCGAGCTCGAGGAGCTCGCCTCCTTGGCGGCCTTGGCGTTGACGCGGCGGTATTCCTCGCGGGCGGCCGCCTGCAGCTCCGGGAAGCCCTCGAAGCCGAGCGCCTGGGAGAAGCGCACAACCGTTGAGCTCGAGGTGTTCGCGCGCCGGGCCAGCTCCTCGGCCGTCTGGAAGGCGGCCTCGTCGAGATGGTCCACGATGTACTGGGCCACGTCCTTCTGCGAGCGAGAGCATTCGTCGAAGCGGGCCTGGATGTACTTGGAGAGGCTCTGGTGCTCGCTGGTGCCGTTCGCGGGCGGGCGATCGGCGGTCGTCTGGGTGCTCGCGCGCTTCATCGGCGCTTCAGTTCGACGCACCGAGCCTTCACTCCTCCCCACTCGCGCTTCGCGCTGTCGTCGATCTTGCGGCGCTTGCGTGCCCGCAAGCCCCCACGGGGCCCTGATCGCCGCCCGCGGCGAGCCGATCGCTGCCTGAGCGCGGCCGCGCCGGTAGGGTGCTCCCCTGCGATGAGGCGCGAGCTGTTCGAGGATGTGCACACGGACTTCCGGGCGAGCTTCCGTACGTTCCTGGAGCGCGAGGTGCTCGGCGAGGAGGGCCGCTACGGCGAGTGGGAGCGCGCCGGCATCGTGCCGCGCGAGGTGTTCGCACGCGCCGGCCGAGGCGGCTTTCTGGGCATGGCCGTGCCCGAGCGCTACGGCGGCGCGGGCGCCGAGGACTTCCGTTTCAACCTCGTCGTCGCCGAGGAGTGCCAGCGCGCCGCCGTCGGGAGCTTCGGCCTCGGGCTGAGCGTCCACAGCGACATCTGCCTGCCCTACTTCCTGCGCTACTGCGGCGAGCAGCAGCGCGAGCGCTGGCTCCCCGGCATCGCCTCGGGCGAGCTGATCACCGCGATCGCGATGACCGAGCCCGGCATCGGCTCCGACCTGGCGAGCATGTCGACCCGCGCGATCCGCCAGAACGGCCACTACGTGCTCGACGGCGCCAAGACGTTCATCACCAACGGCATCAACGCCGACCTCGTGATCGTCGCCGCCAAGACCGACCCGTCCGAGCGCCATCGCGGCATCAGCCTGCTCGTGGTCGAGCGCGGCATGGAGGGCTTCGAGCGGGGGCGCAACCTGGAGAAGATCGGCCAGCACGGGCAGGACACTGCCGAGCTGTCGTTCGCGTCGGTGCGCGTGCCCGCGGAGAACCTGTTGGGGCAGGAGGGCGAGGGCTTCCGCTACCTCGTGTCCAACCTGCCGCAGGAGCGCCTCGCGATTGCCGCCGCGGCCGTCGCCGCAGCCGAGGCCGCGCTCGGCTGGACGCTCGACTATGTGCGCGAGCGCCAGGCCTTCGGCCAGCCGATCGGCTCCTTCCAAAGCTCGCGCTTCACGCTCGCCGAGCTGCGCGGCGAGACGGACATCGCGCGCGTATTCGTCGACCGCTGCGCGCGGGCCCTGGGCGACGGCGAGCTCACGCCCGAGGACGCCGCCGTGGCGAAGTGGTGGTGCAGCGAGCTGCAGGGCCGCGTCGTGGACCGCTGCCTGCAGCTGTTCGGCGGCTACGGCTACATGCTCGAGTACCCGATCGCGCGCGCGTACGCCGACGCGCGCGTGACGCGCATCTACGGCGGCACCAACGAGATCATGAAGGAGATCGTGGGCCGCTCGATGGGACTGTAGACGCCGCCGGCCGGCCGCTTCGCGCGACCGCTGGCGCCCGCGGCGGGAGCGCGTGCGAGCGCGCTCAGCGCCCGCCGGGGGAGCTCGCCGGCTCGGCGGCCAGCTCCTTGGAGAGCTCCACGAAGTAGTCCAGAGAGCGCGGGTTGGCGAGCGAGTCCACGCTCGCGGCCTGCTGCGGCGGGGCACCCATCAGGATCCGCTTGACGGGCACCTCGAGCACCTTGCCGGACAGCGTGCGCGGCACCTCCGCGATCTGGCGGATCTCGTTGGGCACGTGTCGCGGCGAGCAGTCCTCGCGGATGCGCCGCTTGATCGTCGCCGCGAGCTGCTCGTCGAGCGTCGCGCCCTCTGCCAGCACCACGAACAGGATCATCGTCAGCTCGTCCGTTCCCTCGCGAGGGACATCCACCACCAGCGCGTCCAGCACCTGCGGCACGGCGGCGGCCGCGCGGTAGATCTCGCTGGTGCCCATGCGCACCCCCTGGCGGTTGATCGTGGAGTCCGAGCGACCGTAGATGACCGCTCCGCCGCGCGGCGTGATCCGGATCCAGTCGCCGTGGCGCCAGATCCCGGGGTACATCGCGAAGTAGCTCTCGCGCAGCCGCTCGCCGTCAGCGTCCCCCCACAGGTACAGCGGCATCGACGGCATCGGCTCGGTGATCACCAGCTCGCCCACCTCGTCGATCAGGCTGTTGCCCTGCTCGTCCCAGGCCTCGACCGCGCAGCCGAGCGCGCGGCACTGGATCTCGCCCTCGTAGACGGGCAGCAGCGGGCAGCCGGCGACGAACGCGGTGCACACGTCCGTGCCGCCGCTCGTGGAGAACAGCCACACGTCCGAGCCCACGTGGCCGTACACCCAACGGAAGCTCTCCGGCGAGAGCGGCGACCCGGTCGATCCGATCGCGCGCAGCGTGGAGAGGTCGTGGTCGCGGGCCGGCTCGATCGCGGCCTTCTCGGTGCTCGCGAGCAGGCCCGCGCTGACGCCCATGCAGGTCATGCCGGTGTGCTCGGCGAGATCCCACAGCACGCCGAGGTCGGGGTGCGCGGGGCTGCCGTCGTAGAGCACGATCGCCGCCTGGCTGTGCAGGCAGCCGACGAGGAAGTTCCACATCATCCAGCCGGTCGTCGTGAACCAGAACATGCGGTCGCCCGGGCGCAGGTCCAGATGCAGGCGCTTCTTGAGCTGCTCCAGCAGGATCCCCCCCTGGCTCTGCACGATCGCCTTCGGCAGGCCGGTCGTGCCGGAGGAGTAGAGCACCCACAGCGGGTGCTCGAAGGGAACCTGCTCGAAGCTCAGCTGCGCCCCGGCCCCCATCGCCAGCAGCTCGCTCCAGCTGTGCTCGGCGGGCACCACCGCGGCGCCGCGCGAAGCGCCCGCCGCCTCGCGGCCGCCGCCGTCGCCCCCGGGCGAGAGGTAGTCGAGCCGCACCACGTGCTCGACCGTGGGCATCTCCGCGAGCATGCTCGCAAGCACCGCGCGCCGGTCGAAGTCCTTGCCGCCGTGCCGGTAGCCGTCAACCGCGAGCAGTACCTTCGGCTCGATCTGGGCGAAGCGGTCGATCACGCTGCGGGCACCGAACTCGGGCGCCGCGCTCGACCAGATCGCGCCGATGCTCGCGCACGCCAGCAAGGCGATCAGCGTCTCGGGGATGTTCGGCATGTAGGCCACCACGCGGTCGCCGCGGCCGACGCCCAGCGCGCGCAGCCCCGCAGCCGCGGCGGCCACGCGCTCGCACAGCTCACCCCAGGTGAGCTCCTCCAGCTCGCGCAGCTCCGAGGCGTGCAGCACGGCCAGCTCGCCGGGGTCGCGCGCGGCGAGCAGGTTCTCGGCGTAGTTGAGCCGCGCGCCCTCGAACCATCGCGCCCCGGGCATCTCGCGCGAGCCGAGCACCCGCTCATACGGCGCCGACGCGCGTACGCCGCAGAACTCCCAGATGCTCGCCCAGAAGTCCTCGAGCTCGTCCACCGACCAGCGCCACAGCTCGTGGTAGTCGGCGAACTCCCTCCCTCGTCGCTCGCCCGCCCAGCGCATGTAGCGGGTCATCTCCACGTGCTGGGAGCCCTCGCGCGAGGGCTCCCACAAGGGCTTCTGCTGGCCTTCGTTGGACATCGTGCCGTGCTCGCTCCCGTCGCTTGCGACCCCGAGGCGTGATCGCCCTCCGGGGGGCGCCCCTGCGTCCTCTTATATCGGTTTGCCGGCCCCCGCAGCCCCCCGCACGACGCCTCGCGGGCCGCTGCGGACGGTGCCGGCGGCGGCCACGGATATTCTCGGCTGTCATGGACGCCGCCGGCCTGCGCTCGGAGTTCCCCGTGCTCGCAAGCACCGCCTATCTCAACGCGGGCACAGACGGACCGCTGCCGTCGCGCGCGGTGCGGGCGGCCACGGAGGAGCTGCAGCGCGAGCTGGCGGACGGGCGCGCCCAGGCCCACTTCGCGCGGCGCACCGAGCTCGGCGGGAGCCTGCGGGCCGCCTACGCGGGCACACTCGGCTGCGACGCGGCCGACGTCGCGCTGACCACCTCGACGACCGAGGGGATGGCCCAGGTGATCGGCGGGCTGGAGCTGCATGCTGGCGACGAGATCCTTACCAGCGACGAAGAGCACCCCGGCCTGCTCGGCGCGCTCGCCGGGGCGCGCGAGGTGCGCGGCGCGGTGATCCGCGAAGCGCCGCTGGCGGCGCTCGCGGACGCGGTTGGCCCGCGCACGCGCCTGGTGGCCTGCTCGCACGTGAGCTGGATGAACGGCTGCGTGGCGCCCGCAGAGCTCCGCGAGCTGGACGTGCCGGTGCTGCTCGACGGCGCGCAGGGCGTCGGTGCGGTGGCCGTGGACGTGCGGGCGCTCGGCTGCGATGCCTACGCGGGCGCCGGCCAGAAGTGGCTCTGCGGCCCGGACGGCACGGGCATGTTGTACGTGAGCGCGCGCCTGCGCGAGCAGCTGTCGGTCCCGCGCCGCGGCTACGCCAACCTGCTGGAAGCGGGCGACGGCCTGCACGCGGCACTGCAGCCGGACGCGCGCCGCTTCGACACCTCGGCACTGAGCGCGGAGACGCTCGCCTGCGCGCTCGCGTCGATCGAGCTGCTGGCGGGGTACGGGTGGACGGCGCTGCACGAGCGCGCCTGCGGTCTCGCTGCGCGCCTGGCCGAGCAGCTCGCCGGGATCGGTCGCGATCCGGCCCCGCGCGCGGCGACCACGCTCGTGTCCTTCCCGAGCGAGGACCCGGCCACCGAGCGGGCGCAACTGTCCGAAGCCGGGATCGTCGTGCGTAACATTCCGGGGCGGCCCTGGCTGCGAGCGTCCGTCGGGGCCTGGAACGACGAGCAAGACCTCGATCGGCTTCTGCGGACGCTCTCCACATGAATGTCCGCCGCGCCCCACACCCGCGGCATCGCCTGAAGAGACCGTCCCCGCCAGAACACCCACCATCCCGATGAACAGCGTGCAGCAGACAGTGACCCCGCCCAGCCCGGCGGCGAGCCCAACAGAGCGGCCGAGCCCGCCCGGCGCGGCCGACCTGTCCACGCGCCTGCGGGCTGTGCTCCCGCTCACCCAGCACGCCGGCTTCGTGGTCGTGGTGGCGCTGTCGGCCGTGCTCAACGTCCACCGGCTATCCCAGAACGGCTACGCGAACATCTTCTACTCGGCGGGCGTGAAGTCGATGCTGCGGTCCTGGCACAACTTCGTGTTCGTCTCCTTCGACCCCAGTGGCCTGATCTCCGTGGACAAGCCACCGCTGGCGCTGTGGGTGCAGGCCGCGAGCGCGAAGCTGTTCGGCTTCTCGCCCACCAGCCTGCTGCTGCCTGAGGCGATCGCGGGCGTGCTCGCGGTGGCGCTGCTGTACCTGATCCTCGCCCGGCGCCTCGGCCCGCTGGTCGCGTTCGCCGGCGCCTTCACGCTCGCGGTGTTCCCCTCATTCGTGGCCGTCTCGCGCGACAACGGCGTGGATCCGCTTCTGATCCTGCTGATGGTGCTCGCCTGCGGCGCCGGCCTGCGCGCCGCCGAAACCGGACGCTGGCGCACGCTGATCTGGTGCGCGGTGCTGGTCGGGCTGGCGTTCAACGTGAAGACGCTCGCGGCCGTGCTGGTCGTGCCGGGGATCGCCGTCGCCTTCCTCGTCTGCGCCCCCGGCTCGCCGCTGGCGCGCTTGAGCAAGCTCGCGGTGGCGGGCCTGGTGATGGTGGTGGTGTGCTTCTCCTGGATCGCCTTCGTGGAACTCACGCCCGCCTCCAAGCGGCCCTACGTGGGCAGCTCGACGAACAACACCGAGCTCGGCCTGACGTTCGAATACAACGGCTTCGGCCGCGTCGAAGGCCAGACCGGCGGCCCCGGGCAGGTGGTCTCCCGGCCCGGAGCCCGCTTGCCCTCAGCGCACCCGCGCCCGACGCGCACGAACCGGCCCGCGCGCAAGCCCACGCCCGCTCAGGCGGCCTCCACGGTGGCGGCCGCGCGCACGGCCGCGGTTAGAGCGGCGGGCACCTCCACGTTCCTGCCCAACGGCCGTTACCGCAACCCGATCCCGTTCGGGAGCCGCCCGAGCCCCGTGCGCCTGTTCGGCAAGGGGCTCGGAGACCAGGCGGGCTGGATGGTGCCGTTCGCGCTGTTCGGCCTGATCGCGCTCGCCCGCCTCGCCTTCCTGGCGCTGCGCAGGCGCGGCGGGCCCGAGCAGGATGAGCCCACCGAGCGGGACCACCACGCCGCGGGGGCGGACGGCGAGCTGCCCGCCACCCCGCAGGCCGCCGCGGCGGAGCAGCCCCTCGCCGGACGGCGCGACCCGCGGCTGGCCACGCTGCTGGTGATGGGCGGATGGTTCCTCACGGAGGTGGTCGTGCTGAGCATGTCCAAGGGCATCGTCCATCCCTACTACGTCTCGGCGCTCGCACCCGGCACCGGCGCGATGGCCGGCGCCGGTGCGGTCGCGCTCGTGAAGCTGAGGCGCGGCGCCTCGCCGATGTGGGGCATCGTGCTGGCGGCCTTTGCGGTTATCGGCACCGTCGCCGTGCAGATCATCCTGCTGCGCCGCGAGGGCTTCATGCTGTGGCTGATACCCGTGCTGATGGCCGGCGGGGCGCTCGGCGTGGCGCTGCTGGCGGTCAGGAGCACGCTCGCCGCGCCGGCGCTCGCGCTCACGTTCTGCCTGCTGCTCGTCGCGCCCACCGCCTACGCGACCACCACGTGGTCTGCCCCGGTCGAGGGCACGTTCCCGGCAGCGGGGCCGAAAGCCGCGGCGGGCGATGGCGGCCTCGGGGTGGCCGGCCGGCAGCTCGCTACGGACAAGGCGTTGATCGCCTACGTGCGCAGCCACCGGCCCGGCCGGCGCTGGGAACTGCTCACGGTCGCCTCCGACAGCGCCGCGCCGTTCATCCTGCTCGGGCTCAAGGCGGGGTCCTTGGGGGGTTACAGCGGGACCGATCCGGCGCTCGACGGCGCCAGCCTCGCGCGCCTGGTGGCTCGCGGTGAAGCCCGCTACGTGATCCTCGGCGGCCTGTACTCCACGCGCGGGGGCAACCGCGCCACCGACGCGGTGCTTCGCAGCTGCAGGCTGCTGCGGCCGTTGCAGTGGCGCAGCCCGGACCCCTTCACGGGCGGCCTCGTGCTGTTCGACTGCGCGGGCTACGAACGCGCGCTCGCCGCATCCTGAGCGGCTGGCCGCGCTTGCGCCCGCGGTGTCTCAGGCTGCGACCGAGAGGTCGCGGTGAAACGCGCGCGCGAACAGCTCGCGCTCGCGGCCGGCCGCCCAACGCGGCACGGCGGACTCGCCGTCGGCGACCAGGCGCAGCTCCACCGTGCCGTTGCTGAGCGCGAGCGTGGTGCTGCGCACGATCTGATCGCGTGAGCGCTCGAGGTCCTCGGCCAGTCGCAGCAGCGCGGCGCAGCGGTCCAGGCGCTCGGCGTCCCCGTCCCCGAACAGGGCCGCCATCGGGCCCGGCACGGGCATGCCCTTGCGGTGGTAGCGCGCGGCCTGGGCGATGATCGCGGTCTCCACGGGCGTGAAGCCGGGCAGCCCGCCGTTGAGGATCAGGTAGCGCGAATGCTTGTGGTGATCGTCGTAGTCGATCGACATGCCGATGTCGTGGAGCATGCAGGCCGCCCACAGCAGCTCCCGCTCGCGCGGATCGCCGTCGTGCAACCCGAGCCGCGCGAGCTCGTCGAACATCCCCAGTGCGAGCGCCGCCACGTGGCGCGTGTGCTGGACGTCCATGTGGTATTGGGCGGCCATGTTGAGCACGCTCTCGCGTCGCATCTCGCCGAACAGCGGCGGGCGCTCGCACGCCGACCAGTGGCCGGCCAGCAGCCGCTCGAAGAAGACGCCCTCGCGCAGGCCCGCCTCGGTCGTCTCCAGGCGGTCGAAGCCGCCAGCCTTCAGCACACCCTGCACGACCACCGCGCCGGCGAGGATCAGATCGGCACGCGCGGGCTTGACGCCGGGCACGCTCGAGCGCTCCGACGCGGGCAGCGACGCGAGCCGTTCGACGATCTCATCGAGCGCGTCGCGCTCGATGATCATCCCCTGCACCCCGTTTGAGGGCAGCCCCGCGGCTCGCTGCGCGGCGGCCGCGAGGTTGCGCACGGTACCGCCGATCCCCACCAGCCGTCCGCCTTCGGCCGCCTGCTTCAGCCAGCTCGCGTCGCGCAGCTCGACGGCCAGGTGCTCGCGCAGTTCCTCCAGCTGCTTGCGCTTGGCAGGGCCGTTGGGCGGCAGGAAACGCTCGCTCATGCGGACCGTGCCGAGCCGCCAGGAGCCGGTCTCGCGCGCCAGCCGCTCGGCCACGCGCACGAGCTGCAGGGAGCCGCCTCCCAGGTCGAGCACGCAGCCGTCGCCAAGGGTCGTCGAGTTGACCGCCGCGAGGTAGCCGTAGCGCGCCTCCTGCTCGCGGCTGAGCACGCGGATCGGCAGCCCGGAGAGCTCGCGGGCGCGCGCGAGGAAGCCCTCGGCGTTGCCGGCGTCGCGAATCGCGCTCGTGGCAACCGCGTCGACCGCATCGCCGCTCAGCCCGCTGGCGCGGCAGAAGTGGCTGAACACGTCGAGCGTGGCCAGCGCGCGACGCATCGGCGCCTCGCCGAGGCGCCCGCTGGCCATCAGCCCCTCGCCGATGCGCACCGGCTCGTAGATCTCGTCCGTGCGCCTCCACCAGCCCTCGCCGGCCATGAACACCACCAGCCGGAACGAGTTGGAGCCGAGGTCGATCACGGCAAGGCGCTCGCCCGGCCTCAGCCGCCCGCCGCCAGGCTCGATCGCTGCAGCTTTCACACGATCAGCGTATTGGCCGCATCGGAGGGCCCGGGACGCTGCCCGCGGGGCCTCCGGAAGGCGCCGGCGGAGGCCGAGCGCCGGGCGGGCGCGTGCGGCTCAGTGGCGCTGGGAGGGAGCGGCGCGCTTGGCCGCATACATCGACTGGGCGGCCGCCGAGAGGGCCTCCTGGGCGCTGCCGCTGCGTTCGTTGATGACCGTGCAGCCGACGCTCGCGGAGGGGTGCAGCACGGCGTTGCCCACGTCGATGCTGCACGCCGGGATCACGCGCGCGAGCACCTCGGCGACGACCGCGATCCCCTCCTCGTCGATGTGCGGCAGCAGCACCGCGAACTCGTCGCCGCCGACGCGCGCCACCAGGTCGGTCTGCCGCAGCCTGCGGGTGAGGGCGCGGGCGACCACCTGCAGCGCCTCGTCCCCGGCGCGGTGGCCGTAGGCCGCGTTGATGTCTTTGAGGCCGTCGAGGTCGACCACGAGCAGGCCGGCGAGCTCGCCGTAGCGCTTGGAGCGCGCGACCTGCAGGTGCAGGTCGTAGAGGAACAGCCTGCGGTTGCGCAGGCCGGTAAGCGGGTCGTGGTCTGCGAGGTGACGCAGCTGCTCCTCGAACTGCTTGCGCTCGGAGATGTCCTGCAGCTGCGCGATGTAGTGCAGCGGGGCGCCGTCGTGGTCGCGCACCAGCGACATCGAGAGGATCGCGAGCACCGTCTCGCCGGCGGCGTCGAAGTAGCGCTTCTCGACCTGGAACGCCGAGATCTCGCCGGCGAGCAGGCGTTCGCGCTCGGCGGCGTCGTTCAACGCGTCGTCCGGATGGATGATGCCGTCGAAGCGCTTGCCGATCAGCTCGTCCGCGGTGTAGCCGGTGATCTCGCATAGCGCGTGGTTGACCAGCAGCCAGCGACCGTCCCGGTCGAGCAGGCCGGTCCCCACGGGCGCGCGCTCGAACACCTGCTCGAAGCCGTCCGCCGGGCGCGCCGAGAGGGCGTCCGCGAGCCTGCGCACGGTCACGTCGATGACCACCGCCAGGCCGCCCAGGACCGCCCGCTGCTCCTCCCCGGAGGCATCGAGCCGCAACGGTCCCACGTCCACCATCAAGCAGTGCTCGTCGGCCGTCCAGATCTCGCGCGATCGGGTCTCGCCGTCGAGCGCCGAGCGGAACAGCGGCCCGATCACCGCCCACAGCTCGGCGGGAAAGGCGCCTTCCACGGGGTGGCCCTCCTGGTATGCGCTGGGGTTGCCCAGCCGCTGCAACGCCTGACCGGCGCTCTGGATGAAGCGCAGGTCAGCGTCGAACGCGAGGATCAGCGCCTCCGGGAGCTCACGCATCGCGGCGTCCGCCACGCGCTCTGCGCCCGGGTCCTTCTCCACGGGCTGCACGCCCTGGCGTCCTTGAGACTGCACGTTCTCAGCATCGACCGTGCGCGCCGCTTACTTGACAGCACCCCCGCGCGCGCCGCGCGCGTATGCGACGCGCTCGCAAGCGCGCGTGCGCCAATCCGCGGCCGGCCACTGCAGCGCTCAAGGTTTGCGCCGCACGGACGAGAATGTCCCATGCGCCAGCTTGCGCTCTGTGGACTGCTCCTATCCGTGCTGCTCGCCGGCGTGGCGGTGTTCAACACGGCCGAATCCGCCAACACCCGCCGCGCCAACCAGGACCGTGCGCTGCAGGCCGCGGTCGGCAGCGAGACCGGGCGCGTGGAGGGCAGTGCGCGCGAGATGTCGACGGCCGCCGCGCAGATGCTCGCCAACCCCGCCGTGCGGGGTCTGCTGGGGAGCATGCCGCTGTCCCCCCAGGGCCGCAGCGCGGATCTCGCCTACGCCGCGACCGCGCTCGCGAGCTACGAGCGCACAGCGGTCGTGCCGCTGGCCTCCGCGTGCATCGACTTCGCCTCCGGCCGCCAGCTCGTGTGCGCGCCCGATGCGCACCCGACGATCTTCCCGCTCGCGCTCGGAGACCGCTTCGCCACGCTCGCCGCCGAGACCTCCGGCGGAGCGGCCACGAGCACGTTCCTCTCCCCCTTGAACGGCCGACCGACCGTGGCCTACGTCGCGCCGCTGCGCGTCGGCGGGAAGCTGCTGGGCCTCGTTCACTTCGACATCGACAGCTCGGCCGCTCAGGGCGCGAGCCTGCTCGTCAGCGTCCCGGACGTGCGCATGGAGCTCGCAGGCTATGAAGACGGGTGGCTGATGCTGCACGGCCGCGCGCTTCCGCTGGTGCGCAGCGGGGCAGGATCGTCCGCGGGCACACGGGGCGAAGGCACCGCTTCGGGCCAGACCCGCTGGACGCTCGACCAGGAACACCGCTCGATGATCACCACGTTGCCCGTGCCGATCGGCGGCACGCGCCGGCAGCTCGCGGTGTTCGCAACCTATCTCGCCCCCGACCCCAACCTGCTCAACGCCTGGTCCGCAGGCCGCCTCGCCGTGCTCGCGCTCGCGCTGGCGATGCTGATCGGCTCGGTAGCCGCGCTCGTCACCGCCAACCGCAGGATGCTGCGGGAGCTCGCCACCGACCCGCTCACGCGCCTGCGCAACCGGCGCGCGCTGATGGAGGAGCTGCCCCGGGTGTGCCAGCGCGCCACCGAGGAGCAACCGGCGTTTCTGTGGTTCTTCGACCTGAACGGCTTCAAGAGCTACAACGACTCGTTCGGCCACCTGGCGGGAGACGCGCTCCTGACGCGCCTGGGCAACCGCCTGCAGGACAGCGTGAGGCCCTTCGGCAGCGTCTACCGGCTCGGCGGCGACGAGTTCTGTGCTCTCGTCAGCGCGCCCGTGAGCAATCCGCTGGCCCTCTTTCACCAGGCGCGCCAGGCGCTCGCCGAACACGGCGGGGCGTTCGCCGTGACCGCCTCCGCAGGCGCGGTGGAGATCCCGCGCGAGACGAGCGACCCGACTCATGCGCTGCGGCTCGCCGACCAGCACATGTACCGCGACAAGGCGGCCAGCAGGGGCGGCGCCGCGGAGCTGGTGACGGCCGTCCTGCACGCCGCGCTGGCCCAGCGCCACCCCGAACTGGACGAGCATTCCAGCGACGTCGCGGGCGACGTGGAGCTGCTCGCGCGCACGATCGGCCTGGAAGAGGACCTAGTCGAGATGATCATCCGCGCCGGCGACCTGCACGACGTGGGCAAGCTCGGCATCCCCGACGAGATCATCGCCAAACCGGGCCCGCTCAGCGAGCGCGAGTGGGAGCTGATGCGCCTGCACACGGTGATGGGTGAGCGGATCATCGCGGCCGCCGGCCCCTCGCTCGAACGCATCGCGCCGCTCGTGCGCGCAAGCCACGAGCGCTGGGACGGACAGGGCTACCCCGACGGCCTGGCCGGCGAACAGATCCCGCTCGGCGCGCGCATCATCACGATCTGCGACTCGTTCCGGGCGATGCTCAGCGAGCGCCCCTACAAGAAGCCGATGTCGCTCCCGGACGCGCTCGCCGAGCTGCGCCGCTGCGCGGGCAGCCAGTTCGACCCGCGCCTGGTCGAGGTGTTCTGCACGATCGTCGCCGAGCAGAGCGCCTTCGATCGTCACCGCAGCGCCGCCGGCTAGCGCAACCGCTCGGGCTGCGCCGGCGCCGCTCAGGCGGACGAAGGCCGCTCGCCCTCGTGGTAGTCGACCGTGTCGGCCATGCGGAACATCGCGCGCAGGCCACCGCCCTCGGGCAGGCGCTCGAAGGCACCGAGCTTGCCCGAGTCGGGGTAGGCGACGATGTCCGGCTCGCCGCTGCTGCTGAACGCGAGGAAGCGGACGGTGCCATCGGTGCGGTTGTGGATCTGGTGCCCGCCGGCCTCGCCGCGCGGGAAGGCCACCACGTCGCCCGCGACCAGCTCGCGCCACCCTTCGGGCGTGCGCAGGCTGGGGCGCCCGTCGAGCACGACCAGCAGCTCCTCCTCGGCGTAGTGGAAGTGGTAGGGGTAGGCCGCCTCGCCGGCCGGCAGCTCCCACAGGCTGAGCCCGAGCCGCTGCGAGCCGGCCTGGCGCCCGATGCGAGCGCGCTGCGCACGGAACCCCGGCTGCTGGCGTGGCTCGTCGAACTGCGGTTCGTGGATGTTGGGCACGCGGCTAAGCCTAGAGGTGCGCGGGCCGCGCGACCGGCCCGCGCGGCTGGGCGGATGCACCGAGGGCCGCTCGCAGGCCGCGCCGCGGCTCCGGCCTGGCCGGATGAGATGATGCCGCCGTGGCCGAGCCGCGTGTTCTCAGCGCAAGGCAGTACGACAAGGAGCTCCTGCGCCTGCAGACCGAGCTGGTCTACATGCAGGAGTGGATCGTCGCCAAGCAGCAGCGCCTGGTGGTGCTCTTCGAGGGTCGTGACACCGCCGGCAAGGACGGCGTGATCAAGCGGATCATCACCTTCCTGAACCCCCGCACGTGCCGCGTCGTAGCGGTCCCCAAGCCGAGCGAGCGCGAGCGTACCCAGTGGTACTTCCAGCGCTACGTCTCGCACCTGCCGGCCGCCGGGGAGATCGTGCTGTTCGACCGCAGCTGGTACAACCGCGCGGGCGTGGAGCACGTGATGGGCTTCTGCGGCGAGGACGAGTACGAGGAGTTCCTGCGCTTCTGCCCGCTGTTCGAGGAGGCACTGCAGAACGAAGGCATCATCCTGCTGAAGTACTGGCTCTCGGTCAGCGACGAGGAGCAGGAGCGGCGCTTCAAGAAACGGCTGTCGGACCCGCGCAAGCGTTGGAAGTTCAGCCCGATCGACGTGCAGGCCCGCGCCCGCTGGGTGGACTACGCCGAGGCCAAGGACCGCATGTTCAACTACACCGACACGGCCGAGAGTCCGTGGTACGTCGTGGAGGCCGACGACAAGCGCACCGCGCGCCTGAACCTGATCAGCCATCTGCTCTCCTGCGTCCCCTACGCGCACCTCGACAAGGCCAAGCCGGTGAAGCTGCCGCCGCGCCAGAGCCGGCGCTACCTGCGTCCGCCGAAGCGCACCGAGCGCCTGGTCCCCGCGCACTACGCGGTCGCGGGCGACCGATAGGGGCCCACGCGAAGGTTCATACGAACGTCCAGACCGGGGCCCCGAGCCGCTCGCGATCCGCCATCGTGTACGAAAAGGACGACACGATTTGCCCGAAAAGGGCAGCCTCCGGCGACCACCAGGTCGCAGACGCGGCAACGATGAATGGAGCTAGTTGACATGGATGGCCCGCAGACCGACCCGACGGGGACCGCGCCGCGCAGAGGGCTCGTGGTGCTCGCCGAGGACCGCTCGCCTTGCAGGCCCGACAGGATCACGCCGCGCAGGAACGTCGAGCCTCCGCTGCGGTGCGTCTCCTCGGGATACCTATCTCACGGCTGCTCCTGCCACTCCTCGATCCCCGCCGATGTGGTCGAGGCCGCCTGGGCGCACGAGCGGGAGTCCAGCGCCGCGCCGGAAGGGTTCTTCCATTTCGCCTGGCAGGGCGGCGTGTGGCTGGCCTATGGCATGCACGACGGCCACGTCCGCGGCGTCTACTGCCCGGAGCATCGCGCCGAGCGCGAGGAGCGCTCGTTCACCCACCTGATCACGCATGGCGCCCTCGGCGACGCGCTGTTCACGAGCGCCTAGCGACGCCTTCGGCTCAGGCACTTGCGCTGGAGTGAGCCAGGCGACTAGCATGCCACCCAGGCAATGGGGCAGCTCGACCAGAGAACGCTTGAGGACCTCGAAGAGGAGCTACGCGAGCGGGCTTTCGCGCTCGACTGCGAGCTGCTGACGGGCAACGGGCACGACGGGCGTTACCTCGCTGCGTTCGTGCGCTTCCGCCGCCGCGTGGGCCGCTCGGGCGTCGTGCGGCTCGACGCCTGCGCCCGCGACAGGCGCGCCGCACTCGAGAGCCTGCTCGCCGCGGACGCCGAGCGCCCGCCGCTGCGCTGAGCCGCGCACGCGCGCTTGCGAGCGTTGACGAAGGCACGGGGATGCCCTACGGTCTGGGGCGCGTAGTTCGCTTCAGTCGAACTTGGGGAACGCAAAATGGTTCAAGGAGGGACGAACATGGTGGCATCGAGGGAAACGGCGCGACGGATCGTGCGGCGCGCGCGCCGGGATGCAGCCGCCCACTGGCAGGGAGCCGCGGTGATCACCGCGGTGGCCGCCACCGACGTGGCCTACCGCCTGCTCATGCGCGAGCCGCTGCGCCGCGCGCTGGGGATGGAAACGAAGCGCGCCTGACCGCGCTCGCGGGCCCGTGCGGGGATGGAGTCGCACGCCCCGCGTGGGCGCCCGGCCGCCGCGGCGTCGCAGGAGTACGGCGGGGCAAATCGCCGCCGCGTCTGCGCCCGCCGCGCAAGCCGGCTGTCGAGGCTCTGATCGCGGGGGCCCCTGCGCGATACTGGCCGGGTGATCCGTGTGCAGAGCGCAAGCTCCGCCAGCAGCAGGAACAGCCACACCCTCACCCGACGGGCGGCCTAGGGCGATGTCGCGGCGGACGGTGGCGATCGACGTGCTTTGCGCCCTGCTGATCATCCCGATCTGGACCTACTACGGGGCCGTCGCCGCGCTGGCCAGCGCGCTCGCGCTCGGTCTCGCGCTGCGGCTGGTGGCGCACCTGAGCGGCGCCCGGCGCAGGCCGCCGTTCTGAGGAACGGTGGCGCGGCGTGCGGGGTCGGCGGCCGCCGCGCGTCGCGGCGGCCGCGAACCCGGGGGGTCACGCCTTGATGTTCACCTGGCCGACGATCGCGGCCCGGCTGGCTGCGGCGGGTGCCGCGGACTTCCCCTCGTCCCCGTCCTTGTCGGTGTCCGGCGCTCCGGGTGCCTCCTTGCCCTCGGGCTTACCGGCTACCGCCGCCGCGATCGTGCTCGGCGCGGCGTGTGCGCCTGCGACTGGGTTGATGCTCATCGCTGTTCCCTTCCTTCGGTGGCTGACGCTCCATTCATCGACGCCAGAGCGCATGCCTTGACGGTTCTGAGCACTCTCTAACCAAGCGCCAGCTTGACGTCGTGGCGTGCCCTTGTTTCTTTGCGGTGCTGTGCGCGATACTGAACGTGCGATGGACCGGGAGCCAGCCACGTCGGGCTCGGTCGAGCTGACGCGCCGCGTGTACGCATCGTTGAACCGCCGCGACTTCGCGGCGGTCGCGGCGATGTTCGCCCCGCTCGCCGTTTGGGACATCTCGCGCTGGGGCCTCGGCGCCCACGGCGGACGCAAGGCGATCAGCCGCTTCCTCGAGGACTGGTTCGGCAGCCTCGAGGCCTACGAGGTCCAGATCGAGGAGATGCACGACCTCGGCGGCGGCGTGGTCTACGCGGTCGTGCTGCAGATCGGCCGCCGCCCGGGCAGCCGCGGCCACATCCGCGTGCGCTCGGCGCCCGTGTACGAGTGGGAGCACGAGCTGATCGGCAAGCTGACGATCTACCCCGATATCGAGGAGGGACGTGCGGCCGCCGCGGAGGCGGCCGCCGGCGCGCGCGCCAGGGAGCGACGCAGCGTGAAGGCTTGAGCGCCGTCCCGTCGAGCAGCTTGGCGCGATCCGCAGCGCATCGCCGATCGCGCCGCACCGCAACACCGGGCCCGCACGCGGGTTTGGGCTGCATCGGGGACTTCAAGCCGCCGACCATGAGACGGCTCGCGCGAGCGGCGCTCGTGTTTGCCGGCGTGCTCGCAGCCGGCGCTCCTGCGGCGGGCGCGGCCTCGCTGCACTGGTCGGCGTCGCCGGCGTTCGACGCGGGGATGACCCCGACCGCCGTCTCGTGCCCCTCGGAAGCACTCTGCGTCGGCGTGGACGCCAAAGGAAACGCTCTGAGCACGCTCGATCCCACGAGCTCCCCGCCGTCCTGGACGGCGGCTGCGATCGATCCCGGCGGCGCACCGCTGCAGGCGGTCTCCTGCGCGCCGGCGGGGCCGTGCGTAGCGGTGGACGCCCACGGATCGGCGTTCGCGAACCTCGAACCGGGCTCTTCGAGCTGGTCGCCCGCGTCGATCGACGGCGGCAACGCGCTGACAGGGGTCTCCTGCCCGAGCGCCAGCCTGTGCGTGGCGGTCGACCACTCCGGCAACGTGCTCACCACGGGTTCTCCCGGCTCGGGTCACTGGTCGCTGGCCGCGATCGACCCCGGGCACGGCCTGAGGGCCGTGTCGTGCTCCTCGCCGTCTCTGTGCGTGGCCGTGGACGACGGCGGCGAGGTGCTCTGGAGCGTCGACCCCGCGGGCGGCGCTCCCGCGTGGCATGCGCGCACGCTCGACGTGAGCGAACTGACCGGCGTGTCCTGTGCAGGCGGCGAGTGCGTAGCGGTCGATGGGGCGGGGGTCGCGCTCGTGAGCGCCGATCCGACCGCACCTGAGCCCACTTGGAGCCTGACCCCGATCGACGGCGAAAGGCTCACGGGCGTCTCCTGCGCAACGAGTGGCCTGTGCGTTGCCGTCGACGCGCAGGGCCTCGCGCTGGCGAGCGACGACCCGCTCGCCAGCACCCCCAGCTGGAGCGGATCGAGCGTCGACTCCGCGGGCCTGGCGGGCATCTCCTGCCTGCCGGGCGGTCTCTGCACGGCGCTCGACACGGCCGGGCGCTCGCTCTCGGGACGGGTCGCAGGGCCGGAAGCGACCACGCTGCTGGCCACGCAGGTGACCTCCTCGAGCGCCACTCTGGCCGGCGCGGTCAACCCCAACGACGCGGTGCTGGGCGATTGCGCCTTCGAATACGGCACCACGCTCCCCTACAGCTCGACGGTGCCGTGCTCGCTCCTGCCGACCGCGAACGGCGGCATCCAGAGCGTGGCCGCGACGATCGCTGGGCTGGCCCCGAACACCACCTATCACTACCGCGTAACCGCCTCGAGCCCGGCCGGCGCCGGCGTCGGAGCCGACATGGCGCTGACCACGGCGCTCTCCTCACAGGTGGCGCTCGTCTATCCGCATCCCTCGATCACCGGCACACCCGCTCCGGGCCAGCGGCTCACATGCCATCCGGGCACGCCCTCCGGAGCCTCCGTGCAGCTGCTCTACGCGTGGGTGCGGGATCTGATCCCGATCCCCGCAAGCGGCGCAAGCGCGTACACGGTCAAAGGACAGGACAGCGGGCACCACCTCCAATGCCAGGTCACAGCCACCGACGGAGGTGGCAGCGCGACGGCGAAGAGTGCCTTCGTGACCGTGCCCGTTGGCGGCGTGCCGAGCGCGACAGGCGAGACCGCGGTGGGCGTGGCGAGCTTCCGCAAGGGCAGCGTGCTCGTGCCGCTCGCCTGCTCGCCGCAGGCGGGAGGCGGCTGCCAGATCGCGCTGAGGGTGGCGGCCGTCGAGACCCTCAGCGGCAAACGGGTGGTGGCCGTCGCCGCCAGGTCTCCGCGTAGGGCGCACCGCAGCGCCAGCGCGCTGCGCCAGCGCACCGTGACGCTGGCGAGCCTGCGCCTGCACCTCGCGGCGGGCGCCCGCAGCACGGCCGCCGTCGCCCTGACCGCAGCCGCCAAGCGCCTGCTCGCCTCCCTGCGGCGCTTCACCGCCGACGTGTACGTGAGCGGCACGGTGATTGGCGTGATCGAAGCCCAGCTCGCGCATCAGGTCCTCGTCATCGGCGCGCCCGCGCGCGGTGCCAGCAGCCATGGCGCCCACGGTCGCTAGCCGGCTCACGCGGATCGGGCGCGTTCTCGCGGTCGGGGTCGCGGTCGCGCTCGCCCTGTGCGCAGCGACCGCGACCGCGCACGCGGCTGCGCGTGACACCGTGCGGCAGCGCACGCGGGCGCTGCCTGCGGGCGGCCGTGCGCGAGCCGGCAGCGCGGGCGCGGGCATCCTCGCGGCGACCCCATACATGGGCTGGGACACGTACTTCGCGTTCGGCGGCCGCTACAGCGAGGCGACGGTACTGCGTCAGGCCAGCGAGCTGATCTCTCTCGGCCTGCAGCAGCGCGGATACCGCTACGTGTGGCTCGACGTCGGCTGGTGGCACGGAAGCCGCGACGCCGGCGGCCGCATCACGGTCAGCGCCGCCCAATGGCCGCACGGGTTGTCCTGGCTGACGCACACGCTGCACGCCGCCGGCTTCCTCGTCGGGATCTACACCGACGCGGGCCCCGACGGCTGCGGCGGCGCCGGGCAGGGCAGCTACGGCCACTACCAGCAGGATGTCAACACGTTCGCGTCCTGGGGTTTCGACGCGGTCAAGGTCGACTTCTGCGGCGGCGCGGAATACCGCCTCGCTCCTGCGGCCGCGTACGCGGCCTTTCACGCGGCGATAGCGGCCAACGCGAGCCACAGGCCGATGCTGCTGTCGATCTGCAACTTCCTGCAGCCCGAACAGTACGGGGAAGGCAGGCCGCTCCTGGGCGAATCGGCCTTCGCCTCCTATTCCTTCGGCCCCAGCGTGGGCAACAGCTGGCGCACGGACACCGACGTGGGACTTCCCGGCAACGTGCCCTTCGCCGACGTCCTGCGCAACCTGGACGCCGACGCGGCCGCGCCCCAGGCCGCGGGGCCCGGCCACTGGAACGATCCGGACTACCTCGCGCCCGACCAGGGGATGTCCGCCGCCCAGTTTCGCAGCCAGCTGAGCATGTGGGCGATGCTCGCCGCGCCGCTGATGACGAGCGACGACCTGACGAGGATCAGCCTCGCGAGCCTGCAGGCGCTCCAGAACACGCAGGTCACCGCGATCGACCAGGACCCCTTGGGAGTGCAGGGCAGGCTGCTCTCATCCTCCTCTCACGGCGGGCAGGTATGGGTCAAGCCGCTCGTGGACGGCTCGCGCGCGGTCGCGCTGCTGAATCGCGGCTCGAGCGCTACCAAGATCGAAACCAGCGCGGCCGCGATCGGCCTCCCGCACGCCGGCGGCTACAGCCTGCGCAACGCCTGGACCCACCTGACGAGCTCGACCGCCGGCGCGATCGCGGCGGCTGTACCGAGCGACGGCACCGTGCTGCTGCGCGTCGCCCCGCGCTGAGCTCGGCGCGCGCCGAACGGCCGCGCAGGGCACAAGCGAGCCGGTGGCACCCGCTCACAGGGCGCCCGCCGGTGCCGGCGGCGGCAACCTCTAGCGTGTGCGCGTGGCGCACACGACCCTTCAGCTCGAGCGTCACCCGCCCGCGGCCACGGCGGCGCCACCGCGCGCCGGCGCCGGATACTGGCCGCTTGTGCTGCTCATGGCGCTCGCGGCGGCGGTGCGCTTCGCCACGCTCGATCAGCAGAGCCTGTGGTACGACGAGGCGGTCACAGCGGTGCGCGTGCTGCACCCCTCCCTTCGCTCCACGCTCAGCGCGGTGGTGCACGTGGAGAACACGCCGCCGCTCTACTACGTGCTCGCCTGGGGCTGGACGCGCGTGCTGGGCATCGGGGCGTTCGCGCTGCGGTCGCTCTCCGCGGTCGCGGGCGTCGCCCTGGTCGCGGTGGCGTGGACGATCGGCAGCGAGCTCGCCTCGCGCCGGACCGCGATCGTGCTCGCGGCGATCGCGGCTAGCAACCCGTTGTTCGTGTGGTACTCGCAGGAGGCCCGCGCGTATGAGCTGTTCACGCTGCTCGCAGCGGGCGCGCTGCTGTTCTTCCTGCGGGCGCGGCGGACACCGACGCGCGGCAACTGCGCCGGCTGGGCGCTGTGCTCGGCGCTCGCGCTGCTGACGCACTACTTCGCCGCGTTCCTGATCGTGCCCGAGGCAGCGCTGCTGCTCGCCGGGCGAACGCGCACGCGCACCACGCTGGCCGCCGTCTGCGCGGTGGCCGCGGCCGGGCTCGCCCTGCTCCCGCTCGTCGATGCCCAGGGCGGCCGCGGGACCGGCTGGATCGCCAACTGGCCGCTGGCAGGGCGGCTGGAAGCGCTCGCGGGGTACTACCTGCTCGGCGAGTCCGGACGCCCTCTCGGCCGCGCGATCATGGTGCTCTGCGCGCTGCCGATCCTCGCCGCGCTGGCGCTTCTCGCGCGCCTCAACACGCGTGAGCGCAGCGGTGCGCTGCTATGCGCGGGCATCGGCGCCTTCGCCGTGCTCGTGCCGCTGCTGCTCGCGCTCGCCGGCCGCGACTACTTCGCCCCTCGCTACCTGATCGCGGCCTACGTGCCGCTGTCGGCGGTGCTCGCGCTGGTGCTCGCGGCCGGCAGCACGCGCCTGGGGTTGGCGCTCGCAGCGCTCATCTGCGCATCCAACCTGCTCGTGGTGGCCGCGGTCGACACGCGTCCCCAGCTGCAGCGCGGGGACTGGCTCGGCGTCGCCCGGGCGCTGCGGGGCGGCCCGGCCGAGCGGGCTGTGGTGATCGCGGTGATCGGCGCGCTTCCCCTGCAGTACTACGAGCCACAGCTCGCCCAGCTCGCGCCCACGCAGACCGTGCGAGTGCGCGAGATCGACCTCGTCGGCTACCCGCCGCTGCGCGTTGGTCTCACGCGTCCGCCCGCGGCGGGCTTCACGCTCGCCGCGCGCACCACTACGGGCGGGATCGTGATCCTGCGCTTCCGCGCGCCGCGCCCGGTGGCCGTCGCCGCCCGGCGGCTGCTCGCCCACCGGCCGGTGCCGGTCGCATCCGAGGCGCTCGCCACGACGCCCGGTGGCCGCTCGTAGGGCCGCCGGCCTCTCGCCGTCGCTCAGGCGCCGAGGAACTCGCGGGCGCGCGCGATCACGAGGTCGGGACGCTCCTCGGCGATGAAGTGCCCGGAGTCCGCGACCAGCTCGACGGTCAGCCGGCCTGCGGCGCGTGCGGCGGAGGTCTCGAGCAGGGAGCCGTCCCCGAGCGCGAGGTCGTGCACGCCGAAGAGGAGGTGCGTGGGCACCGTCAGCGCCAAGCCGTCGTAGCGGCCTTTCAGCAGCTTCGGTGCCTCGCGTAGGAGGAAGTCCCGGTAGATCAGCGAGGAGGCGCGTGCGCGCGCCGGCTCGCGCAGCGCTCCCGCGAAGGCCTCCACGTCGGCGTCGCTGAACGCCTCGGCGAGGACGTTGTCGGAGCGAAGCAGCAGGGCGACCGCGGGCGAGTGGCGCAGCACGGTCTCGCCCAGCCCCGGCGTGGCGAGCACTACCTGGTACCAGAGCCGCCACAACCGCAGCGCCTGCCGGGCGCGCGGGCGTGCAGGCGGCCACGGCGGCAGGATGTTCAGCGCGAGGTAGCGACGCAAGCGCTCGGGTGCCCGCAGCGCGATCAGGAAGCCGACCCAGCCACCCCAGTCGTGGGCGATGAGGTCGGTGGCCTGGATCTGCAGGGCGTCGAGGACCGCGAGCACGTCGTCGGCAAGCGTCTCCTTCTCATAGCCCGAGCGCGGCGCATCGCTCCAGCCGAGGCCACGCAGGTCCGGGAGCACGCAGCGCCGGCTGCGGGCGAGCTCGGGGAGCACCTTGCGCCACTCGAACCAGTGCTGGGGCCAGCCGTGCAGCAGCACCAGCGGAGGGGCGTCCGGCGGGCCGGCGAGCGCAACGTGGAAGCGCAGGCCACGCGCCGCGACGATTGTGTGCTCGACCTCTACCCCGGGGATCTGCGGGAACGGCCGGGTCGGCGCGATGTTCGCCGGCGGGGCCTGTCCTGCTGCGGCGTCGCTCGGGAGGCGCGTGGCCATCTCAGACCTGGAGCTCCCAGCTGCTCGTGGCGATCAGCTCGGCGCGCTCCAGCGCGGCCGCGCGGTGAACGTGGACCTCTGCGTAGTGCTCGCTCGTGACCATCGTGATGAACGCCGCGGGCGTCGGGTACTGCACGACGAGGACCGCGTCCCACCACGGCCGCGCGCCCTCGCCGATCACGAACGCCCGCGCGGTGCCCGCGTAGAGCGCGCTCGCGCCGACCGCGTCGAGGTGGGGCCCCACCTCGCGGGCGTAGCGGGCGTAGTGGGACTCCCCGTCGGGCTGCTTGAACTGGAGCAGGTTGATCATCACGACGGGCTGATCGGCCGGCAGGCCGGCCAGCAGCGCGCTCTGCTCGGCGGTGGGAACGACTGGGTCTGCCATGGGGCCTCCGTCTGTCCGTTGGTTGATGGGCCACCGGCGTCTGGCGCACGCCGGCGCGGCTCAGCCGGCGCGGGCGACCGCGGGCGAGTTGCGAGCGCCCGCTTGCGCTGGCGCACGCGCGCCGGTGGGCCGGCCGGCGACCGCGCGCGGCTCGGCCGCGTAGGCCTCCAGGTCGAAGCGGCGCGTCCACTTGCGGTAGTGCCAGGCCGAAGAGGGCCACACCGCGGACGGCTCGCCGCTGGCGTCCAGGTACCAGCTCGAGCAACCGCCCGTGGCCCAGACGGTGTCCTTGACCATCTCGTGCAGCCGCCGCGCATAGGCCTCCTGCGCGTCGCAGGTGACCTCCACGCTCGCCAGCGAGCGGGCGTCCATCGTCCGCAGCGCGTCCATCACGTACGCCACCGCGGACTCGATCTGCATGACGTGGGACATGTGGCCGGTGCCCGTACCGATGCTGCCGATCCGGAACAGGTTGGGGAAGTTCGCCGTGGTCACGCCGCGATAGGCGCGTGGCGAGTCGCCCCACGTCTGCGCGAGGGTGCGGCCGTCGCGGCCTTGGAATATGTCCCCGGCGGGCGGGTCGGTTACGTGGAACCCGGTCGCGCACACGATCGCGTCGACCTCGTGCTCGACGCCGTCGGCGGTGAGCACCGCGTGCTCGCGGATCTCGGCTATCGGCGAGGTCTCCACCTCGACGTTCGGCTGGGCCAGCGCTGGATACCAGCTGCTCGTGATCAGGATGCGCTTGCACCCGATCTCAAAGCCCGGCGTGAGCTTGCGCCGCAGCTCCGGATCCTCGATCGTGGCGCGCATGTAGGCCAGCGACACAGCCTGGAAGAAGCGCCGCACGCGGCGGTGGTGCATGACCTTCAGCAGCACCGCGTCGCGGTATGCGTACTGCCAGCCGCGGATCAGCTTCTGCAAGGCCGGCACCGCCCGCAGCACCCGTCGCTCGGCGTCGGTGACGTCGCGGTCGTTGCGCGGGAGCACCCAGCCGGGCGTGCGCTGGAAGACAGTCAGATGGGCCACGTCGGGCTGGATCGCGGGCACGATCTGGATGGCCGAAGCACCGGTGCCGATCACCGCCACGCGCTTGCCGGCCAGCTGGCGCTCGTGGTTCCAGCGCGCGGAGTGAAACAGCGCCCCCCGGAAGCGCTCAAGCCCCTCGATCGCCGGCAGCGACGGCTCCGCGAGCACGCCGCTGCCGTCCACGACGACATCCGCGCTGAGTCGCGCGCTGCTCGTGCGCAGCATCCACGCCGAGCGCTCCGCGTCCCAGCGCGCCTGCAGCAGCGCCTCGCCGAACAGGGTGCGCTCGGCCATGCCGAGGTCGCGCGCCACGCGTTCCTCGTACTCCCAGATCTGCGCGCCGCTCGAGAACGTGCGCTCCCAGTCGGGGTTCGGCGCGAACGACAGCGAGTACAGGTGGGAGGGCACGTCGCACGCGATCCCCGGGTAGGTGTTGTCCCGCCAGACGCCGCCCACCTCGGCGGCCTTCTCGAGCACGAGCCAGTCCCCGATACCCGCCTGCTGAAGCGCGTGCACCATCGCCAGGCCGGTGAATCCTGCGCCGACGATCGCGACCCGCACGTGACCCAGATCGCGCTCGCGATCGCGCTCGCCGTCGGCCTCGCCCCCGTCCGGAAGCCTGGCTGCGCCAGCGCGCGTCTCGCCTCCCAGCACCTCGGATGTCGACATCAGCCCCTCCGCTAGATCAAACAAAACCCGAACACGACTTGTGTTATAACTTGCCGCGTGGAGGCTGTCAAGTCAGCACCCGGGCGGGGCCGGCGAACTCCCGTGCAGGCGCGCAGCCGGCGGACCGTTCAGCAGATCCTCGACGCGACCGAGGCGATCGTTGCGGACGCGGGCGTGGACGCGGCCACCACGCGCGCGATCGCCGAGCGCGCAGGCGTGGCCGTGCCCTCGCTCTACCGCTTCTTCGCCGACCGCGACGAGATCCTCGACACGCTGCTCGAAGCGATGCTGCGGGACCTCGACGCGCATGCCGAGCGGGCCGAGCGGAGCTTCTCGGGCGAGTCGATCGACGAGTTCATCCGCCTCGAGCTCGAGCTGCACGCCGCCTTCTACGAGCAGCACCCGAGCCTTGCGCGGCTGTGGTTCGGCGGGCGCGTCTCGCCGCCGGTCGTGGAGCTCGTGCGAGCGCGCAACCACGCGCTCGCCCGGCGCGCGCAGCGGATCCTGACGAGCGCCGGGCTGCTCGATCCCGCGACACCCGAGATCGTCTTCGACCTGATCGTGGAGTACGGCGACCGCACGCTCGACATCGCCTTTCGCGGCGGCCCGAAGGCGGAGCGCGAGGTGATCGACACGGGGCGCAGAGCGCTGAGCGCGCTGGCCGCGCGGTGGGCGCCGCCCGCCGGAGGACAGGCGCGGAGGGACGGCGCCGAGGCGCGCACATCGAAGCCATCGCGGCGGGCGCAGGCCGCGCGGGCCTGACCACACGAGGGAGGAGACATGAGCCAGCACATCGACCTGTCGGGCAAGATCGCGGTGGTCACCGGCGCCGGGTCGGGCATCGGCCGCTCCAGCGCCCGGCTGATCGCGCGCCACGGCGCGAGGGTGCACCTCGCCGACCTAAACGGCCAGGCCGCGGCGGCGGTCACGGCCGAGATCGAGGCGGCGGGCGGCAGCGCCGTCGCGCACACGCTCGACGTCTCGGACCCGGACGCCGTCGAGGCGCTCGCCGCGAGCGTGTTCGACGCCGAGGGCTTCGTGGACGTGCTGCACAACAACGCCGGCATCGGCCATGGCGCCAACGTCGAGGCGACCACGATCGAGGACTGGCAGCGCGTGATCAACGTCAACCTGCTGGGCGTGGCCTACGGCGTCCAAGCGTTCGTGCCGCGGATGCTCGCTCAGGGCCGTCCCGCCTCGGTCGTGAACACCGCCTCGATGGCGGGCCTCGTCCCGACCGCGAAGATGGCCCCCTACTGCGCGTCGAAGTTCGGGGTCGTAGGCATGAGCGAGTCGCTCAACGCCGAGCTGTCCAAGCGGGGCATCCGCGTCAGCGCGATCTGCCCCGGCATAATCGACACGCCGATCGTCGCCACCGGGATCATGCGCGGCGACCTCGCCGCGCTCCAGAAACAGGCGACGAGCTTCTACTCCAGGCGCGGGGCCTCTCCCGACGAGGTCGCCGAGGCCGTCCTGCAGACGATTGCCAGGCCCCGGCTGATCGTTCCGGTGCCGCGCCGGCAGGTCACGGCGCTGTATCTGCTCCATCGCCTCTCGCCGCGGCTGGTGCAGCCGATCGCCCGCAACTTCGAACGGATCGTCGGCCGCGGCTAGGGCGCAACGGGCTGCGGGCCGATCGGTGCCTTGGCCTCGCTGCGCGGATCGATGAGGATCTTGGCATGGCCATCGGGGTCGCCGAGCGCGTTGAACGCGGCATCGACGCCGTCGAGACCGACGGTGCCCGTGATCAGCGGGGCGGGGTCGACCTCGCCCTCGGCGAGCATCTGCAGGGTGTCGCGGAACTCCAGCGGCGTATAGCCGAGCACGAACCGCAAGTCGATCTCCTTGTTGATCGCCATCGCGGGGGTGATCTGATCGGCGCCCACACAGACCCCCACGACGACCACCCGTGAGAGCAGCGGCGCGCCGTCGAGGATGCTCTCGATCACGCCGGGAACCCCCACGCACTCGAAGATCACCGGGTACTTGGGCCCGGCGCCGAGCGCTTCGCCGAGCCGCCAGGCGTGCCACCAGCCGAAGGGAAGGCGCCCGAGTTTCTCGCGGGTGCCGACGGCGAGCTCCAAGGCGGACGGCATGTCGGTGAGGTGGCCGCGGGCCTGCGCGGCGGTGTACGGGGACTCGGTGGCCGGATCGACAACCAGATCCGCACCGCACGCCCGTGCGAGCTCGCGCCGGCCGGGCGAGTAGTCGCTGGCGACGACGGTGCGCACGCCCTTGGCCTTCAGCAGCAGGATCACCGACAGCCCGACCGGCCCGCAGCCGATCACGATCGCCACGGTGCGCTTGCCGACCTCGCCGCGGCGCACGGCATGCCAGCCCACGGCCATCGGCTCTGTCAACGCGGCGAGCTCCGGCCGCAGGCCGTTCGGCACGGGCATCATCAGCGACTCCTCCACGAGCATCTGCTCGGCGTAGGCGCCGGGCGCGTTCAGCGACAGGCCCACCGGGTCCACGCCGTGGCTGCCGCGCAGGAGCGGCAGCGCGACCACGGGCGTGCCGGCGGGCACGCTGCGGCGGCATCCGGGACCGTGCTCGGCGACCGCGCCGCAGAACTCGTGGCCGAAGACGATCGGCTGATCGGACCTGGCGAAGTCGTCGTAGCCCATCTTCGCGGCGAGCGCCGCCCACTGGTCGCAGCCGGTGCGAGCGTGCAGGTCCGACCCGCAGATCCCGCAGCGCAGCACCTCGATGCGCACCTGCCCCTTGCCGGGAACCGGCTCGGGCCGCTCGACCACGTCGAGCTCGGCGTTCGTGCAGGCGACAGCCCTCATTGACCACGCCGCCGTTGAGCCGGGTCGATCACGCCGCGATTATCGCACCGCGGGCGCCAGGCCGGCGACGCCGGGGCCGCCGTGCGCCGCTGAGAGGGAGTCTCCCGCCGAAGATCACGCGGCGAGGCCCGGCACGACCTGGCCGTGATGCTCCGAAGGCCGCGCCGGCGCGACCTGACCGAGGCCGTGCGGCGTCTTCTCCCAGTAGAAGGGGTTGCGGATGAGCTGCTCGAGCGCCCGCCAGGCGGCGATCGAGTGCAGAATCCAGTAGAGCGGGTTCAGCAACGCGTACGGCGCCGAGCGCCAGCTGTGGCCGCGCGCGGCCGCGATCAGGTTGAGCACGATCATCATGAGGTTGCCGATCACTAGGTTGAACAGCGCGATCGTCCAGAACGTCCCGGAGTTGACGAGCGGGAGGTGGGGCTCGCCGAAGCAGTACCAGGCGGCGGTGCCCACCCACATGATCGGCGCAAGCAGGAACGTCAGCGGCGTGCCGCCGATCAGCAGCAGGAACGCGATCGCGTCCACGACCCCGAGCTGGCGCACGAGCGTGCGCGGGGAGCGCGTGTGCACCAGCGCGGTCTGCATGTAGCCCTTGATCCAGCGCGTGCGCTGGCGGATCCAGGGCCGCAGCTCGGCGCAGGCCTCCTCGTCGGTGTCTGAGTCGATCACGCCGACGCGATAACCCTCGACTGCCGCGCGCAGGCCGAGATCGGCATCCTCGGTCACGTTGTGCGGGTCCCAGCCGATCAGCTCGCGCAGCGCCTGGACGCGGAAGTGGTTGGAGGTGCCGCCGAGCGGGATCGGCAGGCCCATGCGATCCAGGCCGGGAAGCATCGTGCCGAACCAGTAGCCGTACTCGAGGCTGAACATCCGCGTCAGCAGGTTGGTCGCGTGGTTCCAGTAGCGCAGCCTCGCCTGCACGCAGATCATCTCCTCGCCCGCCTGCTCAAACGCGGCCACGGCCTTGCGCAGCTGCTGGGGGTCCGGCCGGTCCTCGGCGTCGTAGATCACAAGCAAGTCCCCGCGAGCCAAGAACAGGCCGACGTTGCACGCCTTCGGCTTCGTTTTCGGCTGCGCGTCGGGGACGACGATCAGACGGACGGTCGCCGGTGGCCGCGCCGCGCGTGCAGCCTCGATCGTCTCGGCGTCGTCGGACTCCAGCAGCACGAGCACCTCGAGCTTCTCCGCCGGATAGTCCAGCGCACCGAGGTTGCGCATGAGGTCGCCGACCACGTTGGCCTCCCGGTAGACGGGCACGAGCACCGTGTAGTTGGGAAGGCGCCTGTCGTCCCGCTCGGCACCGGTTTGCGCCACGCGCGGCCCCCGCACTACACCGACCAGGCAGGCGATCAGCTTGAACGCGACCGCCCCCAGGAACGCGAGGTTCGCCGCGGCGACGACCAGCGAGACGGTGAACTGCCAGTCGAGGACGAGCCCAAGCAGCAGCGCGAGCCCTGCCACGGCCAGCCAGCGTCGCTGGCCGAACGACGATCCGGCGGCCGCTGACAGATCGGGACGGCGGCTGAGCAGCTCGCTCGTGGAGCGACGGACGATGTGCTCGCGAAAGCACAACACGATCGTCCGCTCGATGTCCAGCGGCGTGGTGGTGCGCAGGTTGATCCTCGCCGAGCGCCCGAAGTGCCCGCGAACCCGGCGACGCAGCTCGGCGGTCGGTGGCTCGCAGCTCGCGACGATCGTGCGGTTGCCTTCGTGCCTGACCGGAACCCAGCCCTCGGCGAGCAGCATGTCCGGGTCGAACTGGCGAACGAGCGTGTCGTCGATCTCGGTGCTCAGGAGGTCGATGAACGGCAGCTCCCACTGCTCGCCCAGCGCCCTCTGCAGGTCCAGCCGGTGCACGTGGCCAGCCGCCAGCAGGATCTGTCCGAGTCGCTCGCCGGTCTCCGCCTGACGCGCAAGCCCCCAGCTCAGCGTCTCGCGGTCGATCAGCCCGGCGGCGAGCAGCACCTCGCCGATCGGCTTGGGCTGCTCTGGGCGCAGCCCCACGTCGGTCCTGCGCCTGCGCGGCCGCGGCGTGTCGGCCGGGCCGGCGCGCCGGACGCGGATCGCATCGGCGCGCTCGGCGCCGGCCGCCTGGGGCGCGGTCGAATCCATGACCTCGCCTCGGACGCTCGCCGCGAGCAATGACCTCCCGGGCCGATCGGCTGGACGGATGTTCGACCCGGCCGCACGGCGCGGATCTCGTGTGGGGCGGCGCTAGCGGGGCAGCTGGGCGGTCGACGGCGAGTCGGTGCGGCGTCCGAGCGTCTCGTAGTGGACATCCGCGTCAACCCAGCGGTCGCGACCCACGCCGGAGCGGCCGCCGCCGATCCGGGGACGCCTGGGAGACGGAGCGTCGGCATCGAGCCGGTCGAGGGCGTCGGTGAGCAGCCTGCCGACCGCAGGCCCTGTCACACCCAGGCGCTCGGCCAGTCCCTCGGTGCCGAGGTCCCTGGCGAGATCGAGCAGCAGGACGTCGCGCTCGCGGCGCAGCTCCTGCTTCTGGCGCTCGCGCGCGAGGTAGCGCGCGACGTTCGCAGAGGCCGCGCGGGCGGGCAGCTGGTTGTGGTCCTCCCCGAAAGAGCGTGTGCGATCCATCGGCGCAGTATGGACGACTCGCGCCCCCGGCGGTAGATGCGATCCCCGCTATTTGGAGAGAGAACGGGGAGTCGAGGAGGGGCCGCGCGGGCCGCGACGCGCGCGGCGCTCGCGCTCGGCTGCGTGGACTTCTCGGCGGCCGGAGCGAGCACTCATATGGTCGCGTTGATCTCGAGCTGTTCTTCGCCGGCCTGGGTGGTGGCGAGCGTGAGCCCGGCCTGTTCGAAGGCCATCCCGCCGAACGAGGCTTCCAGCACGTCCTTCGGTTCGCCGGCGAAGCCTTCGGGTTTCTGCTTGCCTTTGGTGGCTGCGAATTTCAGCGGCGAGCTCAGCGCCATCCTGTTCGTTTTCACCGGGGCGATCACCGAGCCGCGAAGCGACACCGTGGTGGTGGCGCAGCTGAATTCCATGAGCGGGCCGGTCCGCCCGACCGGGAACAGGTCGAGGCCGATTTTGTCTTTGGTCGTGGTCGTGCCGAGCTTTTCGAGGCCCAGCACGCCTTCTAGCGCGTTCGAGCGGACTTCTCCCGCGCCGGCGCCGGAGCTCGAGCAACCTTCGCCGGAGTGTTGGCAGCCCGTGAGCGTGACCACGACGCCTGTGACCTGCCGGTCGCCGGCGTAGCTGCCGGTGGCGGTCTCGCCCGCGCACGTCACCTTCGCGGCTTTGACGGTTTCGATCGTCGCCACGCCCGAGGCGATCCGGATCGTGAAGCCGCTCGCCGCCGAGCCGGGCGTCCATGCGTAGTCGCCGGTGCCGCCGAGCGTGATGCAGGCGGAGCTCCCATAGGCGCCTGTGCCTTTTGCGACTTTCGCGCACCTGCCGAGTTCGGGCGCGTTCAGGAACGCGGAGGCCGAGCCGACGCACGCTTTGTCGCAGGGCGAGCCCACGATCGCGGTGCTCCCGCCCGAGGAGAGCGCAGCGCTCCAGCCGAACTCTTCGCGGTTGCTGCCTTCGGTGCTGCCGGTCAGCTTTGCGCCCTGCTGGGCCCAGGTCGAGCCAAACCGCTGGAACGCCCAGGCGGCGCCGTGGAAGCCTTCGTCGACGCGGCCTCCGAGCAGGGCGGTACGCCCGTCAGCGGAGAGCGCGGCGCTGTAGCCGAGTTCGCCTTCGCCGATCTCTTCGCGCCCGGTGAGCGGTTCTCCCTGCTGACTCCAGATAGAGCCCGAGCGGGCGAACACGAAGCCCTGCCCGGCGTAGCCGTCCCCATGCGGCGCGCCGATCAGGGCGGTGGCGCCGTCCGCCGAGAGCGCGGCGCTGTAGCCGAACCAGCTCAGCCCATCGGCGCCGCCCGCGGTGAGTGCTTCGCCCTGCTTGCTCCAGGTCGTTCCCGAACGCGTGAACACCCACGCCGCGCCGGTGCCGTCGCTCAACCCCCATTCGCCGATCAGCGCTGTGTTGGCTTCGGCAGAGAGCGCGACGCTCCAGCCAAAGAATCCCGGGTTGCCGCCGCCCGTGAGCTTTTCGCCCTCCTGGCTCCAGGCGCTGCCCGAGCGCGTGAACACCCACGCCGCACCTCGATGTTCGTTGTCGTTGTAGCCGCCGAGCAGCGCCGTGTTGCCGTCGGCGGACAGCGCCACGCCGCGCCCGAGGAAGGCGTTGCCGCTCTCGCCTTTGCCCGTGAGCTTTTCGCCCTGCTGGCTCCAGGTCGAGCCGGAGCGGGTGAACACCCACGCGGCGCCAGCCTGGGCGTTGTCGGAGGGGCCTCCGATGAGCGCCGTGTTGCCGTCGGCGGACAGCGCCACGCTTTCGCCGAACCACGACTCGCCGACCGTGCCGCTGCCGGTCAGCTTGGCCTGCTGGGTCCAGCTCGCGCCCGAGCGCGTGAATACGAACGCCGCCCCGGTGTATTCGCCGTCCGCCGGCGCGCCCACGAGTGCTGTGTTCCCGTCGGCCGACAGCGCCACGCTCTGGCCGACGTAGCCGTATGGCCCGGTGAGCCCGCTGGCGGTGAGCTTTTCGCCCTGGTGGATGAACGGGTCGATGCGCAGCGGGTAGCGCGCTCCGGCGCTGTCCACGTGCAGGAGCAGGCGACCGCCGCTCAGCCCCAGCCAACTGCGCAGCGAGCGCCCGCCTGCGTCGCTCGCGCTCAGCCCGTCGTAGCGCAGCTGCGGCGTACCGGCTGTGCTGAAGGTGACGCTCGCGGCGCCGCCGGCGAGCGAGGCGCGCAGCCCGCCGGAGAGATCCATCGCGAGCGTCAGCGGCCCACCCGCGGTCGCCCCTGGAGGCCTCGCGATCGTGAAGCCCTGCTCCAGGCCGAGCGGGCCGTTGACGTACCACTCTTCCAGGCCGCTGCGCGCGTAGCGCACGCGGTTTGCGACCGCGCGCGGGACCACCTCGCCGAGCGCCCGCAGCGAGCTGCCGTAGCCGATCGCGCGCAGCCGCAGATGCAGATGCGTTGCGCCGGAGCTCACCGACACGCCCGCATCTTCGAAGCGGGCGCTCAGACGCTGGGCGGCGTTGCTCGCGAGCAACCCGCCGGCGACGCCGCGCACCAGGTATGCCGGTGCGTCGGCCCCGAGCGCCGCCGAGACCGGCCCCTGCGCGGCGAGCGGCAGGCCGAGGAGTCCGTGCTCGAGGAGGGTCGCCGGCCGGGGTGCCGGCGCCGCCGGCGTGCGTAGCGCCGGCAGGAAGAGCGCGAGCGCCGCGGTCACCGCGAGCGCTAGCGCGCCGGCCGCCACCGCCACCCCACGCGCGGCCGCCGAGGGCCGACGCGATACGAGCGCGAGCGGAAGGGACGAGGTCGTCAAGGCTCCTGCACCGACGCACGAGAATACTGCCGCGCGGACCCCGACTGGACGCACGTTCGGGTCGAGGGGGAGCGGTTGCGCTAGCTTGCGGTCCGTCCACACAGCGCCACGGGAGGCATCGCATGCACGCAGTCCTGATCGAGGTCGACACGAGCGGACAGCCCGATCCGCAGGTCGGGCTCACGGCCCTACAAGAGCAGATCGTGCCCAACGCCAGGAGCGGGCTCGGATTCCACGCCGGATACTGGCTCAGACCGCTCGAGGACGGCAAGGGAACGTCGTTGCAGCTGTACGACACCGAGGAGAACGCTCAGGCAGCTGCGCGGGCGCTCGGCGTCGGTAGCAGCCCGATGCCAGGGGTGACAGTTGTGCGCAGCGAGGTGCGCGCAGTCGCTGCCTCGGCGTGACAGCCTGTCGGGCCTCCCACCCCATCCCTAGGCATCGATGGCCGGCCGGCCGCGTCAGGCCCGGAGATCCTCGGGGCGCAGAACGAGGACCGAGCACGGAGCCCCGTGAACGACTCGCTCGCTGACGCTGCCCAGGGCACGCAGTCCGCTCACCCGGCGGCTCGCCAGCACGATCAGGGACACGCGCTCCTGCGCGGCCGTCGCGGCGATCGTCGAGTATGCGCGCCCGCGCTCGACACGCACCCGGGAGCGGCTGCCCAGGGTCCGGCGGACACGCGCGGTCTGCGCGACGATGCGGGTTGGGACGGCGGACTCCGAGCGGGCCGCGTGCAGCAGGATGAGCGACGCCTGACGCACCTGCGCAAGATCCGCGGCGAAGTCAACGAGCGCATCCGAGCGGCTGAGCGCGTCGCTGGCGACCATGATTCGTTCGTCGAAGCGGGTGTCGGCGGAGTGGCGGCGCGCGACCAGCAGCGCGCACGGCAGGTTGTGCGCTGCCACCGTCGCGATGCCCCCGATGAGCAGGTGCGCCAGGCGCGACATGCTGGGCGCGCCCAACGCCAACAGCCCGTGCTCCCGCGCGCGGTCGAGCACGACATCGACCACCGGGCCGGTGTCCACGAGCTCAGGGGTGCTGTTCACACCGCCTTCTCTAGCGAGTCGTCGCGCGCGATCGAGCGCGCGACGCGCTCGCACAGGCGCCAGTGCCGCTCCCTGATAGCGCCCCGAGCCAGTGCGGCCGGTGACAGCCAACAGGGTCAGATGCCCATCGGGTGCGGCAAGCGATGCAGCCTGGCGCACGGCCTCGTAGGACGAACGCGTCCCGTCGACACCGCACAGGGCATTCGCGAGAAACCGCGTACGGCCCACCGTAGGGCTTCGGTGCGTCATGGCCATCGCGCCCGCGTACGCTACAGGCCTAGGCCGAGTCCGGCGCGCGCCTGATAGGTGCCTTATCGCGATCGCTGAGGTAGCCGTGCCGCTCGAGCTCGCGGATGCTCTTCTGCTGCTGGTCGGTTAGCGTCTGGAGCTTGGCGCCGAGCGCTCGCAGCTCGGCGTCGGCGGCGCGCTCCCGTCGCTGGACGGCCATCACCTGTCGATTCTCGATGTCGCGCAGCCGCGCGGTTCGAACCTCGGCGCTCACCTGTGCGCCTGCGCTAACCGAGGGCCGCTCGCTGCAGCCCAGGGCGACCGGTACGCGGATGGCCAACCCGTCGGGGTGGCTTGGCAGCGCTTGGTGGACCGACGGATCCCACGCGGCGATGCGTTGGGCCAACATCCGTCCTACGGCTCGTCCTGGGGGCCACCACAGGCAGCGAGTGGAAGGCTCGTGCGTCCCGATGGGGTTCTCGGCCAGCCATTGGGCCTGCTGCCCGGTGAGGAGCATGCCGGTGAGCTCGGGCGCACTAGGCGGCCTGGTTGAGCCGGCCCCGGTTACGCCTGTGCTCGCGGCCGCGATCGCGGCGATCGCGGCGTCGGCTTGCTGGGCGGCGAGCGCGCTGTGCTCGAGCGCGGCAGCGATGCACCCGCCCGCAGCCCACACGCGTTCGCTGCCGCAGACCTTGAGCGCCTCGTCGACTTCAACGAAGCCGACGGCATCGGTCGCCACCCCGCCGATAAACGGACCGACAACGGTCGGTAGCGAGATCAGCCGGTCGAACTCGACAGCGGAACGGGCACCGAGGCGCACGCGGGCAGGATCGGTCGGCTGGCCGATCAGCGCGTCGACCTCATCGTCTGGCTCCTCGGGCACGAGGACCACGTCCGCGAGCGCGTGCGGCTCGCGATCACGCCGCGGCTCGTCCATTGCCTCGACGCCGGTGATCACTTCCACCCCCGCGGCGGCGAGCTCGCGAGCGACTGCGTCGGTGGTCTCGTGTCCTAGCGCACCCAACGGCCGCTCCTCGGCGGTGATCACGACGACTCGAGCGTCGGTCCCCGTCGCCGTCCATGCCAGGACCAGAGCAAGCTCGTAGGCGGGCAGGGGCCAGCGGGCGCCGCGGGGGACGGCCACGGCGACGCTTCGCACCTCGCCCGCGACGATCTCGAGGATGATCTGGTCAAGGAAGCTGGGATCGCCGCCGCGCTCCCACACGTGTCCTTGGCGCAGCGCCCGCTTGGATTGCGCCCCTGCGGCGAGCAGCAGGAAGTCGAAGTCCACCGTGTCGCCGTCGCGGGTGAGCACGTTGCGCTCCGCCTCGTAGATAACGGCCGCGCGGTCCGCCACCCACGTGGCTCCAGCCTGCGCGACGAGCTCGGCGATCGCAAGGCCGCGCTCCTGGGCGGGACGGAACAACGAACCAGAGCTCATCGGCCGGTAGCGGAACTCGCGCTCGGGCGCGATCAATCGCAGCTCGGCCTTCGCGCCAAACGCCTCGCGCGCCGAGAGAAGCCCCTCAAGCCCGGCGGTCCCGGCCCCGACGACACACACAACTGGTCTGGCCACGTGCGCATCTTCCCATCAGGACAGGGACATAGCGACGCCCCCGAGGTGGGCCAGGCGAAGGTCTGCGGCCGCGAGGCTAGTCATCCTGCCGCCGCGAGGTCGAGCGCAGCGGCCTGGTCCACCACCAGGCGATCGCAAGCACCACCACCAGGGCGACCCCTCCGGTCGCCGAGTAGATGATGGCCCCTTCGGTCGATGAAAACGCTAGTAGTCCCGAGCTCGTCGCGGGAGCGTAACCCCGCAAGCGAGCCCCGACCAATACCCAATCCCCCCCGTCGCATACGCAGGATCTATGCCGCAC